>Ga0185299_10001576_pt1 | contig 41978 bp, 33 predicted proteins | sample PaiPotPPA55metaG_FD_128002 | JGI IMG/M metagenome (GOLD analysis project Ga0185299, IMG submission 128002) | Iron sulfur acid spring bacterial and archeal communities from Banff, Canada, to study Microbial Dark Matter (Phase II) - Paint Pots PPA... ...
ATCTACAGAAGGAACTCGATACGTTCGAGCGCCGCACTCCCAAATCCGCCGAAGCCCACAAAAAGAATCTCAAACGCATTCCACTCGGTGTGGCCAGCAACTATCGCCATTACGATCCATGGCCCATCTTCGTGAAAGAAGCCAGCGGCAGTAAATTCCGCGACCTCGACGGCAACGAGTATATCGATCACAATCTGACGTTCGGCGCCCTCATGGCCGGGCACTGCCATCCGGCCGTGATGAAAGCCGTCGAAAAACGTCTTTCCACCGGCACCATGTTCGGGATGCCGCATGATATGGAATGGGAACTGGCCGAAGAAATTTGCCAGCGCTTTCCCGTGGAGATGTGCCGCTTCGGCAATAGCGGCACCGAAGCCACCATGCACGCCATCCGCCTGGCACGTGCTGCCACGGGCCGTGACAAAATTATTAAATTTGAAGGCGCCTACCATGGCCTGCATGATTCCGCTCTGGTCAGCGTCAAGCCGCACGCTCCCGAATTCGGCGACATCGATAATCCCACGGCTGTCCCAGGTGGACTCGGCGTACCCGAGTCGGCTATCGCCAATGTAAAGATCGCCACCTTCAACAATCTCGCCACCGTCGAGCGCCGATTCAAAGAAAATCCAGGAGAAATTGCCGCCATCATTCTCGAGCCGATCCTGATGAATGTTGGCCTCTGCATGCCTGAGCCTGGGTTCTTGAAAGGCCTCCGCGACCTCGCCACGAAAAATGGCGCGCTCCTGATCTTCGATGAAGTAAAAACCGGAGCTAAACTCGGCTGGGGCGGCGCGTCGGAATACTTCAACGTTCATCCGGACATGATCTGCCTGGCCAAATCCATCGGCGGCGGGCTGCCTCTCGCGGCGTTCGGCGCCAGCAAGTCGGTGATGGAGCTGATCTCGCAACATAAAGTTTTCCACGGCGGCACCTACAACACCAATCCGGTTTCCATGGCTGCGGGACTCGCCACGTTCCGCGAGGTTCTCACTCGCGATAACTATGCGCACGTCGACAAACTCGGCAAAAAACTTGCCGACGGATACCGCAAGACCATCGCGAAAGTCGGCCTTCAGGCCTACATCGCGCAAGCCGGTGCCAACGGCGCGCTGATGTTTTATCCGAAGGAAATTCGCAACTACCGCGATTGGACGACGATTGATATCGACCTTTGGCGGCACTACTGGTTCGCCATGGTCAACCGCGGCGTGATGGCACAGCCCTATTGGTGGGACGAGCAATGGACGATTTCCGTTCAGCACACCGAGGCCGACATCGATAAGCATCTATCTGCCTTCGCTGACATTGCCGCGTCGCTGGCGAAAGCGCAGCAGGAGCGCGTTGGCCAGCCAGTGTTAGCCGCGCACTAGATTTGCTTGTGTGGGGCGGACACTCTTGTCCGCCCTGCATGACCGCCACGAAAGATGTAGAGACAGCCGCCTCAGCTTGCGCTGAGCGCAGCCGAAGGGACTGTCCGCCAACGCGAAGCGAGGCGTCTCGAAGCAACTTTGTCCACTACCACCCAACCCGCCACTCAGCCCCACTTGATCCGCGCCCTCGGACGCCGCGATCTCGTTCTCCTGTTCGTAGTTGCCGTCTTCAATCTCAACGTTGTCCCTTCTATCGCCGCCAATGGCGGCGTCACCATCTGGCTCTGGATCATCTCTCTGCTTCTCTTCTTCTGGCCACAAGGTATTGCCGTCATCGAATTGGCTCACCGCTATCCCGGTGAGGGCGGCGTCTATCTCTGGGCCAAAGAAGTCTTCGGCGATTTCCACGGATTTCTCTCCGGCTGGTGCTACTGGACCAACAACATGCTTTACGTGCCCACCGTCATGCTTTATTTCGTCGGCGTGTCGGTCTACGTGCTCGGGTCGTCGCATCTGGCACTCGCGGAAAACAAAGTTTTCGCGTCCACCACCTCGCTGGTTCTGCTGGCTCTCCTCACTGCGCTAAACATTGTTGGCCTCGGCGTCGGCAAGTGGATTAACAATCTTGGGGCCATCGGAACCTTCATCGCCGCAGCGGTCCTGATCGGCCTTGGCGTGGTGATGTGGTCGCGGTTTGGCACCACCATCACTCCGGCAGATTTCAAAATTCCAGCTGACCCGCGTTTCGTTCTGAATTCCTTCGGCGTCATCTGCTTCGGTCTGGTTGGCCTCGAACTCGCCTCCGTCATGGGCGATGAGATCCAAGATCCTCGCCGCACCCTGCCGGGTGCTGTGGCTTGGGGAGGCGTTCTCTCCGGCATTCTTTATGTGGGAGCGACGCTCACTCTGCTCATCGCTGTTGGAAAAAATGTCAATGTGCTGCAGGGCATCGTCCAAGCCGTCAGTCATATGTCTGGCATGCTCGGTCTCGGGTGGATCACCATTCCGTTCGCGCTGATGCTCAGCCTGTCCATTGCTGGCATCGGTTCCGCATGGATGGGCGGCTCAGCCCGAATTCCCTTCGTCGCTGGCCTCGATTCTTATATGCCCTCCTGGCTCGGCAGGATTCACCCGCGTTACGCCACACCCTATGCCGCGTTGATCGTGCAGGGAATTGTTTCGGCGCTTTTAGTATTGGGAAATTTTTACGGATGGTGGTTCTGGGACAAGCTGATGGGAATTTTTGGATTGTTGCCGCGGCTGTATCTAAGTCCGGCGGGCGCGGGAGAAGTATTCCAGAAGCTGCTGTCTCTCGCCGTCGTATTACAACTTGTCCCCTTCCTTTACATGTTCGGTGCGCTCATTCGATTTGCCGTGAAAGAATCCGCGCCACGCGGCCAGTACAGCCGCAGCACACTGTTCTTCGCCGGCACCAGCGGCCTGCTCACGACCATGCTAGGAATCACGCTGGTATTTTTTCCCGGCCAGCAGATCACATCGCTGTGGTCCTATGAACTATGGATGTTCGGCGGTACTCTGTTTTTCGTTGGCCTCGCCGCATTTTTCTTCTTCGTCTATGGCCGCCACAAAGTGCCGGAGGAAATTGGGAAAGGCGTGGCATTAGTCGTGCCGGTGATTGCTGACAAACTATGATTTTGGGTGGCGCAGCGCTTCGGCGCTGCGATAAGGTCCAGCATTGATTGGTGGCTCTAGCCACTGAGTAAACCAGGAGGTCGAAACAAATGCCCGGCGGAGTCACCACAGAAGTCCGCACCTATCAGATGTACATCAATGGCGAATGGGTCGCGAGCACATCCGCGAAAACATTTCCTGTCTACGATCCCTCCACGGAAGAGGTCATCGCCCAGGTTCCTGACGCCGGTCCCGATGACGTCAACCACGCTGTAGCCGCCGCCAAAGCCGCTTTCGAAGATGGCCCGTGGAGCACGAGCACCGCGCAGGAGCGTGGCCGCGTTCTCTTCCGTCTCTCAGAAAAGATCCGCGCCAATCTTCCTGCGCTAGCCGAACTCGAGTGCCGCAACACCGGCAAGCCCATAGTCGAAGCCGAATTCGACATCAACGACGCCGCCACCTGCTTCGAATACTACGGCGGCCTCGCCACCAAAGTCGTCGGCTATGTAAACCCGGTACCCGACAACGCGATGTCTCTCTCGCTCAAGGAGCCAGTCGGCGTCGCCGGCCAAATCATTCCCTGGAATTATCCACTCCTCATGGCCGCATGGAAACTCGCGCCCGCAATTGCTGCGGGCTGCACCTGTATTCTCAAGCCCGCCGAACAAACTCCGCTTACTGCGCTCGAATTCGCAAAATACTTCGCCGACTGCGGCCTGCCTCCGGGCGTGGTCAACATCGTTACCGGCTTCGGAGAATCCTGCGGCGCTCCGCTCGTTCAGCATCCCGACGTGAATAAGATCGCTTTCACCGGCAGCGCCGCCGTCGGGAAAATTATCGTGAAACAGGCCGCCGACACTGTTAAGCGAGTCACGCTCGAACTCGGCGGCAAGTCGCCCAACATCTTTTTCGCCGATGCCGATTTTGAAGCCGCCATCGACGGGGCGCTATTCGGAGTCTTCATCAATCAAGGCGAAGTTTGCTCGGCCGGCAGCCGCGTTCTGGTGCAGAAATCGATCTATAAGAATTTCGTGGAGGCCATGACGGAGAAAGCAAAGAAGATCAAACTCGGTCCGCCCCTCGATCGCGAAACCAAGATGGGTCCGCTCATCAGCAAGGAACAATACGATCGCGTCAACTCCTACATCGAGATCGGCAAGAAAGAAGCCAAGCTCGCTTCCGGCGGAGGACGTCCCGAGAAGATCGGCAAAGGCTACTACGTGCAGCCCACGATTTTCTCGGACGTCAGTAACTCCGCCCGCATTGCCCGCGAAGAGATCTTTGGTCCGGTAGCCGCCGTGATTCCATTCGAAGACGAAAAAGAGGCGCTCAAGATCGCAAATGATTCGCCTTACGGCCTAGCTGCTGCCGTCTGGACGCGCGATATTTTCAAAGCCATGCGTACGGTGAAAGCTCTACGGGCTGGAATCGTCTGGGTGAATCATATGCAGCCGACGTACGTCGAAGCTCCCTGGGGCGGATACAAACAATCGGGTTTCGGCCGCGAACTCGGCCCCTGGGGCATCGAAGAATATCTCGAGACCAAACAGGTCTACATCAATCTGAATGAAGCGCCAATCGGCTGGTACTGATAAATGAGAGGACGATCCTTAAAGCCCTGTCATCCTGACCGCAGTCGAAAGCCAGCCCTGAGCTTGCCGAAGCCGATCCCTGCAGGTTTTCCAGCTTTGCGCCGGATTCAGAGCATTCTCACGAGAAACTGACATGAACACAATCCGACTCACTACCAAAATTCCCGGCCCCAACTCTCAGGCCCTCTCCGAGCGCCGCGCCCAAGCCGTGCCCCGCGGCCTTTCCCACGGCACTCCAATCTACGTAGCCAAAGCCGAAGACGCATGGCTGGAAGACGTCGACGGCAACCGCTACATCGATTTCGCCGGAGGTATCGGCTGCGCTAACGCGGGGCATCGTCAAGGGGCCGTCGTTGATGCCATCCGCGGCCAGCTCGACAAATTCCTCCACACGTGTGTCCAGGTCACGCCCTACGAAGGCTACATTCGCCTCGCCGAACGTATGAACGAAGTTACGCCGGGAAAATTTCCGAAGAAGACCCTCTTCCTGAACAGCGGCGCTGAAGCCGTCGAGAATGCGGTGAAGATTGCCCGCGCTTACACCAAGCGTCCCGCAATCATCGCTTTCGAAGACGCCTTCCACGGGCGCACCATGATGACGCTCGCTCTCACCAGCAAGACGCATCCTTATAAAGCTGGCTTCGCTCCTTTCCCCGGCGAGGTCTATCGCGTCCCCTTCGCATACTGTTATCGCTGTTCGTATAACTTGAAATATCCCTCGTGCGATCTCTATTGCGCGCGCCATCTCGAAGATACTTTCAAACGCGTCGTCGCCAACGAAGACGTAGCTGCAGTTATCGCGGAACCGGTCTTGGGCGAAGGCGGGTTCATCGCCCCCCCGCCAGACTATTTCAAGGTTCTAATCGAGCTCTGCCACAAGCACGGCATTCTCTTCATCGCCGACGAAGTGCAATCCGGATTCGGACGCACCGGCGCGCTCTTCGCCAGCGAACGCTATGGCATCGAACCCGATCTTCTGGTCACCGCCAAATCCCTCGGCGGTGGCCTGCCGCTTGCTGCAGTCACAGGCCGCGCCGAAATTATGGATGCGCCCGGCCCCGGGGGCCTCGGCGGTACCTTCGCCGGCAATCCGCTCTCCTGCTCCGCGGCTTTGGCTGTATTGGAGTTGTTTGAAACAGAAAATTTGTTAACCCGCGCTAACGAACTCGGCGACCGCTTCCAGCGCCGTGCACGCGAATGGCAGCGTCGCTGGCCCATCGTCGGCGACGTGCGCGGTCTCGGCGGCATGCAGGCCATCGAATTGGTGAAGTCGAAAGAAACGAAGACTCCAGCCACGGATGAAACCAAACAGATCACGCAGTATTGCTACGAACACGGCCTGATCACGATCACCGCCGGTTCCTACTCCAACGTGATCCGCGTTCTCGTCCCGCTCGTCGCCACCAACGAGCAAATGGACGAAGGCCTAGACGTACTGGAATCCGCACTAGCCGCCATCTGTGACAAGAAGGGCGCAGTCGCGCAGCTGGTCTAAAAAGTTTGTCAACCTGAGCGAGGATCTTCGCGCCCAAGCGCATGATCAACCGCAGTCGAACGACCCCTGTAACGCGTGTATCATTACTGCAGTCGCGAGGAATTCTCACGATGCACCGCGCTCTTCGCGATAAGTCGAGGTGAACCAATGACCACTGTAGCCGCGCCCCCAGCCATCAGACTCACGAACTACATCAACGGCCAATGGGCCGAATCGTCCGCGATAGAATGGCGCGATGTAATCAATCCCGCCACGGGCGAAACGCTGGCCCAAGTCCCCCTCGCTGATGCCGCTGAAGTCAACCAAGCCGTCGAAGCCGCCGCCGGCGCTTTTCCCGAGTGGCGCCGCACGCCCCCCGAAGACCGCATCCAGCCGCTCTTCAAGCTGAAGATGTTGCTCGAAGATCACATCGACGACATCGCTCGCATCATCACGCAGGAAAACGGCAAGACCTTCACCGAAGCCAAAGCTGAGATGCGTCGGGCCATTGAAAACGTGGAGGTCGCCTGCGGCATTCCCATGATGATGCAGGGCTACAACCTCGAAGACGTCGCACGCGGCATCGACGAGATGATGATTCGCCAGCCCCTCGGCGTCACCGCTGCCATTGTCCCCTTCAACTTTCCCGGCATGATTGCATTCTGGTATTTGCCCTACGCAATCGCCACCGGCAACACATTCATCCTCAAGCCGTCGGAGCGCGTTCCGCTCACCATGCGTTACGTTTACGACCTGCTGGAGAAAACCGGATTGCCCAAAGGTGTAGTAGGTCTGGTCAATGGGGGAAAAGCTGCGGTCGACGCGCTGCTTGACCATCCGAAAGTTCGCGCTATCAGCTTTGTTGGATCAACTCCGGTCGCGAAGTATGTTTATTCGCAAGCCGCTGCCAATGGCAAACGTGCGCAGTGTCAGGGCGGAGCCAAGAATCACGTCATCGTTCTTCCTGACGCCGACATGCCCATGGCCACGCAGATCATCAGCGACAGCGCCTTCGGGTGCGCCGGCCAGCGTTGTCTCGCTGTGTCAGTCGCGGTCACAATCGGCGAAGCGCAGAAAACTTTCCGCGATTCCATTGCCCACGCCGCCTCCAAGCTTAAAGTTGGGAACGGCCTCGATAAAGATGTGCAGATGGGCCCCGTAATCACGCAACAAAGTAAAGAGCGTGTCGAATCGCTCATCGGACTCGGCGAAAAGCAGGGTGCGAAGATTCTGCTCGACGGCCGCAACTCGAAAATTCCGAAATATGAATCCGGCAACTTCGTGAACCCAACAATTCTCGACCACGTTCCTGCAAACAGCGATCTCGCCGACACTGAAATCTTCGGTCCCGTGCTCAGTCTCGTTCACGCCGACAGCATGGACGAAGCTCTCGCCTTTCTCGAACGCAGCGCCTACGGCAATCAGGCGTCGCTTTTTACATCGAGCGGCTCAGCCGCCCGCCGCTTCCGCTACGAAGCGCCCGCCGGCAATATCGGTATCAACATCGGAGTCGCCGCGCCCATGGCCTACTTCCCCTTCAGCGGATGGAAGAACAGCTTCTTCGGCGATCTCCACGGCCAGGGCCGTGACGCCATCGAGTTCTACACCGACAAGAAGGTCGTAGTCGAACGCTGGGCCAAAGAGCACAGCCGCAAGTTCTAGGCTTCGCACGCAGCAGTCAGAAGAGAAAATGAGACTTCTCACCACAGAGTCACAGAGACACAGAGAAATCGAAAACGAGCAAGACCTCCAACCGCTGCGATCATCGACGCAGCCGTCGAAGTGCGTGGTCAACTTGGACCTGGCAACGCGTCGATCACGAAAAAGTTGAAACTGAAGCAGACGGCCTAAATTTTGTTTTTCTCTGTCTCTCTGCGACTCTGTGGTGAACGATTTTAAAAAGGAATCTATGACTACTACTGTTGTAAGTCCCGCCATGTCCGGCCAGGAAATCATCGACTTGTCCCGCAAGCACACGCTTTTCGAATGGTCCGCGCAGTCGAAGGTGGATCCCATTCCTGTCGCCCGCGCCAAGGGGATTTACTTCTACACACCGGAAGGGAAGCGCTTCATCGACTTCAACAGCCAGCTCATGTCCGTCAACATCGGACACGGCGACGAGCGCGTCATCCAGGCCATCAACGGGCAGGCCGCGACGCTCGCCTACGCGAATCCATTTATGGCGACAGAAGTTCGCGCGCGCCTCGGCGCGAAGCTTGCCGAAATCACGCCCGGCGATATTGACACCTTTTTCTTCACCAACGGCGGTGCTGAGGCTAACGAGAACGCCATCAAGCTCGCGCGCTTCTTCACCGGACGCCACAAGATTATGGCGCGCTATCGTTCCTATCACGGGGCGACCGCGGGAGCTATCACTCTTACGGGCGATCCGCGCAGATGGGCTGCGGAGCCTGGCATTCCGGGCGTGGTTCATGTGCTCGATCCTTATCACGGCATTGAGCGCGGATGGGAATCGGCTGAATCTTCGCTGGCCATGATTGAAGAAACCATTCAGCTTGAGGGTCCGAACACAATCGCCGCGTTCATTCTCGAGCCCGTGACTGGAACCAACGGCATTCTTGTTCCGCCTGATGGATATCTTGAAGGCATTCGCAAGCTCTGCGACAAATACGGCATCTTGATGATTGCCGATGAAGTAATGTCTGCCTTCGGACGGACTGGCGCTTGGTTCGCCGTTGATCACTGGAAGGTTGTTCCCGATCTGCTGTGCATGGCCAAGGGATTAACGTCAAGTTATCTCCCTCTCGGAGCGGTCGGCATGCGTCATCCCATCGCGCAACATTTTCAGGACAAAGTGTTTTACGGAGGACTCACTTACAACAGTCATCCTATGGGATGCGCGGCGGCGCTGGCGACAATTCGCGTGTATGAAGAAGATGGACTGATCGAGAACGCGAAAAAAATGGGCGCAATCATGAAGCAACTGGGTGCGGAGATGCAGGCGAAACATCCGTCGGTGGGAGCGGTGCGGTCGATTGGATTGTTTGGCATCGTCGAACTGATTCGAAATCGCAAGACGCGTCAGCCGATGGCGCCGTTCAATGGCACGTCCGATGAAATGACTGCGCTGGGACGCTTCTTCCGCGAACAAGGGCTTTACACTTTCGTTCGCTGGAACACTTTCTTTACCAATCCGCCGCTGTGCATCAACGAGCAGCAGTTGCGCGAGGCGTTCGCCATTATTGATCGCGGACTTGAGATCACGGATAAAGCCGTAAACTAGCCGCGAGAGTTGTTTGTTAGCGAACACCCCTTCGACTTCACGTGATAAGCTCTGTCCGCGTCTTTCCATCTCAGTTTACGATTTCGATCCTGGAAGAGCTAAGAACCATGGCGAGGGCGATGGATCAAGGGAACCTTCGCACACGGGACCTATGCAAGTTCAACGCACCTGGAGCAGTTGCACCGGTAGAGAGGGTGGCCGGGCACGGTGGCGTGGCCGCAGGCGGGACAAAGGAACCATTCGCCGTCGGCTCTTGCGTTCATGAGTTTGAACGTTTTGTCCTCGACGCAATAGGGGCAGCGGACGGCCGTCGTGCCATCGCCCTTGATTCCCTTTATTCTTGTGACCAGCGCGTAGCACTGTTCATGTACGGGAAAACTATGGCCATCGGTAGCAGCGGAGGCGGCGGTAAGAGGTTTGGAGCAGATAACGCAGCTTGCGATGTTGGCGTTCATCGTTATCAATATGGAACGGGCGGCTTAAGCCGGCTATCAGGATAGTTTTAAGTGCAAGTAATTAATTTGTATGTCCGCCAGCGCACACATGTTTTGTTTTTTTGCGCCGTAGAAGCCACCAAGTAAATGCCGCCCCGTCGATCAATCATCATCATTAAAATCAAAGGTGAGGGGCAGAACCTACCGGAGCGAAGGCAGTGTTTGTCCCACATTTTTCCTAAGTCGCGAAAACGCAAGCTGGCTATATCCGCGAGAAGAGCACGAATCCGTCGTGACTTACGCGTAAAGCACTTATGAACAAATGGTTTCGCACTCCCGGGATCTTTTTGCTGTTCGTGGCGACTGCTGTAGCAAACGGGTCGCCGCCCCAGACCAGTGTCCCGACGAATCAGGAGTCCAAGTCGCCGAAAACCCGCGTGATCGGGCGCAAGCTTCAGGAAAAAGGTGTACCGAATTTTGGCGAGGTCACTCCTTCGCTCTATCGCGGAGGGCTGTTAAGTACCACGGGTCTAAAAGCGCTGGCGAAGATGGGCGTGAACATTGTGGTGGATACGCACGCGAACGACGCCAGTGAAGAAAGGGAAGCGAAGAGCCTGGGGATGAAATATGTAGCGATCCCATGGCATTGTCCCTGGCCCAGGGACGAAGTCTTCGCTAAGTTTCTTAAAGTTTTGCACGAGAACAAAGGGAAAAACGTTTTTGTGCATTGCCGCCTGGGAGATGACCGCACGGGAATGATGGTCGCAGCATACCGCATGGCGGAAGAAGGCTGGAGCGCTGACGAGGCGATGAACGAGATGAGAACCTTCGGATTCACGCGGGCACATCATTTCATCTGCCCCGGGCTGGCGAGTTACGAGAAACATTTTCCTGAGCGGTTGAAGGACAATCCCGCGTTCGCGAAAATGCGGGTGAAGCAGTAGTTTTTTCTAGCCCTCTCGCGATAACAACTGCGACCGGGGGTCAGAAAGCGCGGGTGGGAAATCAAAAGCCCGGCCTGATCGGGGCCGGGCTGGTTTCTCGGGGTTGCCAAAAATGCTAGGCAGCCGCGGATCTCTTTGTGCGACCCTCGGTCGTGACGGGTTGAGCCACCTTGCGCACGAGGAAGGGTTGCAGGTTCGGCTCAGAACCCGCCCACTCTAAACTGACAATGGAGTGTCCGGGCTGGCACGTAACGAAATAGCGTTCTCCGTTGGGGCTGGTTACTTCGAATTTGCCGGTCTCGCCCTGTAGAGCTTCGGCAACGTCGTAGGTTGAAATGCTATCGTTCAGTTTCATGGGGACTTCCTCCATTCTGTAGGTTGTTGGTTGGGGTTGTCCCTGCCCTAGGGAAGAGCGTTATGTCCATCATAGAACACTGAACGACGACGTCAAGGCCAAGGTTCATTTTTTTGGTCAAATTCATACTAGGAGATTTACTTGAGGGCCGATCGGCATGGAACGTGGAACGGAAAGTCAGAGGGCAATCGGATTGAGAGAGCGGGCATACGGTTCAAGAGCGCGGGATAGGCTATATCATCCGCTTCAGAGGGCCTGAAGATGGCTGCGCCAAAAAACAATTCAGCGAGCGACCCGCCTTATATCGTAGATCCGCGCGTGCGTATTGGGCACGTTCACTTGAAGGTGGCCGACCTGCAGCGGGCAATGCGGTTTTATAATGGCGTGCTGGGACTGGAAGTCACGCAGCGGTACGGGGACGGAGCGGTGTTTTTGTCGGCGGGCGGATACCATCATCACATCGCGTTGAATACGTGGGAAAGTCTGGGAAGCTCACCACCGCCTGCGGGCGCGACGGGACTGTACCATACCGCAATCGTTTATCCCACGCGAGCGGCGCTGGCAACGGCGTTGGGAAGAGTGCTGGCGGCAAACATTCCGCTGGCGGGCGCGGCGGACCATGGCGTGAGCGAGTCGATTTACCTGAATGATCCCGACGAAAACGGGGTTGAATTGTATTGTGACAAGCCGTAGGACAAGTGGCCCTACGCTCCGGACGGCAAATTGGAAATGTACACGCGACGGCTAGACTTGCACGAACTGTTGAACGAGGCTCCGGCGGGAAGCGAATTGGAGAGCGGGCCTCGAGATTGGTAGGGCTTGTTTTGAGCGGTACTGAATCGTCAGCTTTTCTAGGTGAGCGCACCATTCCGGAATTTCTCCGTAGCCGCTACAGATCGAGGAAACGACCGCGATCCTGCGCGCCGGGCAGAGGACAGGTTTCGAAGCGGCCGAAGATGCGGTATCGGCGTCGCGCGACCATGTTGTAAACCAAATCGCGGAGAAATCTTGGCAGCATTTGCAGAAGAAATGCGGCTGGTTTATAGAGGCCTCCCAATTGCTTGAGGACGAAGAGCGCTGCGTCAGAGCGGGAGAGTATGAGTTCGCCCGAATGTTCGGAATTTTGAGCAACGACCACGTAGACCGTATCCAGATCGCCCGGGTTAAGGTGATGGCTCGCCAGAATGCGCGAGGCAAAAGCGCCTTGCAGCGACGCGAAACGGAATATTGCGTTGCTGTCGCGGCGAATGATGAACCGGACCAGGCCGTTGCAAAGTCCACAGACGCCGTCGTAGAGGACGATGGGGTTGGGCATGGATAGATATCGACGACTCTAACACCAGATTGCACCGGCCCCAGCGCTAGGAGATCAGACCTGGGAGGTCAGGCCTTTGATTAGACTGCAAGCTTAGTTTGTCATCTGAAAGGGAAGAGGTGGGTGTACACTGGCGCGGTTTTTAGATTGTTCGATTTGTGAAGGAGGCCGGATTATATGGTGAAACAATTCCGAGTTCTCTTGGCCGCCGGATGTCTTACTGTTCTGTTGGCGCCCCTCGCAAACAGTCAGGACAGAAAGAAAAAGGTGAATGACGAAAGCGATCTGCCCCGGTTCACCTACCCCATGTCCAGTCGCGCATCGGAATTGTTGCAAGCCGATACTACGACCTTCAATGCGTTCGCGGCGAAGGTACGAACTGATCTGGAAACCATCCTGCGCGACTACGAAGTCGCGGACAAAGCGACGGTGCGGTCGTTGTTGGCCGCAAAGTTGGATCTCCAGCTCCTCGGTGGCGAGAATGAGGCGGCTCTGGAAACGGCGAAAATGATTCGCGGGCTGGAGGAAAAACCTTCGCCGCGGCTCACCAGCGGCCTCTACGCCCAGTCCTTGCTGGAGGCTGAGATCGAGACACGGAGCAGCAGCGGCTCCGAGTTCGCGCAAGACTTCGCTAAGCATTACCAGAAAGCGGTAGAAGCGCTGCCGTGGGATGTGGTGCAGGACTGGGCAAAATCGAGCCGCGGCGGAGCCCAGTTACTTTCGAAAGCCGGCATTATCGGGTCGGTGAAAACCGACATTGATCCGGCGGTGGAGAAATCTGGAGTATTGGACAATCAGCAGGCGTGGGCGTTAGTCGGGGACCGGGTGGAATTGCAATTTGGTGTGCCGTTGAAGGATGCGCGCGCGGAGATTCTCGGGAAATACATTGCCGCCCACAATGTTGTGAAGCCCGATATCTGGGCAGCCCGCGAGGTGACGCTGAACGCTGGAGACAAGCTTACGCCGGTTTTGATTGGAATCTGGGATTCAGGAGTCGACGTATCGATATTCGGAGACAAGGTGTTCACCGATTCGCGTCCCACGGCCAGTGGAGCGCATGGACTGGCTTACACCGACGACGGGAATCCATCTCCATCGTGGCTTTTTCCGCTTACTGCGGCACAGCAACAGGAATATCCGGGCTTTCGCTCCCAACTCAAAGGCTTTGTCGATCTGCAGAACGGCGTTGATTCGGCCGAGGCGAGCGCACTTCGGCTGAAGTTCAGCACGTCCACTTCAGACCAAATCAATCAGATGTTGGAACTGTTTAAAGTTCTCATTCACTATGTTCACGGAACTCACGTGGCGGGCATTGCCGTGCGGGGGGATCCCGCGGCCCGGCTTGTCGTGGCACGATTTAATGATCAGCTGGCTGACCTGTCTTTCCAGCCAACGGTAGAATGGGCACGGAAAATGGGGGCGGACTTCCTCCAGATGTCAGATTATTTTCGAACTCGCAACGTAAGAGTTGTGAACATGAGCTGGTCCGACGATCCCTCAGAGTTTGAAACATGGCTCTCTAAAACCGGTGCAGGGGCGGACCCAGCAGAACGGAAGCGGCGGGCTCTTGAACTGTTCCAGATCTGGCATGACGCAGTTGAGACGGCCATCAAGACCGCCCCGAATACTCTGTTTGTTTGTGCCGCGGGCAATAGCGACAGCAATGCGGGATTCGAGAAGGATGTACCGGCTTCTTTGCATTTGCCTAACCTAATCGCAGTAGGCGCAGTCAATCAGGCAGGGGACGAAACTTCGTTCACGAGTTACGGCGACACTGTTGTCGTGGATGCCGACGGATACAACGTTGAGAGTTATGTTCCCGGTGGTACGAAGCTCCAGCTGTCGGGAACTTCCATGGCGTCGCCGAATGTTGTCAACCTGGCAGCCAAGTTGTTCGCTCTCGATCCTTCGCTCACTCCCACGCAAGTTGTCGATCTGATCAAGCGGGGTGCAACCGCCAGCGAGGACGGCCGGCGTCACTTGATCGATGAGAAGCGGTCCGTCGCACTCATGCATGATGCGAAGTGATCACCGAAGTGATCACCAAGGTGTGCGATTAGGAGGGTGTCAGACGAGAATTAGAGGCGGCAAACTGGGACGATTGCTCCGGCCTGATTCTGCGCCTTGCATTCTAATAATTACTTTATTCGCCTAGCGGCGTAAAACTCCGCCCTTCAGAGCGGAGTATAAGCCGTATATAGTTATCCTCTTGGTACACTACCGGCTAGACAAACTTCCCGGCAGATTTGCTATTCGTAATTTAACTGGACCTGAAGCCTAAGCACATGCAGGGCTGCTGTGATGGGGTTAGTCCCCGTCTAAAAACCAGACGCGTGGGGTCGGTGCGACCCTTCAGGCGCTAACGTAAGGGTTGTAATCCTAAGCGTAGCCTGAGAATCTTCGCCCTTCAGGGCGGAGAGGTTCAACTCTGAACGAAGTTCTCGCGCCTCGCGCTGTAAGTCTTGTGCCAGATCCCAGTAGTCGTCTAGCTGACGGTTGCCTGCACTTCCCCGGATGGTCGAGGCGGCTGTCCACATCCGAGTCATGGGGTTGAGCCTAGGCGGAGCAGTTCGGCGCGCAGGCGCGGGTGATGCTGCGTATGACGGAGGTAGGGTATCTCGTTGAGTGCGGATTTGGCGCGGACAATTTTGATCAGCTGATCCTTTTCAGCTAGCGTCCAACTAGAGAGATCGGGAATTTGCGCCAAAATCAACGACCAGTTTTCTAAGGACTGCATTTGGGTTCGACTCCAGCGGGATATGTTAATTCTTAGAGCGCGGATTGTGGTGTTAGTGGAGGCTTTGCGGATTTCTTGGCTGTCGCCGTTGAAATCGCGGGACATGCGACGATTGATAAATAGGCCGAGATTGTAGGTGGAGAAGGTGTCCCAGGGGCCCTCGGTAGCGAAAGCCGGAGAGATTTCGGCCGACGGGCGAATGTCATAAAACATGTGCGCTTCGGCCAAGCGTCTAAGAATTCGCGGGGGTGTTTTGTAGTGCTGGTTGGCGGCGATTTTCTCTTCTTCCCTCGCGCACAACCTCCGAAGATCCGCGCGTCCTGAGCGGAATCCTAACTTGCGGTAGAACCAGAAGGCGCCCGAATCGATCGCTTCATCGTTGTTCTGCCCGATCTGGTAGGGATAAATCGAAATACATTTCACGGCGGTGAGAGCGTGCAGGCAGCGAAGGGCTTGAGCGTAGATCCAGGCGGTCTCACCCTGGCGATAGGTGTAGAAAGTGTTGAAGCCAACTTCAATCCATTCGCAGAGGCCGATGGCCTCAATGTAGTTAATGGGAACGCCGTTTTTTAAGGTGTAGCCGGCAATGTAGGCGCGGAGCGGGAGACGGCGACTCGCCGGCAATCCCCAGAAATGCATGATGACGCCACGCCCCAGGTCAGCACGGACGACGGACCGCGGATCGCCAAGCGTAGTACCGTACAGCTCGCGGTAGCGAACAACCATGACTTCGCGAATCGCGTTCATGACGGATTCCCCGGTGGCATCGGAAAGTCTCTCGAACTTGGGCGCGGGCTGGGCGAGTTCACGGGAGAGCGAGACTTCGCTGCGCTGGATGAGCGGACCGGAGTGGAAGTAAAAGCGGCGGGGACGGATCCAGTTGCGAGTACGGGAAAGCTTTAGGTTTTCAAGTCTCCAGCGAACGGGGAGATGGAGTGAGTCGTAGAGTTCGGCGCGTTGGCGATCGGGGAGCGGGAGTTGCGCGAAGCGCCGGATGAGCCAGAACAGTGGATGCTTCCGGCCGCGGGCGGAATCCAGCCAGTTTCTCCACCGGATGTTGGCTTCCACATCGGAATCTTCTTCTAGCAGCGGAATGAAACGCGGCCAGATCGAGCCGCGAGCGCGCTCGGATTGATCGTCGTCCCAGTAATCATCCCAGGCGACTTCGATATTGCGAGGAATGTGGCGCACGAACCATTGGGCAACGTCGAAGGAAAGCGTGTCCTGCATGGTAGTGCCCGCGATGCCGGAAGTGTCGAAATCATCGAAGGCGGACATGTTTCGGTGGCGGGCGCGAAGTTCGCTGACGCGTTGATGGAAGGTGTTGAGGAGTCTCTCGACGCGCGACACGAGAGACGGCGCGTGCGGAAAAGCGCGGAGGAAAAGCAAGCACTCGTGAAAGCGAATCAGCGGTTGAGGGTCCGTAAATTCGAGATTCGAAAGCTGACTGAGGAGTTTATTGATCACCGCAGCGCTCCCGGAGTCGAAGCGACTCTTAACGGCTTCGAGTTGCTTGAGGATTTCGTCTGAGTTGTCAGGGGTACGTGGCATGGGCGGCGCAATAGTGTACCCCATGCGCACCCGATGAACTGATGTTGTTACTGCAGGATCCGCAACCAGGTAGACATCTATTTCAGGCCTAGGCCGCCATTGAAGTGCTGGATAACTCTATAGCACTCGCAAGCCACGGCTTCCAGGTTCTTGCGATTCAGTATCTTAACGGTACCGCGCAGGTTCTCTATCAGTCCGGCATCTTCGAGGACGCCAGCGGCCAAGCTAACGCTGGGACGTCCAGTACCGAGCATCTGAGCGAGGAAGTCGTGCGTTAAGGGAAGCAACTGGGAGTCGAACCGATCCTGACACATCAGAAGCCAGCGCGCGAGGCGCTGGTCAATTCCATGCAGCCGATTACAAGCGGCGAGCTGGGCGACCTGCATCCCATGCATCAGTCCGAAGTGGCCTAATTTCGAGCGCAGTGCCGGAGCCGAGAGCAGAATATCCTGGAACACTTCCGCCCGCATGCGCATACCGCTTCCCGCCATTTGCATGATCGACCGGAAGATTTCCCGGTTCAGGCCCGCCGTCAGCGACATACCCACCATGCCTTCCTTGCCGACGATACCCACCTCGACACTTCTTCCGTCATGGCTGAGGGCGACCAGGGAGGCCATGCCATCGTTGAGAAAATAGGCAAAATCGATTTTCTCACCGGGCTCTTGCATGATTTTGTGCTGCGGCAGGTCCGTCGGCTCCAGGTGGGGCCGAAGCAGGTTGTACTCCTTGTCGGGGAGTGACAACAAAATGAGATTGTTCACGGCTTTTCCGGCGGCGTCGGAGCGAGAGCCGGGATGCAGTGAAAGCAACCTGTTGGGCTTTGTAGCTCGCTTAACGATGATCTGTCCTTCCGCTAAGGCATCCATTTCCATGATTGTTGGATGCCCCTGACCGCCTCCCGCTCTTTCCGGAAGGCTGTAGCTTGGCCATCATTTCAATGGAAATGCGAAGGAATCTCAAGGTAGAAGGTACGGAGAAAATTCCTAGCATTTTCCCACTGGGATGAGGCATCATCCGATGTTGTTTTTGCAACAATACCAACGACACTTAAGCGTGTAGGCGCACGAGACTATTCGTCCTTTCGACCAATGGGCTCATTATCCTGTAGCTGCCCGTCTTTGGCAGACAAGAGGCGGTTCAGCTCTTGAACAAGTTTCAGAAATTTTTGCCGATCCTGCTCGACCGCGATTTGGGAGCAAACCTCCTGAATGCGGTCACTGTCAGACTGATTCATAGGCGAAGCGGAAGTATTACAGTATTCGCCGTATAAGGTATGTTCGATGTCGAACGCTGCGTAGTGTAAGCCAGGGTGCCCAGGAACTCTGAGATTGCTGGTGCACCGCTACTGTTCGAGCGCAGTTAGGACGGGGCGTGTAGTGACTTCCGCCGTCGAGACAATAAGCCGGCTGCTCAGGATTCATCTGCTGTTCCTTATGAGAACCATCCGAAGAACGCGGCCGTCACGCCGAACGTGTCGATGAATCCGTGAGCCAGAATGCAGACCCAGAGGTTGCGCCCCGATAAGACGTACGCGGCGCCAAGGATCAAGCCAGCCATACCTGAATCCACTATTCCCGACGGACCTTTGTAGTAGTGTCCGTATCCGAAGAGCACGGAGACGATCAAGACGGCGACCCAATCGGCGGCTTTTGATCGGCCACCTGCCTCTGCGGCGCGCGTGAGCAGGTAGCCGCGGTAGCCGATCTCTTCTCCGAAGGCCGCGAAGGTCCAGACGAGCAGGAGCCAACGGAGTGCCACCAACGCATTGCCCGTAATCTGCTCGGAGCCGCTAGGCGCGACTGCCGGCGGCCAGAAATGAGCCGCGAGGGGATCAATGACCAGTGCGCCGAGGATGATTCTCAGAGCAGCCGCGGCGAGCGCGTACAAGACGGTCCGGCGCCAGGAGCCTGGCGAATGCCGGCCCATCACGGACCATCCGCCGTCGCGCAGGCGAAGCGAAATCAGGCCGATTACAAAAAGGATGGGAACCTCGTTGGGAATGACGTGATAGACATTGTGGCCAATTACGATCACGCTTCCCAATGCCAGTTCGGCCAGTGAGAACCAGCGCTTTGCCGCAGACAGTTGTGGGACGGGATCAGTTTCCTCGAGCGCAGACCTGTCTTTGTGATTGATCGATTGGGTCAAGTTCGTCTCCCTTTAGAGTTTTTTCAACAGGTCAGCCCCTGGGCAATGCGAGCGACTTTCGATATTGCCTGGCACACCAGAGAGCAAATCGCGTAGTCAACATCACCAGCCCGCTACCCACGATCAGCCCCGCCGGCACGATCCACCAGCCCAGGACATCTCTGCCGCCGAGAGGCGGATTCCCAAACCCAAGTCGAAGCGAAATCTCAGTGTCGCCGCCATTGGGAAAGACCCACAATCCCGCGGTTTGCGGGTGAACTATTTTCAACACAGCGCACCACATGAAAGTGCCCCCGAGGAAATACCCCACGATGGAGGTCAGCAGCACAAGAAAACCGGCAATACTCAAGCTGGCCCAGCGGAACAAACTTTCCAGTATCCGTACGGGGGATCTGCTGACCTCCGCCCGCGCCAGCAAGGCGTCGGTGGTGTACTGACTGGCTAGCTCTTCCGGGCTACCGAGCCTCGCCAATGCGGTCTCGACTCCCGCGGCAGTGACTTGTCCGCTCTCGGCCGCCTTCTCCGTGATGTGGCTGCGCAGTTCTTCGACGATCTCGCGCGCGTCTTCGGCGTTCATGCCGCACAAGAGTTGGCGCAACCTGCCCAGATATGCTTCGATCTTGTGCTGCGCATCGCCTGGCCTGGTCATTTATTTCTCCTTGGAGAGTGGAGCGAGCAAACGGCTCATGCTCGACGAGAATCGCCACCACATCCCAGCCATCTGGCGGCCGCGCTGTTTTCCGGCCGAAGTGAGCGTGTAGTATTTCCGTGGGTGTCCAGCATCGGATTCCACCCATTCACTTCGCACCAGGCCCAGCACCTTCAAGCGGCTGAGCAGCGGATACACGGTTCCCTCCGAAACGATCAAGTCGGAATCGGCCTCCAGTCGCCGCAGAATTTCGAGGCCATAGAGCTTTCCGCCCCATAAGGCAGCCAGGATGGCCAACTCCAGACATCCTTTGCGGAGTTGAACTTCCCACTTGTCTGCGGTCTCTTGATCGCTCGGGTCTCGCTCCTTCATTTTCTCTATACCTTGTACTACAAGGTATTATGTTGTCAAGACCCAAGGAGAGCCAATTTTGAATACCGTTTAGTATTGCCGGCCAGCGTTTGCGGGATTAAACGTAGCCTTTTTTCTTCCAGACCGCCCAATCGGAGCGCACAGCTTCGAGCATGGCTTCAGCGGCCTGGTGCAGCCACTTTCCTTTTTGTTGGTCGATATGGCGCAGAACCGCTTTGCGGGCAGATGGAGTGCCGAGATGGATGTTGGCGGTTTCCCATCCCATAGCGCGGATCAGTCGGAGTTCGATGTCAGGTCCGCGCAAGGAAGCGAGTTCAATGCGAGAGCAGTCCGGGGCCAGGCGGCGAACGATCCAGCGCCCACGCAACTGGACAAAAGGATCAGGACAACGCACGGCGCGGTTGATGATGGTTTGATAGAGGATATCGGCGGGCCCTTTGTTTTCCTGCGCCCACCATGCAGAAGATTGGACGAGCGCCTTGGCTTCCCGGGCGATGTGTCCGCCATGCCAGTCGGCAATGGCGACATAGCGGGCATGACCGAGACTGCCAAGTCCGGCAATGCGGTGCGCGAGACGATAGCGAATGCCGGCCGCCGGCAAGAGATGTTCGAGGGCGTCGACAGCACTGACGGGGGCTTTCGTTCTAAGGGTGGGGAGCGCGTCCATTTTCCGCCAGAAACGAACGGGATCGCGGAGTCCGCCCACAGCCACGAGCCGCAACCACTGATGTTGCTCGCCAAGAACGAAGGCGCGACCTTGGGCCAGCACACCTTCACGATAGCCTTCGAGCATGGCGTCGCAGATGTCTTCGCGTTTTAGCGGTAAGCGTCCGGCTTCGACGGCGAGATGGGCGCTGACCGCGAGTCTTACCAGATCGATGGCATAGGCCATAGGCCACGCTTCGTCGAAGTCGTTGACGCCCCAGATGAGGCGGCCCTCGATGTCACGCCACGTGCCAAAGTTTTCGATGTGTAGGTCGCCCACCGCGAGCACGCGCGGAGCCTGGGAGAGATCGGGGCAGATCTCGGGCCAGAGTTGCGCCCAGCGATAATAGGTGGCACGGAAGAATGGGAACAGTTCCGCCTTCATGCGGGCGTGTTTTAGGCGGAGGTCTTTCTTGTCGATGTGAGTACGCTCGGCCAACCAAGCCTCGAACTGGCGGGTGGCCTTGACGACGTTCATGCGGGCAACGATAACGATCGAGCGAAGCAGAAGTCAAATGGATCGAGGCTTTTCATCACACAGACCCGATTGCGCGGTTATCCGCGCAACTCTGACAGAGCCTTGCGCGCGTCGTTGTTATTAGGATTGATCTTCAACACGTGCTCCAGTTGCTGGCGCGCCTGCGCTGGCTGGTTAGCCTTTTGATAAGCCAGTCCCAGATGATAGTGAACCGTAGGATCGTCCGCCGCGCCTCGCTTCTCATTGAGCCGCAGCGATTCCTGGAACAGATCAATTGCGGACTGGTAGACGCCCTTGTGGAAATAGGCCCAGCCTAGTGTATCGGCGGCATTCGACGAGTTCGGCATCCCGCGCCGCGCTGTCTGCGCCATCGCTAGCGCCACGTCGACGTTACCGCCCTCCTGCAGCATTACATAGGCTAGGTTGTTTGAGGCCAGCGGATTATCCGGCTGAATCCCGAGCGCCTTCTGATACATCGCTTTTGCATCATTCCAGTTGCCTTGCGATTCATACAGCTCGCCAGCAAGAATGTAGAACGCGATCTCGCGCGGGTGTTCCTTGATGGATTGCTGATACAAGGCGAGAGCCTGGCCGACCGAGCCTTGCGCCGCCTGCACTTCGCCCAGCTTCAAAAGCGCATCAGAATTGTTCTTGTCGAGTTCGATAGCTTTGTGGAAGGCATCCGCAGCGCCGCCGAAGTCTTTCTTCTGAAACAGTGCTGTGCCCAGCAGATCATAGAAGCCGCTAGTGCCCGGCGATTTGGCGATTTGTGCGCGCGCGGCGGCCACTGCCTGATCGAGTTGTTTTTGCGCCAGGTAGACATTCATGATCCCTTGCAGGGAGTCAGTGGACGCGGGGTCTTTTTCGAGCGCCTGCTGGTAAAACTTGATGGCATCCGCGTATTGCTTCTGCAACTGATGAAGGTTGCCCATTTGCACATAGGGCGCCGCGCTGGCTGGAGCCAGGCTCATCGCTTTAGTCAGGTCTTGTTCCGCACCTGAATATTTTTGCCGATTCATCTCCGCCAAGGCGCGCATCAAGTACCCATCGGGAGCCTTCGGTGCGCTGCTGATGATTTGCTGGGCCGTCTGCGTGAGGGCATCAAAATCGCCACGGCGCATTTCCGACGCGGCCAGGGCGCGTTGCGCGTCGGTGAGATCGGGGCGCAGGCGCACCGCCTCGCGCCACTCCGACTCCGCGCGTGCATCGTTGCGTTGAAGGTCAAAGGCAACGCCGAGCTGATAGTGGGCCACGGCGTTGCCGGGGTCGCTCCTCAGAGCCTGCTGCAAAGAGTCCACCGCGCCGGCTGCATCGTTCTGCCGTATTTGTATCTCGGCACGATAGACTAGGGCGTCCACGTCGTGCGGGTTAGTTTTCAGAAGCTCAGTATTCAGCTTGCTGGCTTCCTCCAAACGATTCTTCAGGATCAAGAGCTGAACATAATTTCTCTTGACCTGAGCATCCCGGGGATGATCGCTCGAAAGTGAGGAGTATTCCGCGGTGGCTTTGTCCAGATCGCCAGTTGCGAAATAAAAATCGCCTAACATGCGGTAGCCTTCGGAATTGTCCGGAAGGTCAGTTTTGGCCCGTTTCAGCAGCGCTTCTGCTTCGGTTTTCTTGCCTTCCACCATGTACAGGCGGACTAGAGCTTCACGAGGGGCGGGATCCTTGGGGGCTAGTTCGATGGCGCGTCTAAACTGCTGTTCGGCTTCGGGTATGCGGTTACGCGACTGGTAGAAGCCTCCCAGAGCGAGTTGGGCATTCATCGCCTTGGGATCGAGCTCGGCGGCTTTCTTGAAGTTAGCCTCGGCTTGATCGAGCAGGTTTGAGCGCAGTTGCAGGATAGCCAAGTTGAGGTACGATTCCGAGCGGGTAGGATCGGCGGCAATTCCTTTCTGCATCTCCTGCATTGCCGCGCCTGCATTGTTCTGAGCGGCGTAGTAGTTGGCCCAGGCTTCGAACACCTCGGGATTCTGCGGCTGCTTTTCGTGGAGAAGATCGAGGTGGACGCGCGCCTGTTTCAGGTAATCATCATTGGACGAGCCATCCTGATTACGTGCAGTGACCAGGAGATTGGCCAGGTCGATGTGCGCGCGATAGTTGTCGGGAGCGAGCTCCACGGTGCGCGAAAGCTCCTGAAAGGCGCGGGAACTGTCGCCAAGTTTGAGATAGGTCTGCCCTAGCTGGTAATGTGCCTGAGCGAAACCGGAGTCCAGTTGCACGGCATTCGAATACTGGATGGCGGCTTCGCGGTACTTTCCCTTGTCGAAATAGCGGTTCCCACTCTCCAGAAATTTTTGTTTACGCACGTTGGGATCACGAGAGCACCCCGTGAGCAACGCAGCGACGAGGAACCCAACGAGAAAGAGGCGAACGACTACAGAACGGCTCATGTTTTCTCCAAAGCAGGCGCGACGGCGTATGTTATTACGAACTTCTGGACGTTACACCAAGGTACTCGAATACCGGCCCTAAATAAAGTTACTCGCGTCATACGGGGAGGCATGCCGACACTATTAGCCGCGGCAAGAAAAGGTCAAGGCACGGGCAGCCGTGCCCGCTGCAAAAAAGAGGTTACTGCAAAGTATGGCTGGACGCTCCAGTATCCGAACTTCCGGTGATGTTGTAGCGCTTCAGTTTGCGGTAGAGGGTGGCGCGACTGATGCCGAGCATGCGTCCGGCGAGGGCTTTGTCGCCTTTGACTTGTTCGAAGACGCGCTGGATGGTGGCGCGTTCGATGTCTTCGAGGTCGGTGGTGGAGAGCGGCGCCGAGGCGGCGCCGTCAGTGGAACGCGATTCGGCGGCGGCCGCGAGATCAGAAACCAATTCGGGTGCGGAGTCCGACGAGGTCCGGGACGCACGCGAATCGAGGCTGGCGATGGAGGGAGGAAGATCGCCAAGGTCGATGAGAGTACCGTCGCCCAGGGCGACGGCGCGCTCGATGCAGTTTTCCAGTTCGCGCACATTGCCTGGCCAGTCGTAATTCATCAGCGCTTTCATCGCGGCGTTAGACACGCGCAGGTCCGCGCCGGGAGCGTAGCGTTCGCAAAACCATTGCACCAGCATAGGAATATCGCTGCGGCGCTCGCGCAACGCGGGGACGTGTACGGTGACGACGTTGAGCCGGAAATAAAGATCCTTGCGGAAGCTGCCGTTTTTATAGGCGGTCTCGAGATCACGGTTGGTGGCGGCGATGATCCGCACATCGACCTTGACGCGCTGATTGCTGCCCACGGGACGCACTTCCTTTTCCTGCAACACGCGCAGCAGCTTGGCCTGCAACTCGAGCGGCAACTCGCCAATTTCGTCGAGAAAAACCGAGCCCGTATCGGCGGATTGAAACAGTCCCTGCTTGGATTTAAGGGCCCCGGTGAAGGCTCCCTTTTCGTAGCCGAAGAGTTCGCTTTCGATCAGCGTGGGTACGAGCGAGCCGCAATCGACGGCGACAAAGGGACGGTTGGCAAAGGCTCCGCGGAAATGAATGGCGCGGGCGATCAGCTCCTTTCCGGTGCCGCTTTCGCCGGAGATGAGGACGGAAGTGCGTGTGTCCTTGAGACGCGAAGCCACGCGCAGAACCTCCTGAATCTTGGCGGAGGAGCCGATGATGCCGTGCACGGCTGTTTCGGAATCCATACGCTGGCGCAGGAATTCGTTTTCCTCGACCAGTCGAATTTTTTCGGCCATACGGCGCAGAAACAGCCGCAGTTCTTCGAGTGGAGAAAACGGCTTGGTGATGTAGTCGTAGGCCCCAAGCCGCATGGATTGCACAGCCGTTTCAATGGAGCCGTGGCCGGTCATGAGCGCGACTTCGGTGCGGGGCAGAAGTTTTTTTACTCTCTCCAGGAATTCCAGGCCCGACATCTGCGGCATGACCATATCGCTGAGGATCATGTGCACGGGTTGCTCTTCGAGCAGTGCAAGAGCCGACTCGCCGCTATCGGCTTCCAGGCAGATGAAACCCAAAGCCTCGCCCACGGTCATGCAGAGCTTGCGAATGCTCTGCTCGTCGTCGACGACCAGCAGGCGGATGCGAAGTTCTTCCTTGCCGAGCGCTGGTCTGTAGAGTGTGGTCTTGTCGCGATCTGAACTCACCGGGCTTTCCCCATAGTTTTCTCGACCGCGTTGATCAGGTCCTGCACGCGGAAAGGTTTCTCCAAATAGAGCGCGCCGATCTTGCGCAGGGTGGTGACAGTTTCTTCGTTGGCATAGTCGCCGGTGATGATGACAACTCTGTCGACGAGATCGGGGCGATGGGCGGAAATCCAGGAATGGACCTGGGCTCCGTCGACGCCGCCGGGTGTGCGCATATCGGAGACTACGCCGAGGTATTGGCCTTTTTCCAGAAGGCGCAGAGCTTCGGCGCCGGATTCGATGCAGACGACTTCGTATCCGTTACGCTCGAGCGTGGCGCTGACCAGAGCCATAATAGAAGGCTCGTCCTCAATGAGGAGAACTGGCAAGAGAGAGGGGCGGAGGCCTGGGCTTGTCATTTTTTTAATACTCCTGCGGCCACACCCAGTGAAGCGATGTGGGGCGCTGCGGGAAAGCGGACGATAAAGGTGGCTCCCTGTCCGTCGGTATTGTTGTGGCAGAGAATTTCTCCCCCGTGCTCCTTCACGATGCCGTAGCAGATACTGAGGCCGAGGCCGGTTCCCTTGCCAACCTCTTTGGTAGTGAAGAAGGGATCGAAGATGCGATCAGGATGAGAGATGCCGCAGCCATTGTCGGAGAAAGAAACTTCGACGGCGTTGCCGGCTTTAGTAGTCGTAATTTCGATACGAGCGGGGCGGCCGATCTCGTGTACTGCGTCGTAAGCATTATTCAGGATGTTCAGAAAAACCTGCTGCAGTTGATGAGCGTCACCGTTGACGTCCGGGAGTCCCTCGTCAAGGTGTTCGACGATGTCGATGCCGTGGCTGTTGAAGTCGTAAGCACGCAATTGAATCGTGCGACGAAGAATTATGTTGACTTGCAATGGGTTGCGCTGGGGCGGCATCTGGCGGGCAAAGCTGAGCAAATTCTGCACGATCTGTTTGGTGCGCTGGGCTTCCTGCAGGATGACGCGGAGATCCTTGCGGGCGGTTTCTGGAAGATCAGGGCTTCCAAGGAGTAGATCGGCGAAACCGAGAATCGCAGTCAGCGGATTGTTCACTTCGTGGGCAACGCCGGAGACGAGTTGTCCCACGGCGGCCAATTTCTCGGCGTGAACCAGTTTATCCCGGAGTTCGGCGGAGTCCGTGATGTCCGTCATGACTACAACGATGCTGTTGATGTTGTTTTCCTCGTCCCGCATGGGACTAAGGTTGACGGAAAACTGGCCTGTGTGGCCGTTCGCGCGCATGATTTGCAGTTCCAGGTTGTCGACTTGTCCACCGCGCAGGATGGTCTGCAGCGCATCCGAAAGCGGGCGGACATAGCCAGGGGCCGCCAGTTCAAGCAGGGGACGACCTAAGAGTTCGCGCTGTTCGAAACCAGCCTCGTACCAGCGGCGGTTGGCGTAGCTGATGAGGCCGGCGGTGTCAGAGACCAGGATTAAGCTTTGTGTGTTGCTAAGTATCTTCCCCGAAAAGTCGCGTTCGCGTTGCAGTTCCGACTGGTAGGTGTGCAGTCCAGTGACATCCAGCATGAGGCCGCGAATCTGCACCAAACGGCCCAGATTGTCGTACATGCCAAAAGCATTGATCAAGACATAGATGGGAGAGCCGTTCTTGCGGCGAAGCGTAGCTTCAAAATTCCGCATGTGCCCATTTTCTTCAAGGGCCTGGCTGTGGAACAGCCGCTGCCCGGGAGTGGAATAGATCTGGGTAGGAATATCTACCTGAAGAAGTTCATCGCGGCTGGCGTATCCGAGCATCGCCACCAGGGCGTCGTTGACTTCGACGAATCGGCCTTCGGGAGTACTAAAGAAAAGTCCCTCTTGGATATTGTCGAACAATTCGCGATAGCGGCGCTCGGCCTCGCGGCGGTCGGTGATGTCTTTCAGGACGTGGATCGTCTGCAGACGTTCGCCGGCGGCACCGTGAATTCGCGAAGTCGAAACCAGATAAGTGCGGTCGAGCGCGGGATGAACGTATTCGTCCGTGTCATCGCCCATGGCGCGGCAAAACGGGCACGAGTAAAGGGTCGGTTCACTGGTCAAAGCCAGGAGCGCCCGCATGTTAACGCCGATTAGTTCGCTGGGAGCAACCCCGATCATGGCAGCGAGAGAGCGATTCACCCGTAAAACCCTGTCGCCCTCATCGTGCACGACGATCAAGTCGGTGATGGCGTCGAAGATTTCCATCCAATGGCGGTTGGCCAGTTCGACCCGCGTGAACAGCCGGGCATTATCCAAGGCCATGGCGGCGTGGCCGGCGATGGCCTCGATCAGGTCGCGGTCTTCGACCGCGAGCGGGTGAGCGCGTCCCGAGAGGCAGAGCAAACCAGCGAGTTCTCCGTTGGAAGCGGGTAGACGAACTACCACGCAGTCGTTCCAGCCCAAATCCGAGGCCAGTTCTGCCCCGAGAAGATCAGAGGCGTCGCCGGAAACAATGGTATCGATGTGCTTGCTGACGAACTCGCCGAGCGAGCGCGCGAACCGCTGATGCATTGCCGGATCGTCCGGGCGTGCGCGAATCTCGAGGATGGGCGTGCTATGGGCGGCATCCCGGGTTGGATGGTTTTGGGTCGTATCGTCGTAGATTGCGTTGTCGTAGATTGAATGAGCAGGCGCCGGATGGTCCTGACCAGCATGCTCGCTCGGAGGATCCTCTTTGCGCAGAAGCTCCGATTCCGCCGAACTCCCAGGAAGAATGTTTTTCGGGAGACCTTCCAGATGGCTGTGATCGCTTGATCGGACTTGAAGAGCAGCCGGCAGTGGATCGAGCGCCACTATTTGGAATCTTCCATCCTGAAATAAAGCGAGAGCACCGGCGCGAGCTTCGGTTAATTCAACGGCACGATCGACAAACTTGCGGGCGAAATCGGGCAGGCGCAGCAGGCCGTCAATGTCGCGTGCGAGTTGGATCAAGACGTCGGAGCGCCTGCGGTTGAGTTCGGACTGATGCAGGTTGTGAGCGACCTCAAGGACCACTGAAACCTGGGCGGCCAGGGCGCGGGCGCGGCGAATATCCTCACGGGAGATGCCAGTATCGTCCAGACGATCAAGTACGCCGAACATGCCAAGCACGCTTCCATCGGCGCTTAGCAGAGGCACTGCGAGCAGTTGCCGAGCCTTGTAACGCGCGATGGCCGGCAGATTGACTCCGGCCTCCTGGCCAAGATCGTTGGAGCAGAAGACTTCTTTTGCCCGCAAAGCGCGGGTGGCGATGCCCTCAGGAAAAATATTATCGACGCGCTGCGACTGGCCGCGACTGACACTGTGGCGTACGTGAAATTGGCCGTCGTCCAGCAGAGCGATGAAGCAACGTCCAAAGGCGAGGAAGTCGGCGGCACGAACGACGAAAGCCTGTAGAAAATGATCGAGATCCCCGCTGGAACTGAGTTCGGAAGAAATCTCCAGCAACTGGTGGAGTTCGCGCGCCTGGCCCTGCGCGGTAGAACAGAGTTCTGCATGAGCCAGTGCGACGGCGCCGAAGCCGGCGATGACGGACACCAACGATCTCTCCTCGGCGGTGAAGGCGCCAGTCGAGCGCGGATAGACCAGAATTGCTCCCTCGCTGCGAGAAGTGCGGAAGGGAGCAGCAATCAGCATGCCGGCAGAAATTACGCTGCCCAGCGAGTGTTGATCGCTGCTGACCGAGATGGTGATGACTTCTCCGGCGGAGACGGCGCGTTGCGCCAGATCGGCGGCAAAGCGAATCGTCTGGCGGTCATGGCGAGCACGAAAGGAATTGGCCAGTTGCGGGGTTTCTGCCGAGACCGCGCGCAGCTCAAAAGGTCCCTCGCGGCGCAGAAGAACTGAGACCAGACGAGTTCGCAGCAGCAGACGGAGGCGGTCGGCAAGAGCCTCGATGACGGTGTCGACGTCAGCGGTTCCGTGCAGCGCAGTGGCTACCTCGGTCAGTATCTCGGCGCGGCGGTGCTCCTCGCGCGAAACTTCGACCATTCGGGTCGCTTCCAGCAGGCTGCCCAGTTGTCCGGCGAGGATGGTGGCCTTGGCGGCGAGATCTTCATTAAAAAACTCATCTTCGGAGTCATGTAAGAAGGTCACTGCGCCGATGACTTCATCGAAGACCACCAAAGGTGCGGCCATAAGGGACCGCGCCTCGAATTCCCGCAGCGCAGGGACGGCCGCGGACTGTACCTGATTGACGAAGGTAGTGCGCCGCGTGCGGACCGCTTCTGCGGTAACGGCGCTTTGATGAGGAAGCAGGCGAAGTCCTATGAAACGGTCGGCCAGTTTGCCGTCGGCCTGTTCGCCTACGAGTTCGTCGCCAATATGACGCCGCCAGAAATACACCCCGGTGCAGTCGAAGAATTCGCAGGTGATGCGGCAGAAAAGTTGAATCAGAGAATGTGCGTCGGAGCGTTCTGCCGCTTTCGCGGCAATGCGCAGAAGGAGTTTTTGAAAAGCGTCGTCGGAATCAATGTGGGCACGGCCTTCCGGTGACGGCGTCGAATTGCCTTCAGCTATGTTCAGAGCATCACCGTTTGCCGATAAGGTATTGAGACGATTCTCACAAGTGATTGAATCTAATGGAAAAATATCTGTCATCTCAATTTGAGTCAAGAGAAATGGGCGAACGAGGTGCCTAAGTGTGAAATCCCGGGAATAAAGGCATGCGGCCTCTCAGTTTGAGAATAGCTGTGGGCGAGACAAGAAATGAGACGCGGCGATGGCTTGGCTCGGACTCCGGTAAAAGCCGACAGGCCTCCGTTAAGTCTTTGGTTCTTCAAGGCAAATACCTCAACGTGACTTTCGTTTCTTGGGAACGTCACGCGTGGCCCCGGCTTTGCTCGGAAGGGATCACCAGGATTATTGGCCAGGAGGGATTGTGTCTTTGCGACGGACTGGAGTGTTGTTGACGGCAGTAGTTGCGGTGGTAGCGAGCGTGGGCACATACGGGGTCCGAGCTCAGGAGACAGAAAACGAAATCGTGCGCCGGGCTAAGACCAAGGTGCAGCCCGCGTATCCGGAATTGGCGCGCAAGATGAACATCACCGGAACGGTAAAGGTGCAAGTTGTGGTGGCCGCAAACGGTACGGTGAAGGACGCAAAAATTGTGGGCGGGCATCCAGTTTTGGCGAACGCAGCGCTCGATGCCATCAGGAAGTGGCGCTTTGAGCCGACGTCCGCGGAGAGTACGGGCGTGGTGGATTTCAAGTTCGAACCGCATCAGTAGCGGTGCGGGCAGACAGGCGGCCGGAGGATACGGCATGACGATTGGCAAGAAGCTTTATCTAAATTTCGGAATCATCCTCAGCATGGTGGTAGTGCTGTTCCTCGTGAACCTATTGGCGGTGCAACGAGAGCATGCGGCCAAGGCGGCGGCTACGGCTTCGCTGGAGTTAGCGGACGCAACCAATGAAGTGCGCTTTCAGATGATGCAGGACCGCCTGTACCTGAGCAACTACCTGCTCAGCGGCGACAGCCGCGAAGTCGACCGGATGAACGAGGGTCTGCGAATGCTTGCCGATAAATTGCAGCAAGGCAAGAATCTGGCGAATTCGGAGCAGGAACGCTCGGCGCTGGACCGGGTGCAACAACTGGAGCAATCCTGGAGCAAAGAGTTTGCTCAACCTCTGATCGACAAACGGAAGGACGTCGACTCGGGTAATGCAACCGTCGCCGAATTGCAGATCTATTACCTACAGAAAGACGCTTCCTCATGGGTTAAGAATTCGACCGACGCACTGGATCTTGCGGAAGGAGAAAATCGCAAGCTGGTCGAAGCTCGTCGCAAGTCGGATGAAACCGCAAGCACTTGGACGGTTATGGCCGCCATCGTCAGCACTCTAGTCGCTTTGGGGCTGGGTGTTGTGGTCGCGTTCACCACTGCCAAATCGATCACTGAACCGCTGACCAATCTGATGACGGTCTCGCGCCAGATTGGCGACACCGGCGATCTGGAACACAGCATCGACGTAAATCGGCAGGACGAAATCGGAGAACTGGCGCGCACCTTCGCCAAGATGGTCAGCTATCTGAAAGAGATGGCGGGAGTTTCGGAGTCGATCGCCGGTGGAGATCTTACGGTGGAGGTGAAACCGCGCTCCGCCCACGACACGCTGGGTAACGCTTTCGCCCGCATGGTGGAAGGTTTGGCCCGCCTGGTGCGCAGCGTGCGCGACGCTTCGTCACAAGTTGCCACTGCCTCAGGGCAAGTGGCGAACGCATCCGACGATTCGGCCAAGATCGGGCTGCAAGCGTCGTCCGCTATCGATGAAGTAACCAGTACCATGCACGAGATGAGCGTGAACGTGCAAAACATGGTGAAGAGCACGCAGGTGCAAGCTTCCAGCGTGAGCGAGACTTCGGCGTCCATCGATCAAATGGTGGCTTCCATCCAGCGCGTGGCTGACACGGCCAAGGTGCTGCTCGACATTTCGAACCGCTCGCGCGAAGAAGTGCACAGCGGTATTACCACCATGGAGAAGGCGACCGACGGGCTGAACCGCATCAATGCGACCATCACCAGCTCCGGAGAAATTATCGGTGCACTGGGCCAGCGCGCCGATGATATTGGAAAAATCATCGAGGTGATCGACGATCTGGCGGAGCAAACCAACTTGCTGGCGCTGAACGCGGCCATCGAGGCGGCGCGTGCCGGGGAACATGGGCTGGGCTTTGCCGTGGTGGCAGACGAGGTTCGCAAGCTGGCAGAAAAGTCGGCCCAGTCGACCAAGGAAATTTCCGAACTCATCCAGAGCATTCAGAAGGAGGCCCGCAAAGCCGTGGAGAACATGGACCGCTCCACCGGCATTGTGAACGAAGGGCTCGATCTTGGCGGGGAACTCAACGGGGCGCTGCGCAAGATCTCGAACGTGGTCACCGAAGTTTACAAGTTTGCGCAGGAGATCGGCGCGGCCACCAACGAACAATCCCACGGCTCGTCGCAGATCGCACGTGCAACCACGCGGCTGAACGAAATTACCCACGAAATAAGCTCAGCGGTGGAAGAGCAGGCCTCAGGAGCGCAGGCCGTGGTGAAAGCCATGGAGCGGATGCGCGAACTGGTGCAACAGTCGACGTCGGGATCGACCGAACTGGCGGCGTCGGCGGAGCAGATGTCGAAGATGTCCCGCGGATTGCTCGAGTTTATGGACCGCTTCGCGCTGGATGAGTCTTCAGCGCCGCGGCTCTCTACGTCCGACGACAGACCGCAGAACGCGCGACGGGCTACCGCTGGCTCGCGTTACTAATCGCATTATCGGGAGAAATCAGAACCAACGATGAGTCGCGAACTCCATATCGTGGGCTTTCAGATCGGGCGCGAGACCTATGGCGTGCCGATCACTTCGTTGCATGAAATCGTGCGCGTCCCGGAGATCACTGCCGTCCCCGATGCGCCCGATTATCTGGAGGGCGTGATTAACCTTCGAGGAAAGATCGTCTCGGTAATGGATTTGCGCAAACGTTTTGGTCAAAAGCAGGCCGAACTCAAGAAACGGAACCGGATTCTCGTGGTAGGGCACTCCGGAAGGCTGGCTGGACTCATCGTCGACTCGGCTTCCGAAGTGGTGAAGATTCCCATTGAAGATGTTGAAGCGCCGCCTGCTGTCTTTCAGGAAGGCGGGCTGAACTGTGTCACGGGATTGGGGAAATTTCGAGGCCGTCTGATCGTTTTGCTTGATATGACCAAGCTGCTGGCTCCGGCCAGCCTGCTGCAGGAGAGCGGGAAAGCGGAGAGCAAGGCAGCCAAGGCGGATGCGCGGGGAGCTGCGGCCAAGTAAGAGAAGCAAGTTAAGAGAAGGAATGCGGGTGCGCATTATGAACGATTTCAGGGAGGCGGAGTGAGCTTCGGACGCCGGGGACAGGAACGAGAATGAGCACATTCGGAGCCGCACCAGCTCCCATCTTGACGGAAGCCGAACTCAAGCTTCTGCAGGCGCTGGTGTATCAGGAGTGCGGCATGCACTTCGACGAGCGTCGCACGCACTTCCTGCAGGACCGCCTGCTACGGCGGTTGAAGGAGTGCCACGTCGATTCCTTCTACGCCTATTACCGTCTGCTAATCACCCAGGAAGGCAAGGCGGAGCTGGCCAAGCTGGTGGAAAATCTTACCGTAAACGAGACGAGTTTCTTCCGGCACAAGGCGCAGTTGGACTTGTTTCAGAAACATGTTTTGGAAGAAATGCTGAAGCATAAACAGGCTCACCGAGAATATTCCATTCGGATATGGAGCGCGGGATGCTCGACCGGGCAGGAAGCCTACACCCTGGCCATGATGTCGGTGGACTCTCTGGCTTACTACTACCTGCGCAATCCGTTGCCGGTGGAGATAGCGCTCCCCAAGCCTCTGATTCCGCCTCCGTGGCGGGTGGAAATCCTGGCCAGCGATATCAGTTACACCGTGCTGCGCACCGGGCAAGAAGGAGCCTACAACGATCACCAGATGAGCACCGTGGATTACGGATTCCGTTTGCGTTATTTCGATAAAGTCGGCGAGCGCTATGCGGTCAAGAAGGCGTTGAAAGAGATGGTTCACTTCGACTTTCATAACCTGAAGACGGAATATCTGCCGCAGCGCAACGACGTGATCTTCTGCCGCAACGTAATGATGTACTTTGACGAGGCGGAACAGAAACGGCTGGTGGAAAAGTTTTACCGCTGCTTGAATCCCGGCGGGTACCTCTTTGTAGGCCATGCGGAAAGCCTGCTGGGCCTCACCGATAAATTCCAAATGGTGCATCGCGACAGTGGTACGGCTTACCAACGGCTTGAGGTGCGAGAGTGAGCGATTCACCCGACGAGCGCGGAGCGGAACTGCGGGAGCTTTTCTTTGAGACCTCGCAGGAGCTGCTACAGGCGCTGAACGAAGAATCTCTGAAGCTGGAAAAAAATCCCGGCGATGAGGAGATTGTGCGTTCCATCCGGCGGACGGTGCACACCCTGAAGGGCGACTCGGCGGCTTGCGGGCTGCGGGAGTTGAGCGAACTGGCGCACCAGTTTGAGGACGCACTCTCTCTGGAAACAGCCGCCGCCCACGGGGCTCTGGCGGAGATCGCCTTTGCAGCTGCTGATGTTTTTAGCGCCATGCTTGCGGCCTATCACAGCGGAGGCCCGATACCGGCCAGCGACCCACTGCGCAACAGAATCAAAGAACTGACCTCGGCGCCCGCTGCCAGGAAATTGCGGCGCAAGAAAAAAGTCTCCGAGGCCATCGTGGAACCTGGCAAACACTGGACGGATTCCGAAAAGCAAGCCATGGCCCAGGCGCAGGCCGCCGGTCTTGCACTCTACGCCGTCGTGGTGAAAATCGATCCGCACTGTGCCATGCCGATCGCGGCGCGGCAACTGATTCAGAACGCTATCAGCCGGGTCGGTCGGGTACTGGTGGTGCGGCCCGACGCAAACTCCCCAGCCGCAACCAAGCAGGTGGAATTCGTTGTGGGCAGCTCCCAGTCGGAGGAGCAGATTGCGACCAAGGGTCGCATTCCGACAATCGCGAGCGAGGCCAGCGTGATTTTGATCGCAGCGGCCAAGTCGGCGAAGTCCTCTGCGCCACTCGGCGATGCCGCAATGCCCGCTGCACCGGCCTTGCCAGCATCGGTCAGTGCTCCGACGAACACTGTTCTGGCAGAGACTGTCCCGGCAGACATTGCTTCGGCAGAGACTGTTCCGGCAGATACTACTCCGGCAAACAAGGCTCCGCTCGGCCAAAGCTCGGCGACCTTTGAGGCGAAATCCTCCCAGCTTGATGCCTACGCTTCGACGTCAGAACCTGCGACGCCAGCGACGCCGGAAAACATCTTGCGGGTGGATGCGGGACGCATTGACAACGTTCTGAACCTGGTGGGTGAGCTCATCATCGGCAAGTCAATGCTCCAACAAGCGTTGAATGAGTTTTCAAAGCATTATCCCAAGGAGGCGTTGCGCGGCAAGTTTGCCGATGCTATGGCCTTTCAGGCGCGGGTGTTGAACGATCTGCAACGCTCGGTGATGAAGATTCGCATGGTACCAGTGGATCAGTTGTTCCGGCGCTTTCCGCGCATCGTCCGCGACGTGGCTCGGCAGTGCGAGCGGGAAGTGGATCTGGAACTCAGCGGACAGGAGACCGACCTGGATAAAGGTATTCTCGACGCCATCGCCGAGCCGCTCACGCATCTGGTGAGGAACGCGGTCAGTCACGGCATTGAGCCGCCCGAGCAGCGCCGGAGCCTGGGTAAGCCGCCGCATGGAAAGATCCGGCTGCATGCTCTTCATCAGGGCAATCAGGTTGTGGTCGAGATCAGCGACGATGGGCGCGGCATCGATGCCCAGAAGATACGCGCCAAGGGCACCGAGCTGGGATTGATTACCCCGGAAGAAGCGTCCCGTATGAGCGACGCCGAGGCGCTCGAACTCATCTTCCGGCCGGGATTCAGCACGGCAGAGGTAGTCACGGAAGTTTCCGGCCGGGGCGTCGGAATGGATGTGGTGCAAAGCGTCCTTCACCGGCTTAAAGCTACGATCCATATCGAAACTCATCCTGGCCGGGGCACAACTTTCCGGCTTAAACTGCCACTCACGCTAGCCATCATCAAGGCTCTGATGTTCTGGGTGGAACAGCGCTTGTATGCCATTCCGCTGAATGCAGTGAACCAGATCGCCCGCACCACGGAAGCCGAAGTACACCAGGTCGATAATTACGAAGTTCTGCAGTTGCGCAATCAGGTGCTTCCCCTGCTGCGCCTGGGACGCCGGGGCGCAGTTGAGGGTGACCGAAAATCCAACAAGCTCTTTGTGCTGGTGATCACCGTGGGGGAGAAGAAATATGGCTTAATCGTCGATGCTTTGGAAGGAGAAGAAGAGTTGGTGATAAAGGCTTTAGACGATCACACATTTTCGACCGACCTGGTAAATGGTGCTTCGATCCTAGGAGATGGAAAAGTGGTGTTGATTCTGAATTTACTCGCTGTCGTGGAACACGTCTCGCGGTCCAGTCCGGAAAAGGCTGGATTAAGCAACTCTGGACTCTTACTAAACCATGCCGACCGGGCGCGCCTGACTTTGAGTGCCGCGGGAGGCCAGGCATGAGCGTGAATAAGGTGCGTGTGCTGGTGGTGGATGATTCTGCCTTGATGCGAAAGCTCATCCCGCAGATGCTCGAGGCGGATCAATCCATCGAGGTGGTGGGCACCGCTATGGATGGAAACTTCTGCCTGAAAAAGATTGAAGAGTTGAAGCCCAACGTGATCACGCTCGATCTCCAGATGCCGGGCATGAATGGCATCGATACCTTAAAAGAGATCATGCGGCGGAATCCCTTACCGGTGATTGTGGTCAGCTCGCATTCAGTTGAAGGCGCTTCCATCACTTTTAAGGCGCTGGGTTTGGGCGCCTTCGATTTCGTTACCAAGCCGCAGGATGCTGGGGCGCACATGGCGGATGCCGCGCGTGAGCTGATCGCGAAAATCAAGGCCGCTGCTGATTGCAAGGTCGTCCGCCCCGGAACACTGCTCGGAATGCCAGCCCGACCGGAAAAGATTGCGGCGGGGAAATTGGCGCCGGTACCCTCCAGGACCGTGGCAATCGGAATCTCCACCGGTGGTCCGCAGGCCCTTGAGTTCCTGCTGTCCCAACAGCCACCAGACTTTCCCGGCACGATTCTGGTCGTGCAGCACATGCCGTCGGGCTTCACCGAAATGTTTGCCCGCCGGCTCGACGAGTTGTGCGCCTTGCGAGTGAAAGAAGCTCAATCAGGAGATGTGCTGCAGGCAGGGCGCGTTCTGATTTGCCCGGGAAACCGGCACATGACCGTGAAACGGCTGGCCATGGGAGACGTTGTAGTGCTCAATGAGAATGCGGCGGTCAATGGCCACCGTCCCAGCGTGGATGTTTTATTCCACAGCCTGGCACAGGAATTCGGCCGCTCCGGCGTTGCCGTTTTGATGACCGGAATGGGCGATGACGGTGCGGAAGGGCTGGGTGCGGTCAAGAAAGCGGGCGGTATGACCATTGCCCAGAGCGAAGAGTCTTGTGTGGTGTTCGGCATGCCCAAAGCCGCTATTGAACGCGGGTACGTCACTCGGGTCGTGGCCTTGGATGTGCTTTCGTCCACACTACAGGCTCTGTGTGTTCGCGGCCATGGGAACAGCGGCGGGGCGGAACAAGCTCTGCGCGCTGCGCGCTGAAATGAGTTGCCGACAAAACTGCTGACGGTTGGGTGACTTCGGTCATCTGTCCGGCTTTAGACCGCCATGATGAAATTGGAAAGGGAGATTTTATGGAACAGTTTGCACCAGTAAAACGCAGCAAGGACGGGCAGCCGGTTCGCTACTTGATCGTGGACGATTCCGTGTTCGCGCGCAAGAATCTGGCCCGCATGATCGAAACCTTTGGCGGGCAGGTGGCAGCCGAGGCCGGGGACGGCCTGACCGCGATCAGTGAGTTTGATCGCACGCATCCCGATATAGTGCTCATGGATATCACCATGCCGCAAATGGAGGGCATCGAGGCCGCCGAAAAGATTGTTCAGGCGCACCCCGAAGCTCGCGTCGTCATGGTCTCTTCGGTAGGCTACCAGGAAAACATCGTGGCCGCCTTGCAGCGCGGGGCGCGCCATTTTGTGCAGAAGCCGGTGAAGCCCGAAGTGCTGTACGAAGTCATCAAGTATGTGATGGGGGAAGACGGCGCCGTGGCCACTGCGGCGGGCGCGGGGGTCTAATCACATGAAGATGGAGCTGATTCAGCCTTTCATCAACGCGGCCGATGCCGTGTTGTCGCAGGGCCTTTCGGGTACGACCAAAGTAGGCAATCTCTCGATGGAAGAGAATGCTTATCGCCGCAAAGGTGTGGCCGGCATGGTGGCGCTTACCGGGGACATCGAGGGCCGCATCATTCTGGATCTCGAGCCGCAAACCGCTTTGCGCGTGGCCAGCCACTATGCCGGAGCGGAATTGCCCGAGTCCGATGGCCTGGTAAAAGAAACCATCTTCGAACTGGCGAATCAGGTTGTGGGCAATGCCGTCTGCGCTCTCAACGATCAGGGCTTTCATTTCCGCGTGCACCCGCCCCTGTTGCTCACTTCCTCCGAGGGTGATAAGACCAGCGAAGATGTAGAGGCACTGATGATATGTTTTGAAACCGGCCTCGGGAATGTATTTATGAATGTAGCGCTCCGCTACAACAAGCGCCGCATGTCGGATCACGTGGCGTTGGGCGCCAAAGCGACTATCCGTTAGCCACGCCCCAAACCTATTGCTTAAGCCTTCGCTCTTCCTTAGATCCCACGCGAGAGATTGTGAAGGAAGACGAGCACCTCAAGCTCGCAGCGGCAACTGCGGATTCAAATCCTCCCCGAAATCGTCTGCGGGATCGGCTACCCGCCTGAGTTCGGGATATTTTTGTATGAGCGTGGGAGGAGCCAGCACTCGCTTGCCGCTGATCATTGCCTTTAATTCCAGCGCGTTTACCCCCGCCTTGCTCTCGAAGTGATTGTTGGTAATCACATATGTGGTTTGCGCACGCTCGGAGACGCTCTCGACACGTTCTTTCCAGGCCGCAAGTTCGCCCTCGTTGTACAAGTAGTTGTAGCGATCGTTTCGATTGTCTGAATCGAACCATTGCGCGTAGTTGCGGCCGTGCAGACGGACGTAGCCAATTGCTCCGGTGACGTGCTCGGTGGGCGTGAGCGAACGTCCAAGCGCAGGCTGGTCGATGTTGCAGAAGCCGACATTCTTCTGCGAGAACGCCGCCAGAGTTTCCGCATCGTTCCAACTGGAGTGGCGCACCTCCACCACGCGCGGATATTCGATGAACTGCCGCAGCAAGCGATCGAGATATTCGCGGTTGAGAGAAGTGTTCTTGAAGGACACCGGAAACTGAATGAGCAGCGCGCCCAATCGTGCTTCGGCGGCAATGGCGTCGAGTCCTTCACGGGTTCGGGATTCGTCTTCGTCGGTGGGACGAATGGTCGCGGCCGACGTGGGTTCCATTACGGCAATCGGAGAATGCGTGAATGCCCGGTAGAGCTTGGCGGTGAACACGAAATTCTTGTTCACGGCCCCGACTCTACGACACCAAAGTTTCGCCAGTTCCGGCTTCAGCGGTCCGTAAAACGAGGTGTTGATCTCGGTGGTATCGAAAAAGCGTGCCAGGTATTCAAGAGGATGCTGCCTGCTGCGCTGCATGCCTGACGGATAAAAAATGCCGTCCCAGTCCTTATAAGACCAGCCAGCCGTGCCGATGCGGACCTGGGGTGAAGGATCCATGGAAAGGCGCTGAAGGAGAGCTGAGAAAGGTTAGCACAGGGAGCGCGGCTGATCTAAGATACGCTCTGCGGGCCGCACAAATCAGATGGGAAGGCCGGTAACGCCTTATGACTCGGGCACCTGACCAGAGGTAATCGCACCACAATCAGTACTATCGTAACTCCTGCCCTCTTCAAAAAAGTTGCCGCGTTTCATATAATTTTTTGGCAGATTAATTTCTTCCGCTCGAAGATTTTGGAGTGGCCAATGCCCGCAATCGAAATTCTTGGCTTGGAAAAAACCTATTTGGTCGGGTTCTGGCGCAAGCGGCCGAAGTGCGCCCTCAGTCCCCTGCGTCTCACGGTGGAAGATGGCGAGATTTTCGGATTCCTCGGGCCCAACGGCGCTGGCAAGACTACAACGCTGAAGCTGCTCATGGGATTGGTCTTCCCAACCTCCGGATCGGCGCGCCTTCTGGGCCGCGATTGGACCGACCCGGAAGTAAAAGCGCAAATCGGATTTCTTCCCGAGCAACCCTATTTCTACGATCACCTGACCGCGCACGAGCTTCTTAACTACTACGCTCAGCTCTCGGGTGTCGCCGCGAAGGAGCGTTCACGGCGCGTTGAATCCACACTGCAGCGTGTCGGCCTGCCAGATGTGAAGGGCGTTCAGTTGCGGAAATTTTCCAAAGGGATGTTGCAACGTGTTGGAATTGCCCAAGCCATTCTGCATGATCCCAAACTCGTATTCTTCGACGAGCCTATGTCAGGGCTTGACCCTATGGGCCGGCGCGAAGTGCGGGACCTCATGGAGCAACTCAAGCACGAAGGCAAAACAGTGTTCTTCTCCACCCACATTCTTTCCGATGCTGAAGCGCTCTGCGACCGCGTCGCTATCATTCACAAAGGGGAACTTCGCGGGATCGGCGCGGTTGCTGATTTGACCTCCAGCGTTCAGAGCAAAGTGGAGGTGATCTGGCGGGGTTCGCAAGTGCCGGCCTCGATCAAGGCTCTGGGAGCCGAATGCCACGTCACCGGAGATACGGCCCGAGCCATCGTCGACGAAACTCAGCAGGATGCGGCCATCGACGCGCTGCGTCGCGAGCGCATGCATTTGATCGCGATCACGCCCGTGCGCACTTCGCTCGAAGCTTATTTCGTTGAGAAGCTGCGCCGCGCCGAAACCATGGCTGGGACAACCGTATGAAGACAACCGTATGAAGACAACCGCATGAGGAGAAAAGAATGAAAGCGCGTGTCGTCCACATCGCGTCCAACACCTTTCGCGAAGCGGTGCGGGATCGTGTGCTCTACAACCTTATTGCATTCGCCGTGTTGCTTTCCGGAGCAGCGATCCTGGTAGGCCAGATTTCCATCGACATCGAAAAATTGGTTGTCATCAATCTTGGACTTACCGCGGTTTCCTTGTTCGGGATTGTGATCGCCATATTCATCGGTATCGGCCTGGTTTCCAAGGAAATCGAAAAACGTACGCTCTACACCGTCCTCTCTCGCCCGGTTCGCAGGTGGGAGTTCATCGTGGGGAAGTTCTTTGGACTTGCAGGCACGCTGGTAGTGAATACTTTCTTCATGGCCATCGGCGTCTTTGCCGCGTTGTTTTACGTATCGCATAAATTCGTCCGCGCTGACGCGCTCATACTGGTTGCTCTATATTTCATCATTCTCGAATTCCTGATCATTTGCTCGTTGGCCTTGCTGTTCTCGTCGTTTTCTTCGCCCTTGCTTTCCGCAGTCTTCGCTTTCTCCCTGTTCGTGATTGGCAGCTTCGCCGAAGACCTGCGCGGATTTGCTGGCATGGCACACGGATTTACGCGCTGGCTGGTGACGGGCGCGGCCTACCTGGTACCGAATTTTTCCGCCTTCAATGTAGTCAGCTCAATCGCTCATGAACAGCCGGTCGCGGCACAACTTATCTGGCATAACACGCTGTACGCATTTTTCTACGCGGCAATGGCCCTGAGCGCCGCAGTACTCATCTTTGAACACCGGAATCTGAAATGAAGCAGCGCCGCAAAGTATCGATTATCGCCGGCGCGTGTGTCGTCATTTGTCTGGCAGCCAGCGCCGTAATGCTTCATCGCATCGACGAACTTCGTCCGCAAGCCACCCTCGAAGAAGTGCTGTACTTAAGTTCGCCCAAGGTGCTCAAGCGCGCCAGCTTGGGTTACGACGGCCTTCTTGCCGATATCTATTGGACGCGTGCTGTGCAGTATTTCGGCGGACGGCGCCACGCCGTCGCGAAAAGCTACAACCTTCTCTATCCTTTGGTCGACATAACGACGCACCTCGATCCTCAACTGGTTGTGGCTTATCAATTTGGAGCTAGCTTTTTGGCTCCGCCCCCGCCGGAAGGGGCGGGACAACCCGAGCGCGCGATTCAGTTGATGGAGTATGGCATTCAGAACAATCCCAACAACTGGAAGCTCTACTACGATCTGGGTTTTGTCTGCTATATGAATCTCAACGACTACAGGAAAGCGGCCGACGCATTCGACCGGGGATCCAAGGTACCGAATGCGCATCCGTTCCTGCGGCTACTGGCGGCGCAAATGGCGGAGCACGCGGGAGAGTTCGATACGGCTCGGATGATGTGGTCCGCAACCTATCAAAACAGCCAGGACCAGTTGATTCGCCAGAATGCCGTCGAGCACCTGCGCGCGTTACGTGTCGACGAGG
>Ga0185299_10001577_pt1 | contig 41971 bp, 38 predicted proteins | sample PaiPotPPA55metaG_FD_128002 | JGI IMG/M metagenome (GOLD analysis project Ga0185299, IMG submission 128002) | Iron sulfur acid spring bacterial and archeal communities from Banff, Canada, to study Microbial Dark Matter (Phase II) - Paint Pots PPA... ...
ACTAGGGCGTGCGCCGACATCCAGTACTGATTGCCCCTGGGTCCAGTACATCTCCGACAAGTGTTGGTACGCATGATTCATACGCAGATCGACCGTTATGAAACACACTTCAGGCAGGGTGTCCTCACAGCCCACGAACAACCAACCGGAACGGCGTGCCTCCCTGCGCTTTGGCATCGAGTGTGATATTCGCTATCGGATTATAGGCCGTGGTGCTTTCGAGTTCGGTAGCGGCACAACCGTGAACATGAGCAGCGGTGGCATACTTCTCACTACCGACCGCGTCCTGTCTCCCGGATCACGGGTTGAGGTAGAAGTAGACTGGCCCGTTAAGCTGGATGACGGGGTTTCATTGAAGCTGATCGTCATGGGCCAAATCGTTAGATCAGAAAAACGTGCGGTTGTTCTTGTCGGCGTGAAGATCTCCCGCCACACGTTCCACACTGCCTCTGGCCGGGGTGTTGGCCCGTAACCATTAAATTCATTTGCAATCGCCAAAGTCCGGTACCGGAGCCACGCTCGTGGTTCTGTTTCTGGGCGGATTGGCCCTCTATGTCGCTCGCCCGCCGGAATGGTCTTTAAGCGGCGCTGTTAAACGCGAGAGTCTCTCAAGTTCTTTGGCTCGGCGGTCTTCACCATCGATATTCTTGGGCAAAAGCTGCATGAGGGATGCATGAAATTTTGGCGACCTACAAGCTTACTTGAAACGCCCAAATCGTGCTCTTGGCACTAACTGGACGCGCCCGGCCAAGCAAAAGGAACTCCTGCCATCGCTCCGGCGCGGAAAGCTCAGCAGACGTACTCCCTGCCGCAAGCCAACGTGCACATGATGATTCAGCGGCGCGCCAAAGCGGTTGCCTGCGCACTAAAGTAAGCTGCCACACCTTCGCGCCGCCGGCATCCACGTACCTGCAGAACGGCAGTAAGCTAGGAAGGCGCACAGCAGATTGCCGGTGATTAATCGGCCCGCCCAACTGGCCTGTATGATCGCCGCAACGATTGCGTCGCGTTTGATGAGGTCAAGAGAATTGTGTACTAAACAGACTTCCCGAGGTCATTCAGCTATGATTTTTTCTTCCCCGGCATTACGATTTTTGAGACGGTAATGGTATCACCCTTCATTTCACCGGTGAGCCGCACTGTGTGACCCGCGTGCTCCTGCAACAGGGCAAGATCCTGATTTTCGATATTGTAGACCTTTTCACCGCTGACGAACACGTACTTGCCCCCACCCTTGACGCATGCCAGCGCGCACTCCCGGTCTGTCATTTTGGCGTCCGTGTGTTGGGCCATCATTTTCGCGTGACTGGCACCGCACATGCTGTCGCTAATCTTTCCCGTCCACGTCTTCTCAGCGGCTTGGGCAAAAGCACCAAGGCCCACGAGCAGGCCGATACAGAATAAACTTTTCAAGGCACTCTTCATCTTTGGTCTCCTATTAGTCACGAAACCCTGCTTACATACATTAGACGCCGAAGCGAGCGAATGAAAAAATAATAATTAAGTTTCACGCTGCGTGGAAGCTCCTTCGATTCACATACCCAGTTCTGATTCGATGTGACAGCGCCGGACAGGGCCTCCAATGGCTCTCGTCAGCATTTTGTAATTGAAGAATGAGCCTGGAGATAAATCCCTCGGTTTTGTCGGGTCCATAAAAAAGGAACCAAGCCCGCCGATTGGCCCTCATCCCCCCAAAGGAATTCGCCTCGCCCCCATAATCGCCGAAGATTTTGCTTGCTGTTTCTCTGAGCCCGAGTGATGAATGTGACGACCGCAAACAGCTTGCGGCAAAGAGCATGAAACCGTTTAATGTAAACTTAGATCCCCAGACAAAACCAACGCCATTCTGCACGTCATATGCTAAAGAGTCACTGAAATGGAAACCCCCGATCCATGCCGGCCTGTGTTACTGTGATCGCCGGAGGTGAATCCTATGCCAGCACCCGCACGCGCAAAGGAAACACCGATCGAGGCGCTTCCTCTCGAAGAACGCATCCGCCGTCGCGCTTACGAACTCTATGTCGAGCGCGGCGATCAATCCGACTCCGAACTCGATGACTGGCTCCAAGCCGAAGAAGAGGTGCTTCAAACTCAGGAACAACCATCGCCGACGAAAGCTGACGTCTTTATTAGTGCGCTCGACCTGGAACGATGGGCTGCTCACTGGAGCCAGGAACGCTGACATTCATACCCGGCCCAAACGGCGGGGGCGCCCTGGGCTTGGCGTCACCAACTACACGCCGGGCATGATGCAGGCCGACCGAGTCGAGTATGCTACTGCAAAACGAAACGCGCAGGCCAACTGGGATGATCCAGCTTATCAGCGCAGCCACATTCGCCGTCCGTGACATGGCTCGTTCCGTCGAATTCTACCAGAAGCTTGGATTCGAGCTGTTGTATGGCGGCGGGAGCGCGACGTTCAGCAGTCTGAAAGCCGGCGAGGCCTTCGTCAACCTGTCAGCGAACCCAGGATACCAGCACAGGTGGTGGGGTCAGGTTGTTTTCCGAGTTGTTGACGTGGACGGGCTCCACCGGGCGTTCACGGCAACGGGGCTAAAACCCGAATCTCCCAGGGATGCCGCATGGGGCGAGCGGTTCTTCCACATCTACGATCCGGACGGACACGAGCTTAGCTTCGCCGAACTGTTGCAAGCACGAGCATGAGGTTGGAGATTTTCGCGGGCGAACCCGTCCGGCGAGTTCCCCGCCGCCCGCGCATAACGAAAATGTCGCCAGAGGCGGCATTGGGCTGGGTGACTTAGCTTCACTATTTTAATTAAAATGCCGAAGTGGGCCGAACGTACTTGCCAAAAGCATCTTTTCGTGAACGCTCCGGTGAACATCGTTGTCTCCAGCGGCGCGGGTCGGGTTTTGCCCAGAACGCCTTCATCCGCTCTGACTGTTCTTTTCGCTTCGCAGCAGACATACCCTTGCGTTCCCGCGCCGGTGCTGCTGCCGCCTGAGTGATGACAGACTCACTCTTCGGCGGTCGCCCGCGATGCTTCACACGTACCCGAACAAGCCGCCGTGGTCGATGATCTGGATCGCAGCTAGTGTGTTCTCGTTGGTTCTGCTCGGCTTGATTCTAGCAACGCACTGTTAGGACACGACTCGGAATTGATGGGTAGCCTTGCTCGAAGCCGATGAGTCGAGGGTTAGAAAGCGCGGCGTAACACAGCGCGTACGGGTGATCTACAATAGTCGCCACACGGCCAAGCGGATCTGGGATCGGCTGAAAGCCGAGCACGACTTTGGCGACGGCTACACGGTGGTGCTTCGCCATGTCTGTTAAATAGCGGGCCCTCCCCAAACGGGAACGGAGACTTCGGCCTTGCTCGGCCCTCTCGGCCGACCATCGCTGGTCGCTAGCTCGCGTGAATTCGGCGTTTCTGTCCCGGAGATTGTTTTTGACAATCGTAGTGCGTTGCTGATCTGGCGGCATCAGCAACCGCTTTCCTGCCCGCCCTTTCCAGTCCCGCCGCAGATGCGCGGTACAACTCCTCTCCAGGCTGAATCGAATCCTTCCAAAATTCGATAAACCCGTTTTGCAATAACTCGCGCACGTCTGCAATTTGTACGGCGATCTCGGGGCAGGCGCCTCGATGAAACCACAGCGGCTCTGTAAGGCTCGTTATCTCACATCGGATCGCGCCGTCCTCTCTGACGAGGCGCGTAAGCAGGTCACGCGCGGAGAAACTCAATCCATCGCTCATTGGAATGTCCTCTTTAGGGACCGCAATAATACCCGCACCAGGAGTGCTTACGTTCGGCTCTTGGCGGTAGTTGAGTTTCAGAGTTGGCCATGGTTTACGCTCTTTCTGTCGGAGAAAGAGGGGGCCAATTGCTAAATGGACGGCTCTTGGGGCGGCAAACCAAGCATAGCAAGGATTACTGGCGACGACAAGGCTTGTACTCACATCCGGTCCCAATTCAAAAATAAAGAACAAATCTCGGCCGGAAAAGAACAGTTGGGTATTGTAAATCATTGGTACGCAGCGGTTTGCATGTGGATTTCGCCTGCTCTCTGCAATAACTCCGAGTGTTGGCTTCCTTGCATAGACTTATCGGCCAATGCGTCAAGGAGCGAATAGTTGTGGCGATGTACCCTAGTAATCTCCCCACTGTTCGTGTATGCTACTTAAGCCGCCCAAAGAGAACATTTCCTCACGGGAATGGTTTTTCTCTTTCTCCGACAGAAAGAAGGTTGGAACTTATGCCCAACTCTTCACGCTCTGACGATTTGGCGAGCCCTAGGCAAATCGAAGTCCTCGTCGTACAAAGCAATCCCGCTGATACCCTCCTGACCGTAGAAGCGTTCCATGCCGCTGGCCTACTTCGCCTTCTATGGCGTTGGCGACAACAAACTCACCGGGCAAGGAGAGCCGGAGCGTCTCAGCGGTGTACCGGTCTCTCAGAATTTCTTCCCGCTGCTCGGCGTTCAGCCGCAGCTTGGCCGCCTCTTCACGGCGGAGGAATGCAAGTGGAATGGGCCGAAGGCCGTTTTGTTGAGCCACGGTCTTTGGGCAAGGCACTTCGCCTCCGATCCCGGAACCGTAGGCCGCGCCCTCACGTTGAATGACGAGCCAGTCACGGTGGCTGGCGTCCTGCCAGCCTCGTTCGATTTCGCGTCAGTTTTCGCACCCGGCAGTCACATCGATCTCTATCTTCCATTTCCTCTAAGCGCCGAGACGAACCGCTGGGGAAACACAATGGCGATTATCGGGCGGCTGAAACCCGGTGTCAACTTGGGAAGTGCGCAGGCGGAGGTGAGCACCCTGGCCCCGCATATCATGCGCGCTCATCCGGAGCGTAACGACTTTGAAGGAAAGCTGACGCTTCTGGAAGATCATGTCAGCGGCCGGATCCGTCCGGCTTTGACGGTTCTCGCTGGCGCGGTCGCTGTGGTCATGTTGATCGTGTGTGCGAATCTGTCGAACTTGCTGCTGGCACGAACCGCGACCCGTCAGAAAGAAATTGCTATCCGTACGGCGCTCGGAGCGGGGCAGGGCCGCCTCATTCGCCAGATGCTCACCGAGAGCGTCGTGCTCTCTTTCTGTGGCGCGGCATTGGGTTTGATCCTCGCCATCGGGGGCACGCGTTCGCTAGCTCACCTGGACGCCATGAGTATTCCGCTGCTCCAAAACGTTCGGACCGATGCTACCGCGGTCGGCTTCACTCTGTTGATGGCGGTCCTCACCGGCCTGATCTTCGGGATGGTTCCCGCGCTTCAAGTTCCGGCCGCTGCTCTTCATGACGTGCTGAAGGACACCAACCGCGGCTCGACGGGCGGCGGAGGGCGTGGTTGGATACGCGACGCGCTGGTTGTTTCCGAGATCGCCTTTGCCTGCGTGCTTCTGGTGGGCGCCGGGCTGCTCATTCGAAGCTTTCTTCGGGTGCTGGACGTAAACTTGGGGTTCCGGCCCGAAAGCGCGGTGGCGGTGCGCGTTGATCCGGCGCGTGAGTTCTCCGCGCAAGCCCAACAGAATGCCTATTTCGATGAAGTGCTCCGGCGCGTCAAGGACATCCCTGGAATCCAGGCAGCCGGGCTCACCGATGCGCTGCCACTCGGCCGAAACCGCAGTTGGGGCGCGGGCGCGAAGGGACAGGTGTATGCTCGGGGTCAATATCCCGACGCATTTGTACGGATCGTGAGCGACGGCTACCTAAGGACAATGGGGATTCCGTTACGCGTCGGCCGCGACATCAACGAGCGTGATACACCGTCCACGGAGCTAGTCATCCTGGTCAATGAGACCATGGCGCGCAGGCTGTGGCCGGGTCGGAATGCGATCGGCCAGATCGTCCGGGCCGATAAGGAGCGGCGTGTGGTTGGCGTGGTTGGCGACGTGCGGCACCTGGCGCTCGAGCAGGGAGCGGGGCTGGAAATGTACATACCGATCCGGCAAATCGATGACTTCTCGTCCGTGGATTTAGTGGTCCGCTCAAGGCTTCCGCTGGCCGAACTCGCTCCGGCCGTTCGCGCCGCACTCAAGCCCATTGAACCGAATCTGCCGGGCAACGATTTCCGAATGCTGCAGCAATTGGTGGACAAAGCAGTCTCGCCCCGACGGTTTGTAGTGCTGTTGCTCGCCGGATTCGCGATGTTCGCCTTGATTCTGGCTTCACTCGGAATCTACGCCGTCGTGTCCTATTCCGTGAACCAGAGAACCCAGGAAATCGGGATTCGAATGGCCTTAGGGGCATCGGCGACCGACCTGCAGATGCGCGTCATCCGGCAGACTCTGGCACTCGCAGCCGCAGGCATGCTGCTCGGAGTGGCCGGCTCCTGGGCCTTGGCGCGAGGACTCAAAGGTTTTCTGTTCGGGGTGACTTCAACTGATCCAGTGACTTTCGTTGCCATGCTGATCGTCCTCACCATCGTGGCCGTCGTCGCCGGTTACCTTCCGGCGCGCCGGGCATCTCGAATCGATCCGATGGTGGCCCTACGAGCGAACTAGCGGTTTTTGTGTCACAAATGAGATCGGTCCGATTTTGGCGAAATAAATATGGCAGACTCTACGAAAGGAGTTTGCCCCGTGAACTTTTTCTCCGACGAGATGCGCCGCAATCCCTTTCCGGCGTACGACCAGATGCGAAGCCACTCTCCGGTACTGCACGTTCCACCGCTCGACCTGTGGATGATCTTCGATTACGAGGGCGTCAAGCGAGCGCTGAACGATAACGAGGCTTTCAGCTCCAGCATGTTCACCGCCAAGCGCGCGAACCCGGAGTGGTTTATCTTTTTCGATCCGCCGCGCCATACCAAGTTGCGCGCCCTCATCATGCGAGCTTTCACGCCGCGGATGGTCGCGAATCTCGAGCCGCGCATTCGCGAACTGTCGCGCGAGCTGCTGGACCAGAAGATCGAGCACGGAGAGATGGATTTGGCTTCGGATTTTTCGGTCCTCTGCCGATGATGGTGATCGCCGAAATGCTCGGTGTTCCGGTGGCGGACCGGCCGCGGTTCGCGCGCTGGAGTGACGTCATGTTGAGCCTGAGTCACGTCGTTCCCGGTGGCGAGCATGCTACCAAGGCGTCCGAGGATTTCCTCGCGCTGAAAGCCGAGATGGGCGCTTATCTAGCCGGTTTGTTGGATGAAAGGCGGACGATCCGGAAGGACGATTTGCTGACAAATTTGGTGGAGGCCGAGGTAGATGGCCAGCATTTGACTGATGATGAGATTCTGGGATTCTTTCAGCTGCTTCTCATAGCCGGCACCGAGACAACCACCAATCTGCTGAATAACGCGATCCTGTGTTTGATTGAAAATCCCGACCAGCTCGCTCGCCTGCGCGCGACGCCCGATCTGAAGCCTTCGGCAATCGAGGAGGTCCTGCGCTACCGTTCCCCTGTTCAGTGGATGTTCCGCGCAACCAGGCGCGACGTCGAGGTGCACGGCCAAATGATTCCTGCCGGGAAACTGGTGCTCCCGATCATCGGCGCAGCCAATCGCGACCCGCGCCAGTTCCGCGACCCCGGCCGCTTCGACATCGCGCGCGATCCCAATCCGCATATCGCGTTCGGGCATGGTATCCACTTCTGTCTGGGGGCGCCACTCTCGCGCCTGGAAGCGAAGATCGCTCTTCCGGACCTACTGGAACGGTTGCAAGGCTTAGAACTTGCGAGCCGCGAGCCGTGGGAACCGCGCCAGGCATTACACGTGCACGGGCCGGCACGTCTGCCCGTGCGCTTCGAGCCAGGTCGCCGAGCAGCCGCTCAGGCCTGAGGCCAACTTTGTGAGAGCATGATTGAAAAGGAGTTTCGGATGCTACTCACGCCTGATCCGACTTTCTACCCCTCCCCGCGCCTCGCCATGCAAGCTCCCGTCGAGCGCCTGGCGTACGTCGCGCTTCTCAACCCTGCACAGGATGGCCGACCCGATGGTATGGCGGTCGTGGATGTCGACCCTGCATCGAATAGCTACGGGCGCGTGGTGGGCCGCATCGATATGCCGAACGCCGGCGATGAATTGCATCACTTCGGCTGGAATGCCTGCAGCTCGGCGCTGTGCCCTTATGCTCCGCATCCGCACATCGAGCGGCGCTATCTGATCACTCCTGGGCTTCGCTCATCGCGCATCTATGTGATCGACACCAAGCCTGATGCACGGCAGCCCAAGATCGTCAAAACAATCGAACCGGAGGAAGTTGCGGCGCGCACCGGATACTCGCGCACGCATACGGTGCATTGTGGTCCCGACGGCATCTTCGTCAGCGCCCTCGGGGCGCCGGATGGCAGTGGTCCCGGCGGAGTGTTTCTGCTGGATCATTTTTCGTTCGATGTGCTGGGGCGCTGGGAAAAGGATCGCGGGCCGCAATACTTCGCCTACGATTTTTGGTGGCACCTCGGTCACGACACCATGCTGACCAGCGAGTGGGGAACACCCAATATGCTGGAGAACGGCATCAATCCGGAGTTGCTGCTCGCAGGCAAGTACGGCCATTCCATGCATGTCTGGGATCTCCGAAAAGGGCGTCACCAGCAAGCGATCGACTTAGGCAGCGAACAACAGTTGGTGCTCGAGCTGCGGCCCTCGCACGATCCGACCAAGACCTACGGATTCGTCGGCGTCGTGGTTTCGCTGAAAGATCTTTCGTCATCTATCTGGCTGTGGAGCCGCGATAACGGAAAGTATGGCGTGAAGAAAGTAATCGAGATTCCCGCCGAGCCGGCCGATCCGGAAGTATTGCCGCCGCTGCTGAAAGGTTTCAAAGCGGTACCGCCGCTGTTGACCGACATCGATTTGTCGCTGGATGACCGGTTTCTCTATGCGTCCTGCTGGGGCACCGGCGAGATGCGCCAGTATGATGTCTCCGATCCGCACAATCCTAAGCAAGTGGGCTCGTTGCATATCGGCGGAATTGCCCGTCGCGCGCCGCATCCTTCCAAGCCCGCCGCAGCTTTGAATGGCGGACCGCAGATGGTAGAAGTGAGCCGCGACGGCCGGCGTGTGTACTTTACTAATTCGCTATATTCGGCCTGGGACGCGCAGTTTTATCCGGACGGAATCCGCGGCTGGATGGTGAAGGCGGATGCTGGGCCGGACGGCGGCCTGCGGCTGGATCCGAAATTTTTTGTCGAGGTGGACGGCATGCGTCCGCATCAAGTACGGCTGGAGGGCGGCGACGCATCGTCGGATTCGTACTGCTATCCATAAATGAGCGCCTGGGTGGTTCTATTCGGGCTCGGTGCGTATCACGGACTCAATCCCGCGATGGGATGGCTGTTTGCGGTTGCGCTCGGGCTCCAGCAGAAGACCTCGCGCGCCGTATGGCGGGCGCTTCCGCCGCTTGCGCTCGGTCATTTGCTTTCCATGAGTGCGGTGGTCGCGCTGTTCGGATTGCTGCAGATTGGGCTCTCGAACGTGGTGGTTCGGATCGCGGCGGCGGTGGTTCTCGTGGCTCTCGGCATAACGAAACTGGTCAGTTCGCGGCATCCGCGCTGGGCGAGTTGGACAGGAATGCGCGTCGGATTTCGCGACTTGACCATCTGGTCATTCTTGATGGCCACCGCGCACGGCGCTGGTCTTATGCTGCTACCTGTTTTGTTTTCACTTCCCGCCGCCGAGCATTCACAGCATATGCATGCGGGGGCGGCGCTGCCTCAGCCCTGGCTGATCGCGGTCGCGGTCCACACGCTCGCCTATCTGGCGACGGCCGGGGCGATCGGTCTGGTGGTTTATCGATACGTGGGGGTGGCTTTTCTAAGGCGCGCTTGGCTCAACCTGGATGTGCTGTGGGGTATCGCGCTCATCGCCGCAGGCGTTGTCACGGTAATCTTTTAGAGCGCCGGGCGCCGAAAATTGAGCGAGAATGGAGAGCATGAGCGTGTACACCAGACGTGGTTTCGGAAAAATGGCAATGGCCGGCCTGCCGCTCGGAGCGGCACTGGCCAAGATCAACTCCAAAGTAGGTGGCGTGCAGATTGGCGTGCAGTCGTATAGCTATCGCGATCGCCCGCTGGACGCGGCTATCCAGGCCATGATCGAAGACGGCATTGGTGAGTGCGAGCTTTACTCGCCCCACATCGAGCCGGGAACTCTGCCGCGCCGGGGTCCCGTCAATCGCGAAGAACTCCGCAAATGGCGCTTGACTGTGCCGCTGGACGAGATCAAGGCGGTCCGTAAGAAGTTCGATGACGCCGGAATTTGGCTCTTCGCTTTCAACCTCAGCTTCCGGGACGACTTCACGGATCCCGAGATCGACCGAGGGTTTCAGATCGCGCAAGCGCTGGGCGTTAAAGTGATCACCGCGTCGTCCACCGTGAGCGTGATGCCGCGAGTCGCGCCGTTTGCCGAAAAGTACAAGGTCATGGTCGGCGTGCATGGCCATAACAATGTGAAAGATCCGAACGAATTTGCGACACCGGAAAGCTTCGCCAAGGCTATGGCACTTTCGAAAATGATCGGCGTGAACCTGGATATCGGCCATTTCACCGCCGCGAATTTCGACGCTGTCTCGTACGTCGAAGAGCATCACGACCGCATCACCAACCTGCATCTGAAAGATCGCAAGAAAAACGACGGCCCGAACGTGCCTTTCGGAGAAGGCGACACGCCGATCAAGCAGGTTCTTCTGTTGTTGAAGCAGAAGAAGTACAATATTCCCGCGAATATCGAGTACGAATACAAGGGCAAAGACGACGCCGCGGTGGAGGTAAAGAAATGTCTCGATTACTGCAAACAGGCGCTGGCATAATCATCTTGGTGGCCGCGGGCCTCACGCCTTTGGCGGCTCAGCCCCCTCGACCGGGCCGGAGTTTTCTGATCAGCCGCGATGTTCCCGATCCAGCCGCTGTCGAGCGAGGCCAGAAACTTTTCGTCGCCCGCTGCGGATTTTGTCACGGATCAAACGCCAATGGCGGCGAAAGCGGGCCGGACCTGGTCCGATCGGTGCTGGCTTTGGATGACGAGGGCGGCGACAAGATCGGTCCTGTGATCCGGAGCGGGCGGTCGGATAAGGGAATGCCGGCATTTCCGCTAACCGACGACCAGATCAAGGACGTCGCTGCGTTTTTGCGCTCACGCCAACAGGCTGCAATCAATCGCAATGCTTATACCATCCAAGACATCGTGACTGGAGACGCCAAGAAAGGCCAAGCGTATTTTAATGGCGCCGGACGCTGCAACACCTGCCACTCGCCGACTGGCGACCTGGCGAGAATCGCGACCAAATATGACCCGGTCGCCTTGCAGTCACGGCTGGTGTACCCTCGGACGCAACGACCGCGTCGCGCCGAAGGACCGGAGCCCAAAGCTATCCCAACGCCGGTCATCGTCACTCTGGCTTCGGGCCAAACCGTTACCGGCACACTGGAATATGTTGACGATTTCGACGTAGCACTTCGCGATGCCTCCGGGGATTATCATTCTTTTACGCGCGATGCCGGGGTCAAGGTGGATGTGCGCGATCCCCTGGCGGCTCACGAGGAGCTGCTAAAAAAATACACCGATGACGAGATGCATAATCTGGTGGCCTACTTGGAGACTTTGAAATGAAATTTAGCCGGCTTGTTTTCCCCGCACTCCTTGCAGCGTCACTTTCCGCCCAGGGCTTGGATCCAGCCAAGCTAATGAAACTCTCCACCGACACCTGGCCCACTTACAACGGAGACTATTCGGGCCGCCGCTTTAGCCAGCTGTCACGAATCAACGCTTCAAACGTCACGGCCATGACGCTGGCTTGGGAATATCGAATCAATACCGGCCCAGCCGACGGCGATAACACATCAATCAAATCCACTCCGCTCGAAGTCAACGGCGTCCTTTATTTCACGGTTCCAGACCACGCTTGGGCTGTCGACACGCGCACCGGGCGCCAACTCTGGCACTACAAATGGGAGACGCACGGCGGCATTCACATCGGCAACCGCGGCTTCGGCATGTATGGCGACTGGCTCTATTTCGAGACGCCCGACAATTATCTGATCTGCCTGAATGCGAAGGACGGCACGGAGCGATGGCATGTGGAGATCGCCGACGTGAAGCAGGAGTATTTCTCCACGCCCGCGCCCATTGTCGTTCACAATCACATCATCGTGGGCGTAGGCGGCGACTCGTTGGACGTTCCCGGATATCTGGAAGCCCGCGATCCGGAAACAGGCCAAGTACAGTGGCGCTGGAATTCGACTCCTCGCAAGGGTGAGTTTGGCGCGGACACCTGGCCGAACCAGGAAGCCATGGAGCACGGCGGCGGGATGACCTGGGTCCCGGGCACGTACGATCCGGAACTGAATCTTTACTATCTAGGCACCGGTAATCCAAATCCGGTGATGGCGGGGCAGGGACGCAAGGGCGATAACCTGTGGACCTGCTCGATTGTCGCGCTGAATCCCGATACCGGGAAACTGGCTTGGTATTTCCAAGCCTCGCCGCATGACACGCACGACTGGGACGCGGCTCAAACGCCCGTGCTGATCGACGGACAAATCAACGGGCAGCCGCGCAAGCTAATCGCGCAGGCCAGTCGCAACGGATATTTCTTCGTCCTGGACCGGACCAACGGAAAGAATGTTTTATCCAAGCCTTTTATTGATTTGAACTGGTCCAAGGGCGTAGACGCCAAAGGCCAGCCAATTCCCGATCCTGCCAAAGAGCCGCACACCAATGGCACGCTGGTGATCCCGGCCTCCGGCGGCGCATCAAACTGGCCGCCTCCGAGCTTCGATCCCGAGACTGGATTGTTGTACGTGAACTCGTCGTCGTCGTACAGCCTCTTCTATCTCACTGACACCGAGGATAAGCCCGAAGGATACGGCGGGCGCGATTCCGGAGTATGGTCGAAGGTCACGCTGAAGGCCATCGATTATAAAACCGGGCAAATCCGATGGAGCCATGAATACGGACGCGGGGGCGGCGGTTCGGGAATCCTGACCACCGCCGGCAAACTTCTGTTCACGGGCGATCCTTATGGGAACTTCATCGCATACGATCCGGCGACGGGGCACATCCTTTGGCATACGCACCTGGTGGCGAATGTAAGCAACGGGCCGATGACTTTCGAGCTGGATGGCAAGCAGTATCTTATTGTCGGCGCGGGCGACTCTCTGTACGCTTTCACCGTGTTGCATTAGACATTCCGCGTGGCAAAGTGCACACGGAATTTTACCCGATACCAGCTAAGTGGTTGATGACCCTCGCGAGTTAGTGCGGGAACGTCGGGTGCATTCTCGTTGAGCAGAGCCGGGCGTAAGTTATCCGGCTAATTGCTCAAAGGAGGAGCATTATGTCTCAAAACGAAGTTGGCAAATCGCAAACTGCCGTGACCTGGGTTCTGTTTCTTGGCTTGGCCATTGCCATTGGCGGAAACATTTACGAATCGATGTGCCGCGATAGCTTGACCCGCGATCTTGCCCGGGTGCAAGTAAGCACGGAACAGCAAATGGCTAAGGTAAACGATACGACCAAGGGAGCGCTCTCACAAACTCAGCAGCGCCTGGACGCGTTAGAGAGCCAAGTAGAGGACTCGACCAATACGAATTTGCGGCAAGTCCGCTCGGAACTGAAGAAAACCAACACCCAGCTGGTCGATGGCGTCGAACAGAAAAGCCGGCAGCTCATGAGTCAACTGTCCGATCTTTCGATAGATACGAGCGAGAAACTGGGTCGCGTTTCCGGCGAGCTCGAGATCACAGGCGCGGACGTGAAGCGCGTCGAAGGTGATTTGAATACCGTGAGCGGCGCCGTCGCCACGAACGCCAAGGAACTATCGGCCTTGAAGGAACTGGGCGAGCGCGATTATTTCGAGTTTGCTTTGGGCAAGACCAAGGCTCCCCAGAAAATCGGCGATCTTCGGCTGATCCTGAAGAAGACCGATCCTAAACACAATCGCTATACGGTGGAAGTGCTGGCGGATGACAAAAAAGTGGAGAAGAAAGACAGAACTATTAACGAACCCGTCCAGTTCTATCTTTCCGGCAGCAGCCAGGCGTATGAGATTGTCGTGAATCACGTGAAGAAGAACGAAGTGGTCGGTTATGTGGCCGCCCCGAAGGTCAAGCTGCCAAGAGGCCAGACCTCGTGATCTACTGAGTTTCGAACAAAGAGGCGTCCGCGAGGGCGCCTCAATTCAGCTTTTCGATAACAATCGAAGCGTTCACGTTTATTTGTGTGCCTCCGGCCAAAGTCTGGAGGGCAACCGCGGCGGCAGAAGTGTAATTTTGAAGAGTGAGGACATCACCCGCTACTATTGCGACTATGACCTGCCCATTGTTTTGCTGAGTTCCTGCGCCTGAACCGTACGTAGCCGTCGAAAGCGGGACGCCATTCAAAAACACTGTGAATTGGTCGGACCCTACGCCCGATATGCTGAAAGCAACCTTGTAGTCGCCGGGGGCGCTAAGTGTAATGGGGGCAAGTCCGGCAGTATGCGTGATTCCACTGGTAAGAATACCATTTGTGTCAAAGACGACAGCGGCGCCTAGCGGAATTGTTTGAGCGCCGGTGTTGTAAATGTAACCGTATTGGGATAGCCCACCACTTGGCCCAGCGGGCCCGATCGGACCAGTTGGACCAGTTGGGCCAGGCACAATAGAGGCCGCGCCAGTTGGGCCTGTCGGACCGGTGGGACCGGCGGGACCCGTGGGACCAGGCACCGTGGACGCAGCACCGGCTGGACCAGTTGGACCAGGAACAGTAGATGCGGCACCCGTTGGGCCAGTTGGGCCAGGAACAATAGAGGCCGCGCCCGTTGGACCTGTCGGACCCGTCGGACCGGCAGGACCTGTGGGACCAGGCACCGTGGACGCAGCACCGGTCGGGCCAGTTGGGCCAGGGACAGTAGATGCCGCGCCCGTTGGACCAGTTGGGCCAGGGACAGTAGATGCCGCGCCCGTTGGACCTATCGGGCCCGTGGGCCCAGCGGGACCCGTCGGACCAGGCACCGTGGAGGCAGCACCGGTCGGACCAACTGGACCAGGAACAGTAGATGCCGCGCCCGTTGGACCAGCAACAGTAGATGCAGCGCCCGCGGGACCTATCGCGCCCGCAGGACCTGCCGGACCCGGAACCGTCGATGCAGCACCGGTTGCGCCGGTTGGGCCCGGGGGACCTGTCGCACCCGTTTGCCCTGGTGGGCCCTGTGGTCCGGAATCTCCAGTAGGGCCGACGCTGGAACGGAATGACACATCTAACTCTGGCTGGTGACTCGTGGATACGCTTTCCTTGCTGTCGAAAAACACTATCGTTGCCGGCGCCTGCGGTGCGCCGGATAATACGAACCCTTGATTCGATTGCGGACTTAGCAGCCACTTCTGAACCGTTGCCGTCACGTCAACCGTCACGAACTGCGCTGCCTGCGGAACTGAAAACAGGGCGATGAAAGCGCCTGACGCAGGCGCTGTGGTGTAGGTCAACGTGGCTTCATCCCACGGCCCGCCCGCCTCCGAAACCTGCACGTCGCCGCCGGTGGCCACCCGGCCAACCCACAAGACAAGGCTGGCTTTGGATAGGTCGGAAGGGCTTACACCAGGCGGGAAACCCGACAGGTCGAACTTCACAAATGTTCGGGTGGTTCCTCCTGTCTGCAAGAAAGGGAGTGCGCCGAAGTTCACATCCGGATAGAGACTATTCACGTGCGCGTCCCCGCTAACTGGCAACTCTTGAGCTAAACCCGCCGCGGCCATCAGTAGAGCGAATGCAATCCTTCCGTTCATAACTGACAAGTGGAGAATTACCAAGGAAAATATCCAACTTTTCGGAGACAAAGGCGGGCGTGAGTCGACTAAGTAGCAGGAAGCGAAATGCGGTACCCGACCATCCTCCTAAACGCCATCGTTGCTCTCATTTTGCCCGCCTCGGGGGCGAATTTCTCTTTCATTGGGGCGTTCGCGCAAGATGACGAACGGAGGCAGTTCACCTTTGCTCTTAGCCAGCCGGGGACCGTCCTGATACGCACCTGGTCCTACGCGGGCGGCGTCAATTCTACGGGAGCACGAATTGAAGCCGGGGGATTTGACCCATCCCTCTCGCTTTTCGATTCTACTGGTCTGTTGCTTGCCGCCAATCGCGATGGAGGGTGCGGCAAAGTTGCCGCCGACCCCGTCACTACCTCTTGTTGGGACGCCTTCGTCGCCGCGACACTGCCGAGTGGTACTTACCAGCTAGTCTTGACGGAATCGGAGAACATGCCGTTTGGGCCAAACCTTACTGATCCATTCGTCTATGACGGAGCGGGAAACTTCACAGCGGCGCCGGGCATCACCCTACCGGCAGGGTTCTGGGACTTCTGGCCCGACCGCCGCAACAATTCTTATGCCGTCGACATTAGCGGCGTCGATTCCGCCCAATTTCCGCTCGGGCCTTCGACCGGCGCTCTCGTGAATGGCGCGAGTTGGCAGGCTGGCCCGGCTGGCCCGAACACGATTTTGACTCTTTTCTACCGCAGCCTTCCCGGCGCGCAGCCCTTGCGCGTTCTGATCGACGGACAAAGCGCGGAACTTCTATACAACGGTCCTACGCAACTTAACTTCGTGGTCCCGCCGAGTGCGATCCCCAGCGAGCGCATTCTTGCAGATCTTGAGCGGCGGCAATCTTTTGCTGGCGACGCCGCTGCAGATTGTAGACGCATCCCCGGCGCTGTTCACTGTCGACCAATCGGGAACCGGGCAGGCCAGCATCCTGAATCAGGACTACACCTACAATGGAGCCGCCGCCCCTGCCGTGCCCGCTGCGCGTGGATCGATCCTAATGGTGTACGGAACGGGCTTCGGCGGCGCAAGTCCTGCCGGACAGGACGGCCTTTCCTGGCTACCCGCGGCGGTGGGCGCAACCATCGGGGGCCTTGACGCCGAAGTGACCTTCGCCGGCCTGGCGCCCGGCTATACTTCAGGTCTCCAGCAGATCAACGTCCGCATTCCGGATAGTTGTCCGACCGGTGCGGCAGTGCCGATACGGCTACAGCTCGGCGGGCACAGCACTCAGCTTGGGACTACCATCGCCGTGAAATAGTTTCTTCCTTACCAGGGTTTATCCTAACACCGGGCCTTTTTTTACAAAGCTTTCACAAGCCAAATGCGAAGTCGCGCGTCCTACCCCAAGAAGAAAGGACGTGCTATGAAATTGGCAATTCGAATCGCCGCGATACCTGCTTTCTGCCTCGTTCTGCTTGCTGCCAAAGGTGACGACGACAACGTCCAGGCAATCCTGCCGCAGCTTTCTACCAGTACTGAGCGAATCGTTTCCAGTGTTCCCGCCAATGGTGATGTCAATCCCTACGGCGTCGCGTTCGTGCCAAACGGTTTTCCAAAAAGCGGGTCGCTGGAGCCAGGCGACATTCTAGTTTCAAATTTCAACAACAGCGCAAATCTGCAAGGCACCGGAACGACCATCGTGAACGTAACGCCCACCGGTGAAGTATCCGTATTCTTCCAGGGCAAAGCAGGATTGGGCCTCACCACCGCGCTCGGCGTCTTGAAGCGAGGTTTTGTGCTGGTCGGCAACTTACCCACTACGAACGGGACTTCGAACACGGTTCAGCAAGGCTCGCTGCTGATCTTGAACTCCATCGGCGCGATGGTCGCCAATCTGTCCGATGCCTCGCTGCTGGATGGCCCGTGGGATCTCGCCATTCACGACGATGGCTCGCGTCCCCAGGTGTTCGTGTCGAATGTCCTGAATGGCACTGTGACCCGACTCGATCTATCAATCAGCGACACCTCCGTGACGGTTAGCTCGTCCACGCGGGTCGCTTCCGGCTACACGCATCGTCTCGATCCCGCGGCGCTGGTTATCGGTCCGACTGGCTTGGCCTACGATACCGATCACGATGTGTTGTATGTGGCATCCACCGGCGACAACGAGGTGTTTGCAATTGATCATTCGCGCACTGCATCAAAGGATGCAGGCATGGGACGAGTGGTCTACACCGACGACGTTCATCTGCATGGCCCGCTCGGTTTGGCGCTCGCTTCGAACGGGCATCTGATCACGGCCAACGGAGACGCTGTCAATGCCGGCGGAATGCAGAATGAGCTGGTGGAATTCACGGTCGGCGGGCAGTTCGTGGCGCAGTTTCAAATTGATTCGGGCGCAGCCGGCGGTGCATTCGGTCTTGCATTTGGCCGAAGTGGCGGCGAGGTCCGTTTCGCGGCAGTGGACGATGTGCAAAACGTTCTCGACATCTGGACGCTCCGTGACGGCAATGACAATTGAGCTACTTGGCCGCGGGAATGGCCAACCGGATTTTGCTGTTCACGCCGTAATAGGTGAGATCGTAGCCCGCATTCCTGGACTTCTTCGACAGTTTCGGGAAATACAGGTAGCCGGCCACGGGCTGAGTACTCTTGCCCCCCGGGAGCGATCGTTCATCCAGTTCCTGCTTCATGGTCCATGGATCGGGTCCGGCGGGCGGCGGGCCTAACGTTCCTTGAGGACCATTCTCGACGGCGACGCCGCTGTAAGTGCCACTTCGCCGTTGGCCGGTGACGGGATCGTTGCCAGTTTCGTAGCCGATGGCCACGTCCACATTGGTATCGCGACTGCGCGGCGGAGAGTTTCTGCGGTCGAGCACTCCGGCGATTGAGCGTGCGCTCACGGGAGCTACGGCGCTCGTTTCCCCGGCGGGGCTGAGCATGAAGTCGCCGGATGAAACATCCACGTCGCGCCCGGATTCCGGATACACCGCCACTTCGACGACGATGTAGCCACCGCCGTTCAAATCCGTAGCAAAAATCTTGCGGACTTGGGCGGGAGGGACGACGGCCGCTGCAATCGTGACTCCGTCACTGGCCGCATGGGCGGGATAGTCGGCGGCGCTGCCGCGCGGCCGAATTCCGTTGCCCGCGAACGCGGCAATTACCGCTACCAACATTGAGCCGATACGCTTCATAGCCGCCTCCCCAGTCATTGTATGACTTAAACGAGGTTCATTCTACCTTGACTTCGGACTGACCGGCCTGCTTGAGCTGCAGGTTCAGGTTGGCCAGATCCTGCGTCTTCATCGCGGCCCAGCGCTGCAGCAAGGTCGCCATGGCTTTCCTGCGGTCCGCGGCCGCGGCCACTGCTTGGGTGGTCGGTGCCACATCCGCGCCTTGAATCCGGCGCATCAGGAGGCCGAGCGATCCATTGACGCTGCTGATGGTATCGAGCCCCGGGGCCGCGCCGCGTCCACCTCCACGTCCGCCGCCGGCGGCGCCTTCGAGCGCCAGCAATTTTTGATCGAACGCCGTCATCGAATCAGACGCTGCGCCCTGCGCCGCGCGATCGCGCAATTGCCGCAGTTTCTCGCGCAAGGCGCGTATTTGCTCCAACGCCTTCGAGCCGGCGGTCATATCGTCGTACAACTGCTTCGATACAGTAAACTGCTGCAGGAGATCTGCTTGCGATGTATGCACTCGCGGATCCATCTTCACCGTGAGCAATTCGGTATCGCTATGGCCGTTGACCGTGAGCTTCACAGTGTAGTTCCCCGGCATCGCCCATGGCGAGCTGGGCGCCGGCGGGGTGTCGTGATAAATGGCCTGCATCGGATATTCGGTCCGCCCTTCCGGCAGCGGCGCATAATGCATATCCCACAGGAATCGATGCATGCCCGGTTGGTTGGAAAGCATCTGCGCCGGGCGCACCCAGTAAGACGGGATGGCCAGCGCCGGATCGGCCTTGGGAGCCGGATCGTCGCTCGAGTAGCGCCGTACCAGTTTTCCGCCGCTGTCTAAAACCTCCATGGTCACCACACCGCCTGATCCCGGACCCAGATAATAATCAACGATCGCGCCATCCGGTGGATTCTCACCGGCAGGCTCGTCGGGTGGCACGGGCGTATCGGGATTCATGTCCCAGCGTACCCGGGTTGCAGCCTGCGGTTTGAACAGGAACGCCGCGGCATTCGCGACAGCGGGCGCCAGTTGCCGAAGCGGGGTGATGTCGTCCAGAATCCAGAATCCGCGGCCGTGGGTGGCTGCTACCAGATCATCATCCTTAACGATGATGTCCCGGATCGAGCTGGGTGGCATGTTCAAACGCAGCGATTGCCAATGGTCACCGTCGTCGAACGAAACATACACTTGGCGTTCGGTGCCGGCGAAGAGCAGTCCCTTGCGCTTTGGATCTTCGCGGACTGCATCCACCGGCGCATCATTAGCGAGGCCGTTGACGATCTCCGTCCACGTTTTGCCGCCGTCGTGCGTGCGCAGGATGTGCGGCCGCATGTCATCCAGGCGCAATGTATTGATGGCGGCGTACGCCGTTTGCGTGTCAAAGTGACCGGCATCGAGAATGGCAACTTTGGCGAAGGTGACCTGTTGCGGGGGCGTGACGTCTTTCCAGTGGAGTCCGCCATCGACGGTTACGTGGATCAAGCCGTCATCGGTGCCCGCCCAGATGCGATTGACATCCAAAGGCGAGGGCGCCACGGCATAAATCACTCCCCGCTGCGACGGTTTCGCGGTCGGCTCATTGCGATATTTGCCGACGTTTGCTGGTATCTCCCAATCTTTGCGCGTTAGGTCGGGGCTGATCTGCTGCCAACTGTGCCCGCCATCGCGCGTCTTCCACAAGGCATTAGCGGCGAAATAGAGAATGTGAGGATCCACCGGCGAGAACAACACCGGCGCGGTGCGGAGGGCACGAAAATCCGCCGGCCGGATGGGCTTGGGCGCGACGTTCTCCACTTGGCCCGTTCGCCGATCGTAACGAGTCACCTTGCCGCCATAAACGATGTCCGGATTCAGTGGATCAGGCGCGGCGTAGCCGTATTCTTCCACGCCCACCGGATGCCATTCGCGAAGCGTGATCTCACCGTCGTTGCCGCGGCTGGCGACACAGGCCGAGCCGCTGTCCTGCTGGCCGCTGCACAGACGATAAGGGAAAGCATTGTCGGCCGCGACGTGGTACATGGCGGCCGTCGGCTGGTTGTACCACGAGCTCCAGGTCTCGCCGCCGTTTACCGAAATTATCGCGCCCTGGTCGCTGGCGATCAGAAGAATTTCAGGATTATTCGAATTAATCCAGATTTTTTGGTAGTCGTCTCCGCCCGGCGCGCCCCGAATTCCAGTCCAGGTCTTGCCCCCGTCGATTGATTTCCAGGTCACCACGCTGGCGCTGTAAACAATGTCCGGATTCTTCGGGTCGACCGCCGGCAGCGGGAGGTCGCCACCGCCAATGCGTGAAGCTGGACGCACGTCGGTGGTGCTGGGAGACCAATTCTCCCCCGAATCATCGGAACGATAGAGTCCCGTGCTCCGGCCGCTTGCTACCGCGGCATAAACTCTGCTCGGCCGGCTGGGCGCAATGGCGATCGCGGCCTGGGTGACGCCTTCTTCAGGCAGCCCTTTCGTCAGCGGGCGCCAGGTGTTGCCGCCGTCGGTGGATTTGAACACACCGCCATTACTACCGCTCCACGCGCCGTTCTCCCAGGGCCCTTGTCTCGCCTCCCACAGCGCCGCGTAAAGTTGATCCGGATTGGAAGGATCGATTACGACGTCGGAGCCTCCCGTGTTCTCGTCTTTGTAGAGCACCTTCTGGAACGTCTGCCCGCCGTCGGTGGAACGAAAGATCCCGCGTTCCTGGTTGGGACCGTACGGGTGGCCGAGTACGGCGACGAAGACGCGGTTCGGGTTCCGAGGGTCGATCGCGATCTGGGGGATCTGCTGGCCATCTCGCAGTCCGAGATGGGTCCAGGTCTTACCCGCGTCGCTGGACTTGTAAATGCCGTCACCGACGGAAAGATCGGGCCGTTGCAAGCCCTCGCCGCTTCCGACATAGATGATGTCCGGATTGGATGGCGCTACCGCAATGGCGCCGATCGACCCGGTCGCCTGGTCGTCGAAGATCGGCTTCCAGGTACGCCCATAATCGTCGGTCTTCCAAACGCCGCCGTTGACAGCGCCGATATAGAAGACGTTGGGCTGGCTGGGAACACCGGCGCACGCCCGCGTACGGCCGCCGCGATACGGACCAACCGTCCGCCACCTCATCCCGGCGAAGAGCTGGCCATCAAAGCTCTGAGCCAAGCAACCGGGCCCCAGTGTAACTAGGAAAACCACTAGGTAGGCAATGCGTCTCACCTTGGACCTCATGGGTGAAGTATATCAGCCAAAAACCTAGTATTGATCGCCGGGCTGGCTGCGGGTGATCGTTTTTGGCGTTATCAAGCTGATTAATAAGTCACTTAGCACAGGAATGAGGTAGCGGATGAGAGGAAGGTCATAGTACTAAATGACGAGCTGGCTAGAGCGAAAAACATTAAGACCGTCATTGAAAAACCCTAGTTCTGATGTTACACTCAGTTTGGCTGTTAGCAGTCGTCTCGGGTTGTTGCCGGGCAGCCAGCTTGCCGTTCTAATTTCGGAGGAAATGAAATGAACAGGTTTTACGTGATATTGCTGGCACCACTCGTGCTAGCTTTTTCAGCTTTTGCGACCCCAAGCGCTTGCCCAACCGCGTCACTTAGTGCGTACCTGGCGCCTAGCTTCAGTTGCACCATCAATTCCTTAACGTTCAGCAATTGGGGCTATCAAAACCTCAATGTTGCGGCTGCCTCGGTCTCTGTTGATCCGCAAACCGTGATGGCGAATGAGGGGTTTCAGTTCCAATCGTCATGGAATGTTAACAACACGAACGGGGGGCCCGAGGCCACAGAGGATAGCCTGATTTCATTTACTGCTTCGGGGCCGGGCATCACTAATCTCGAACTTTTCTTCAATGGCTCTGTCACGGGAACAGGATCGGCCAGTGTGACCGAACTGTATTGCCTCAACGGTACACTCACCACCTGCCCTGTACCTTTGCAAAAAATCTCAGTGACCAATCCGCCGCCCGGTTTTAGCGACCATGTCTTCTTTTCTCCGGTCGCATCGGTCTCGGTTTCTAAGGACATTCTGGTTGATACGGGCGTCGGCCCAGGATCGGCCATGATTTCGCAAGTGACCAATAACTTCTCCTCGCCAGAACCGCTTTCCTTCGTCCTGCTCGGCTCCGGCCTACTGGGTCTCGGCCTGCTGCGCAAGCGAATTAAGCGCTAATTCTGTTGCACTAACTTACGGCGTGGAGCGCAGGCAACTGCGTTCCGCGCTTTTCCTGTTTTTAGACCCTCCGTAAGTCGTCCAGAATCGATCTCGGTATATTTAGACTTCCACTTACTCCGGTTCCGAGTGCGACTCCTGGCTTCACATCGCCGTGAAAATCAGACCCTCCCGTCACGGCTAGAGCGAATTTCCTGGCAATCTCCCGATAGCGCACTTGGTCGGAATCGTTGTGGTCGGAGTGGTAGACTTCGATTCCCCGCAGCCCAGCGTCGCGGAGCTTGCCGATGAGGGATTCCTCGGTAGCGGGGTTGCGTATCCCCAACCGCACCGGATGCGCCAGCACGGGCACTCCGCCCCCTGAGATGATCCGTTGAATGCCGGTTGGGACGTCAGGTGCCTCGCGCTCCACGAAGCCCGGCGCAGATTCACTCAGGTATTTACGAAACGCCTCGTCCCAGTTCGCTGCGTAGCCTTTTTGGATCAGCACCCGCGCGAAATGCGGCCGTCCCGTCAGCGTTCGCCCGATCCTCTCTACTTCTGCCAGCTCAATTTCCAGACCCAGCGATTGTAGTTTCGCAATCAGCCGGACGTTTCGGTCCCGCCGCGCTGCCTGCAGCTCCCCGAGCCACTCCCGGAACTCGACCAATGGTGGTTGGTGGAGGAAATAGCCGAGCAGATGCACAGTACCGCGTCTAAGGCCATTGACATCCAGCCGTGCGCTCAATTCAATCCCGCAGACTAAATCCAGGCCGTATGCTCGCGCAGGTCCCGCCGCCTGGTCGTAGCCGGCAAAAGTATCGTGATCGGAAATCGCCAGAGCCTCCAGACCCATCGCCAGCGCACGGTCAACCAGTTCCAACGGCGTGCATGTGCCGTCGGATTCATTGGTGTGCGTATGCAGATCCACCATAGTTCAAGCCTCCACCATAGTTCGAGCCTCGATCACAGCTCGAGCCTTCTGAGCCGCAGCGCATTTCCGATCACTGAAACGGAGCTGAAAGTCATTGCCGCACTAGCGATCATAGGGCTCAGCAGCAGGCCAAAAAACGGATAAAGGACACCGGCCGCAACCGGCACGCCGATAGTGTTGTAGACGAAGGCGAAGAATAGGTTCTGGCGGATATTGCGCATAGTAGCGCGGCTTAAGGAGCGAGCGCGAATAATCCCGCGCAAATCGCCCTTCACCAGTGTAATGGCGGCGCTCTCTATGGCTATGTCCGTTCCCGTACCCATCGCGATACCAACGTGCGCGCGCGCCAGAGCGGGAGCGTCGTTAATTCCATCACCGGCCATCGCTACCACGCGGCCTTGAGCTTGCAGCTTCGCCACCACCTCCGCCTTTTCATCAGGCCGCACTTCCGCCAGCACTTCATCGATTCCTAACTTCGACGCCACCACACCAGCGGTCGCGCGATTGTCGCCGGTGAGCATGACGATACGGATCCCGTCCCGATGCAAAATCTTGATCGCTTCCGCGGCCGACGCCTTGATCGGGTCGGCCAAGCCTAGCAGCGCGCCGGGCTGGCCATCGATGCTCACATACACGACAGTCTGGCCGTCCTGCAACAAGGGCTTGGCACGCCCGCTTAGCTCCGGGGGCATCATGTTCCCAATCGACACCTTCCGGCCATCCACAAGTCCGGTGACGCCTCTGCCGGGGGTCGCCTGAAAACCTTGCACCTTCGACAGCGTCAAGCCGCGCTCCATGGCTCCGGCAACGATCGCCTCAGCCAGCGGATGCTCGCTCATCCTTTCTACACTAGCCGCTAATCGCAGGGCTTCCACATCGTCGACAGTGACCAACTTCGGCTTGCCCTCGGTCAGCGTACCGGTCTTGTCGACCACCAGCGTGTCGACTTTTTCGAGCGCTTCCAGAGCTTCCGCGTCGCGGATCAAAACGCCTGCTGTGGCAGCCCGTCCGGTGCCGACCATAATCGACATCGGAGTAGCCAAGCCCAAAGCGCACGGACAGGCGATTATCAACACAGCCACAGCATTGAGCAGCGCATAAGCCATTCGCGGCTGCGGGCCCCACACAGCCCAGACGATGAACGTCAGAACCGCCACGCCGATCACCGCGGGCACGAACCAGGACGCCACTACGTCGGCCAGGCGCTGGATCGGGGCGCGCGAGCGTTGTGCTTCACTTACCATCTTCACGATCCGCGCCAGCAAGGTGTCGGCGCCGACGCGTTCCGCTTGCATGACGAAGGCTCCCGTGCCGTTGATCGTGCCGCCGGTAACCTGGGCGCCCACGGTCTTCTCGACTGGAATCGGCTCGCCGGTGATCATCGATTCATCCACCGCGCTCGATCCCTCGACGACAACCCCATCCACCGGCACTCTCTCGCCGGGCCGCACTAATAACCGATCGCCGATCTTAACCTGTTCCAGTGGAACGTCTTCCTCGCTACCGTTCGCCAGGATTCTGCGCGCGGTCTTGGGCGCGAGCCCCAGCAGCGACTTGATAGCCGTGCTGGTCTCGCCCCGGGCGCGCAGTTCCAGCACTTGGCCAAGCAGCACCAGCGTGACAATCACTGCCGCGGGCTCGAAGTACACTGCAACGTCGCCGTTCGCTTCTCGGAATCCCGACGGGAAAATATTCGGCGCCAATGTGGCCACCAGGCTGTACAGATACGCTGTTCCGACGCCCGTGGCGATGAGCGTGAACATGTTCAAGCTCCTGTTCACGACGGAGTCCCAGCCTCGCACGAGCAGCGGCCAACCTGCCCACAACACCACTGGAGTAGCCAGCGCGAATTCGAGCCACCGCAAGTGCGCTCCAAGATACATCAGGACCAGCAGAGGAGCGGTTAGCGCGGCGCTGATCCAAAACCTGCGCCGCATGTCGATATATTCCGGATTCACCTCGTCGACGCTCGCGATTGTGAAGGTGGCGGGCTCCAGCGCCATGCCACACTTGGGACAAGACCCCGGTCCGATCTGGCGAACTTCGGGATGCATCGGGCAGGTGTATTCGACGCCGGCAGCAGTGATCTTCGTATCTATCGGCTCGGGCGGCGTCGCAGGATGGAGATACTTCTCCGGATTCGTCTCGAACTTAGCGACGCAACCCTTCGAGCAGAAGTAATAAGTCTTGCCCTGATAAATCGAACTCCCGGCCGCATGCTCTGGGTCCACGGTCATTCCGCAGACTGGGTCCAACACTCCGGCGGGTTTTTGGAGAATCGGGAACATAAGCTGCCTACTTCCAGGGTATCTTCGATGAGCCGCGAGCGGGTCCAACGCTTTTCCCCGCCCTTGTATGCTCTAGCGCAGGGAAATCGAACGAGCAGGTGAGCGTGGGAGAAGGGTGCGTGAAATGCACTGAAAAGACAGGACTCCCCGTTTCTTGGCTATCCTGCCGGCGAGGAGCTTGGGCGGCTCAAGACGGCTCCCAGAGCAATGGGTCACTTCGGAGGATCAAAAGGTGGCGGCTGGGTGTAGAATGGATCACAGCCGGGGGCCCAAATGGAAATCCCGGACTAGCATCAGGAGGACTCAGATGAGGATGCATTTGATGTTGGCTTCGTTAGTTGTAGGCTTAGTTTCAGCCTACGGCTCTACCATCACACTCAATAGCAGCAGTGCCGTCACGTTTTTGGACAGTGGTCTCGTTAGCGTCGATTTCCCATCGGCTTTTACCGGGGCGAATTTCACTTCGGCGCAAACAGGAACAGCAGCGTTCGTTCTCGCCTCGACGCCTTCTTATGTTCACTCACTGACAGACGGACCTGGCGCGGTGTGGATCGGGACGAACAGTACTGCGGGCACGGGCACCGGTGACACGGCACTGTATGCTATAAGCTTTAATCTTCCGAGCGCTGTTTCATCCGCCTCGCTCAATCTGTTCTACGCTGTTGACAATGAATTAGGCTCGTCTAACCCCGGCATCTACATCAACGGGACGGCCCTCCCAAGGGTAACAATATAGTTGGCAAATCGATCTTGGCGTGACGGGCACGCCAACCTTCGCTTATTCTGGCAAGCGTCGTGTGGAATTATTGAACGTTGTAGTGGCGATCATGTACTCGGGCAATTGTTGAGGCGGCTGAGGCTGGCGTTCCGGTATGTCATCCACTCTCGCGAAAAACGTCCAGCCTTCTTCCTCGTCCCGAAGAAACACTAAGGCATCGCCTTGGTTGAATTGTCGCGACACGCGTTCGTGATTGAACGTATTTGCGCTGAATCTCTCAGTAACGATCCGAAGACGACCCATTGTCACTCTTTCTTTTTCGTCCGCTTCTTTCGCATCCGTGCTCGTTTCCACTTCGCTTCCTCTTTCAGCAAGTCCTCTTTCGAGACGGTCAGAACTTTACGGAGAGCGTTGTCCATCCGTTCCGCGTCCGTATTGCCGGGCACGTTCGGTGCGGGCGCTGGCTTCATGATTCTGCCTGCTTCTTGTGTTTAATTCGACGCCGTAGAATGCGTTCCACAATTCCATACTCCCAGTTCTGATCTCCCTCTAATAAATCAAGCGAGGAGTGTTCGATATCTTGAAGGCGTCCAAGTTTACTTTTCCACACTCGGCCATCTGACATGGCAACGTGGCCAGGAAGCAGATCCCCTAAATCAATGTAAATTGCCACCTTCTCGAATCCCGGCTCAATCTCACGGTTATCCGTTAGTTCGTAGCCCTCTCTCGTAAAAATCTCTGTCCACCCATCTAGCGTGTCGCTGATCCCCTTCGGCCAATGGTAACGCCCTCCATTCTTCCCGGCCTCCCACAGATGTCTGTGGTCTCCGTTCACAAAAGCCAGACAATTGTATCGCGGGGTCGCGTCACTGGCATGGTTGTAGTTGCCAGATTGTAGCTTGAGGAATTTAGCCTCAAGTTCGGCGGGCGTACGATTTCTCAATTTAGATGATTCCCTTCTCGCGTCCCCATGCAAGCCATGCGCCCACTGATTCATCGAAGTCATGCTCTGGCTTGACTGGATCTTCACCCGTGACTGCGGTCAAAGCAGCAAACCAAAGATCAGGTTCCGCTTCAAGTTCATGGAGAAGAAGACGTTCAATTTCGTGGCCAGTTGAGCCCCTGGAAAGCCCAATAATGCGTAGATAACTAGGATGTGCGATCGCCTTTGTTTCAGATGACAAATGGGCAGTTTCGTCCTTCCAGCGTTCTAACTGCTCCCGGAACGCCTTCTCCAAAGCCACATGTTCACTTCGAGCCGCGATAACTTTCTCGAATTGACGAGCCGTCTTAAATGTAAACTTTAAGCGCGGCCAACCTTTAAGCTTCTCACAAGTACGGGCGTAAGAAGTGGAGTCTTCCCGCGAAGGTCTGCTCGGGTTCCGTCGGTGATTTCCAACTGCCATTGTTAGATGATTGTCTCTATTTTCGACTAACAGCAATCACACATGCATGTTTGCGTTTTCCCCGCTTTGGCTTTCGGTAAGGCAGCGTTCACGCTTGCGCCGTCTTACCGGTGAGTTCGTCAAACGTCACGCGCTTACCAACAATGCCCGCGACTGCCATACTGAACCGTTCTCCGTCGGTGAGTTTGCGATTGTTGTAGCGATAAGCTTGCTCGTCCAAATAGCGGAACAGGTGAAACGGTTCCACGCTCACATAGGTCCCCGAAATCCCCCGCTTCAAAAGCGACCAGAAGTTTTCCAGTCCGTTTGTGTGTACCTTGCCGTCCACGTAGGAAGCGGCATGATCGATCACTTGATGTTCGAATTCGTTGAGACCTTCATACGATTTCAGTGCATCGGTGTAGAGTGCGGAACCAGCTTCGACATGCTTGCGAACTTCGGCTTGAAGCGCTTTTCTCTTTCGGTTCGGAACTACGCTCGTGCGTACCTTGCCGCCGCGTTCCAGTATTCCCATAACAGCAGTCTTATCTTTTCCGCCAGTGCCAGTGATCCGCCGCGCCCGTTTTCCGGCGTGCATGTTGCGAGCTTTGCCGCCGATGAACGTTTCATCCGCTTCCACTTCGCCGGTGAACTTTGGGCCGGGTTCCATGCCCAATGCGAGCCGGATTCTGTGATCCATGAACCATGCTGTTTTTTGCGTGACGCCGATAGCTCGGTGAATCTCGTATGAACTGATTCCGTTTTTGCAATTCACAACCTGCCACATGGCGAGTAGCCATTTGTCCAAGCTGATCGGCGAATCCTCGAAGATTGTTCCGGTTTTTGAAGTGAACTGCCGTGCGGCGTGCGTGGCGCTACACTGCCAGCGGTTGTACTTCTCAAGGAAGGCTACTTTGTCGCTTCCGCAACGAGGGCAGACAACGCCATTCGGCCACCGCCGCGCGGCCAGATACTTCCGGCAGTTTGCGGGATCGGCGAAGTACAGAATCGCTTCTTGAAGTGTCTTCGGTTCAGCGGTTTCCATACTTCAATCTTACGCTTGAACCGTCGATTTGTCAACTATATTGTTACCCTCCCAAGCTCTACTGGTATCCCCTGCTCATTGTGCTTCACAAGCTTCAACCAGGAAAACAACTACACCGATGCGAGCATCGGTTCTCTGCTCGTCAGTGGCACCAACTGGCTCTACTTCGATGCAGTAAATCAGGGCGGTCCAGCAGGCCTCATTTTTTCGGCGAACATCAACACCGCATCCTCCGGCACGGTGCCCGAGCCCGCGAGCCTGAGCCTGCTCCTGACAGGCGGAGGTTGGTTGGCGGCCCTGGTCTTGCGGCGGCGGTGGAAAGCAGCAAGACCCTAACACCCAAGCATAAGTTTCAGTTCGTGTCGGATGACTGCTCCGAAGACGGCATCCACGTAGTGAACCACTAGCTTCGGGCAGGCTCAGCCGCGGTAGTCGCTGGCCGGCATGCGCTGATAGCGTTTTTGCAGACTTTGGAACTGGCGCTGGCGGAGTCCTGCGCGGTGGGCCACATACCGATAGGTTATCGAAATGAATTCGGGCAATTTCCTGTTCGACCAGGAGATCGTCGCGCAATTCATTGCGTCAGCCTCCTACCAGCAGACGAGAGCCCAGGACAACAGCAGCTTCTTCGCGCTCCAGTGGCTCAATGACGCTGGGCAGCAATTTCGGATCGTATGGGCAATCCGGGTGGACCATTACTACAATATCTGCGCCCACCTTCAGCGCAATCGCAGTCGAAGGTAGATGTTGAGGCGTAGCAGGCATCCGCTACAATGAAGTTTTCCGCCCAATTCCCCCATGATCCAAACTTTGTTCGGCTCGGTACAGCAAGAACCCAATCTTCTCGAACGTCTGAAAGCGGGCATCCAGAAGACCCGTGAGGGCCTGGTGGACCGCCTGGAAGACGCGATCGCCGGCCGCAAGGAGATCGACGCCGCGGTCCTCGAAGAACTTGAATACGCATTGATCACAGCCGACATCGGCGTCAATACCGCTTCCGAGATTTTGGAGAGCATCCGGCAGCGCGTGGATCGCAAACAGGTCGGCGACGCGCAGCAGATCAAGCAGCTCATCGCCCAACATCTGCTCGAAGTGCTGGAGGCCACCGAACGTCCGGTGCCACGCGTAGCTGAGCCGCCGGCCGTCGTCGTGGTCGTGGGGGTGAACGGCTCTGGCAAAACGACGACTATCGGCAAACTGGCCAACCGCTATAAGGAAGAAGGGCGAAGCGTGCTGCTGTGCGCCGCGGATACGTTTCGCGCCGCCGCGATCGAGCAACTGCAGGTGTGGGGCGCGCGCACCTCAACCGACGTGATTCGGCAGTCGGCTGGAGCCGATCCGAGCGCCGTTTTGTTTGATGCTCTACAGGCCGCCAAGGCCCGCAAAGTGGATTATGTGATCGTCGATACCGCGGGCCGGCTGCATACCAAATCCAATCTCATGGCCGAGCTGGAAAAGATGCGTCGCACTGCAGCCAAGGTAGTGCCTGGCTCTCCGCATGAAGTACTGCTGGTCCTGGATGCAACCACGGGACAGAACGGTCTGGAGCAGGCGCGCAAATTCACCGAATCGAGCGGTGTGACGGGTATCGTGCTCACCAAGCTGGACGGAACGGCGAAGGGTGGAATCGTGGTGGCGATCGCGCGTGAGTTGAACTTGCCCATCCGCTACATTGGCGTCGGCGAACAGGCCGGCGATCTGCTTCCCTTCGAGCCCGACAAATTCATCGCGTCATTATTCGCTGCATGAAAATCCCGGCGATGGATGAAGCGCTGGAGTTGGCCCGGAGTGGAGTCGGATGCACCAGCCCGAACCCGGCCGTGGGCGCCGTGCTGGTTAAGGGCAACCAGGTGATAGGCCGCGGCTTCCACACTTACGCACAGCGGAAGCACGCCGAGATTCTGGCGCTGGACCAAGCCGGTGCAAAAGCGCGTGACGCCACGCTCTATATCACCCTGGAGCCATGCTCGCATCACGGCCGTACACCGCCCTGCGCCGATGCATTGGTGAACGCCGGAGTAGCTCGCGTGGTCGCAGCCATGGAAGATCCCAATCCTCTCGTCGCCGGAAAGGGTTTTCGCCGCCTGGTCGATGCCGGCATCACCGTTGAAATCGCCTCCGAATACGCTGAGGAAGCAGCTCAACTGAACGAAGCGTTCATCCATTCCATGCGAACCGGGCGGCCACTGGTGACGCTGAAGGCCGCTCTGACGCTGGACGGGAAGATCGCCGCGCCAGAGGACAACACTGGGTGGATAACCAGCGAGCGGGCCAGAGCGCACGTACAACAGATCCGGCACAATTCGGACGCAATCCTCACCGGTATCGGAACGGTGCTGACCGATGACTGCCTGCTGACCGATCGTACTGGCCTGGAACGTAGCCGCCCGCTGCTCCGGATCGTGGCCGATTCCACGCTGCGCATCCCACTGGATTCGCGCATTGTCACCAGTTTCAACGGCGATCTCGCGATTCTTACCACCTCGGCCGCTTCCGAGGACCGTCGCCATATGCTCGAATACCGTGGCGTGCGCGTGCTCGTGTTCGATGGGCCCGGAGGGCGCACGGACCTTGGGAAACTAGTCGAATATTTGGCCGGCGAACAGTATCGGTCGCTGATGATCGAATCCGGCAGCAAGCTGAATTGGGCGGCGCTCGAAGCCGGTGTCGCCGACAAGATTTTCTTTTACTACGCGCCGAAGATCTTGGGCGGCTTGCGATCGCTTCCCGTAGCCGGTGGCGCGGGCCGCTTGCACCGGCGCGATGCCATCCAACTCACGCGAATGAAGTTGCATTCCATCCCGCCGGACGAGTTCGCGGTGGAAGCTTACGTGGAGAAGTGACGTGTTCACCGGAATTGTCGAGGAGGTCGGAACAATCGGCGCGGCCGGCGCGCGCATGAAAGTGCGATGCCGCAGCGTGCTGGCCGATACCAAGGAAGGCTCCAGCATTGCGGTCAACGGCGTGTGTCTGACCGCGGCCAGAGTGGAGCCGGACGGATTCTGGTGCGATCTGTCACCCGAGACTTTGGCCCGCACCAATCTCGGCGCGATGGGCGAAGGCTCGCGTGTGAATCTGGAACGTCCCGCCGCGGTCGGCGATCGCCTCAGCGGCCACATCGTCCAGGGCCACGTCGACGGAACCGCCGAATTTGTTTCACTCGATGCCCTGGCCGACGGAAACTGGTGGCTCAAGGTGCGCGTTCCGCAATCGCTCGACCGCTACATGATTCACAAAGGCTCGGTTACTCTTGACGGCGTCAGCCTGACGATCGCAGCGCTCGAAGACCGCATGCTCGGTGTAGCAGTCATTCCGCACACTTACGCCAACACGATCCTCGGAAGCTATCGGAGCGGTACACATATCAATGTAGAGGTGGACGTAATTGGGAAGTACGTAGAGAAGTTTCTAGTTTCTAGTTTCTAGTTTCTGGTTTTTAGTAGTTTCGAGGTAGCGGATAAAGCCTCCGATCAGTTTACGAACAATTTCCACCAGCCTATAGAGCCGTTCGAAGTCTGGATGGGTGATGTATTGAAGATCGAGGGCAATGTACAGATGGGTTTGAACTTCAATCGCGGAACTCTGAGCAATCGTTAGATAACGAATGAATTCAGTCGCGCCGTTTCTACCGAAGCCTTCCGCAGTGTTAGCCATAATCAATACGCTGGCGCGCTGGATTTGGTCGCGCAGCCCAAAGTCCTTGCTAAATGCTCCTTTTGTGGAAAGACCATAAACCTCAGCGCCAAGTTCCCTTGCCCGCCGCCAACTCTCAATGTCCTCGAATCGGGAGATGATCACGTGACTACTGTGCGTTCACAAGAGGAAAACTCTCCGCCCGCCCGCAACCAGAAACCAGAAACTTAGAACTAGAAACGGTTTTAGTTTTCCAGTTCCTGCTTGATCTCCTGAGCCACTTGGCGGGCCTGTTCCACCGCTCCGATTTCGAAGCTGATCGCGCCCACGCGCGGATGCCCGCCGCCGCCGTAGCGCTCACAAATCGTCGCCAGGTTATGGGTCGGAATCTCGGGAGCCCAGGGATTAGAGCCCACCGACACCTTCGTCCGGAAACTCGAATTGCTCACCGAAACGGTGTAAGTCGAGTTGGGAAACAGATGGTACGGAATGAATTTGTTGTAGCCTTCCAAACCTTCGCTGACTAAATCGAAGAAGATCACTCCGTTCTGAGCGCGCGCGTGATTGCGAATAATGTCGATGGAGCGGAGGTGCCGTTCGTATAGCGGCCTGTACAGTTCCTGGATTTCCGGCTCCAGGATGATCTCGCCCAAGCTTCGGTGGCGCATCCAGCGGATGATCTTGTGGATGATTTCGGAGCCTTTCGCGCTTTCGATCACCAGCGTCAGCTTCATGGCCGGCGCGCGCAGCTCCACGGCTTCTTGCGCGCTGGTATAGCGGGCGCCATCGATGATATCCGCCCATTCCACCAGCTCCGACAGGTCGGGCGCCTGGTAACCGAACTTTTCTTGCGCCACATGCGCAATGAACATCGTGCAGGAGCTGAAGGAGGGATCGTAGAGCTTCTTGCCGCTGGAGTCGTGCTTGAAGTGCTCGGCGTCCTCGGGACTTAGGAACGCACTCTGGTGGTGATCAAACCACCAGGTCAGCCTCGGGTCCGGGGAATATTTGAAATCTACAATTGCGTTGACATCGCCATCGAACAGGCTGTCTTCAAAAAGCTGCGAAGCTTTATGGGCGAGCCCCGTAAATTCGAAGGTTGCGCGCGGATCGTATTTGCCTTCGAAGAAGCGGCTGAAGAAGGCGGCGGATGCGGCCCCGTCGAAACAATGATCGTGATACAGGATTCTCACCCGCATGCATTCAGACCCAAAGAAGCTGGAAGACCTTACAGGTTGCCTCAAGACAGGGGTCAAATGCAAGTCGGTTATCGGAGACACCTAGGACCCGCGGCCCGCCGAGGCAAAGTTTCAGGTGCATTTATAAGAATAACACTCGCTCCGGGGCATCTTGCGGGTTACCCGCAATGGCGCTATTCGATGTTGTACTCGTTACGCAACACTTCCAGGTTTTTCAGAGCCGACTCCCGAAACGGCCCGTCGATCGCAACGCAGAGCTTATCAAACTTCAGAGCTTCAAAGGCGCGGCCTTTATCGCGAAGCTCCCCAGCCATGGCGTAGTTGTCGTAACCCAGATAGAAATACGCGCCCGCGAGCAATCGCTCTTCGTGCAGGTTACCGAGCGAAGCGCGCAAATAGCGATCCGAGAGCCCGTAGCGCGCTTGTTTTGCGTAAATCACTCCGGTCATCCAATTGGCCCATCCGCTGTACTTGGCCTTCTTCGCTTCCCATTCTTCGGCACTCAAGTCGTCGGGTTTCGTCTTTCGCGGCAGCAGATCCAAAAGGCGAAGTGAGTAAGTCAGCACCTTCGGCAGGTCCTGTTCCCGCTGCATGTAATAATTCGCAACCGTGACCAGGAAATCCTCGTTATCCGGATCGTCTACGAGACCCTTCTCCGCCAAGAGGACCGCTTTCTCCGGCGGAAGTGAAGCCAGGTCGATGCGAGGCCTCTCGTTTCTCGCCTGCGCCAGAAACTTACTTTGCGGATTACGCGTTTCCAAGGCCTGGATCAATTCGGCTTTCTTCCGAGGATCAGATTCGTTGATCGCCTCGGTCGAAAGCACGTATTCGGTGAAAGCCATTACCTCCTTGGCGAACTCCATTTGCTTAGCCCAGTCCGGCACATCGTCGGGATCGGCTGGCTTAGCGATCTTCAGCGTCTTAGTAGACAGATCCCAAGAGAGCGCGACGTATTTGCGGATCGCCTCAGCGTCGCCCTTGCCCTGGGCTGCCTGCAGCGCATCGTAAGAGGCGTCAAGATCGGCCGGATCCACCGCCAGCATGGCCGCCGCGGTTGCGATCACCTTGTCGTTATCTTTGTCATCCTTGTATACATGCAGGAGTTGCTCGTAAACCCAGGCGATGGAAGTAGTTTTGGGAAACTCCGTGGCATATTTTTCCAGGAGTGCCAGCTTGCGCGGCTTGGTGGGCTCCTGCTGGATCCTCTGTAGCAGGATGCCATCTTGACTCTCGGCGTCGACATCCACCTTATGCCGGTCCGCCGCGAACGCCCCGGCAGTGGCCAATAGTAAGGCCAGCGTCGAAACTTGCTTTCTTGTCAATGCTTTCGCCAGTTGAGACATTTTCATGTCTAGTATCTAGATTCGGAACAACTAGGGTAAAACTTTAGTTTGGAACCTTAGAACTGTAGTACTGCCCAAAAGCCTACCCGAGGGCAGTAGGTACTTCCGGAACGGGCATGGTAAAATCGCCATGCCTTATTGAAAGCCTATGATTCTTCCCGCTACCTATAACAGCGCGTTGCTGCTGATCATCCTGTCTATGATCTGTTGGGGATCCTGGGCCAACACTTTTAAGCTGTCCGGGAAGTGGCGTTTTGAGCTCTTTTATTACGACTACAGCTTGGGCGTGCTGCTGGCGGCGATTGTGGCTGCCTATACCTTCGGCTCGATGGGAGCCGACCTGTCATTTTCCGATAATCTGCTCATCGCTCTTCGGCGCAACATGGCTTATGCGGCCGTGGCGGGTGTCGTATTCAACCTGGCGAATATGCTGCTGGTGGCAGCGATTTCGGTGGCGGGAATGGCCGTCGCATTTCCGATTGGGATTGGCTTGGCACTGGTGGTGGGTGTGGTCTGGAACTACCGTCTGAATTCGCAAGGCAATCCAACGCTTCTGGCGGCTGGTGTCGTGCTGGTGGTCTGCGCCATCATTGTGGATGCCTGGGCATACAGCGCCCATGCGAGACCGGTCGCAGCCAAAGCAGGCAAGGCATCGCCGCGAAAAGGTCCGGGGACGAGTCCGAAGGGAATAACGTTGAGCCTCATCAGCGGTCTGTTAATGGGCTCTTTTTATCCGCTGGTCGAGATGGCCAAAGGCGGCGGGCCCGACAACGCTGGGCTGGGACCATACGCGGTGGCATTCCTGTTCGCCGTCGGCGTCTTTCTTTCGACTTTTATCTTCAACCTCTATTTCCTAAATCTCCCGGTCCAGGGTCAATCATTGTCGATGTTCGATTACTTCAAGGGATCGCTCAAACAGCACACGCTGGGCATTCTTGGCGGCCTCATCTGGTGCATAGGGGCGATCGCCAACTTCGTTGCTGCCAGCTCTCCGAAGACCGTCCAGGTGGGACCTGCTATTAGTTACGCAGTCGGGCAAGGCGCCACTATGGTGAGCGCGCTATGGGGACTGCTGGTATGGAAGGAATTCGCGGGCGCAAGCGGGAAGGTAAGAGTTCTGCTGGCGCTGATGCTGATCTTATTCCTGGCAGGCCTGATCATAGTTTCGATTGCTCCGCTTTATGCGTAGCCAGCGGCTATGGCAGCACAAACTGGTCCAATAAATCTTTCGACGGCACGCTCCCCTGCGCCATGGTCGCGCTTCCGCCGCCTCGTCCGCTGGCTTTGGCCAGCGCGGATTTGAGAAACTCCCCGGCGTTGATGCCGCTGTCGGGCGATGCTGCCAGCAGTATTGCCGGAGGATTTTCCCCCAACGCGAGAAAGACAGATTTCGGCCCGGCTGTGAAGCTTTGGGCTTCCGCGCGCAGCTCGTCCGCTAAAGACGCAACTCGCCGGACCACTTTACGAATGCCATCCGGACCCGGCGCAGTGGCCGCATATAGCTCTCGTCCCCGCGCTTGCGCAAGCTCGGTGGCCAAGCGGCGGCGCGCTTTTTCCGAGTCCTGGAGCTTCTCCAGTTGCGTGGCAACCAAAGCTGGAACTTCATCGGGTGGCGCGGAAAAGGCGCGGGCGACACTGGAGATCGCTTCGAAGTCGGCTCGGGCGCGCTTCACGGCGCGCAGGCCGCACAAGAATTCGATTCTCTGATTTCCACGGATGCGGTCGAGCTTGCGGATTAGAATCGGCCCGATCTCTCCCGTGGCTCTCACATGCGTACCGCCGCAAGCGCTGCGATCCAAATCCTGAATGGAGATGATGCGGATGACGCCTTCCCGGTCAGTTGGCTTGCGAAGGCCCAGATCCTGAGAGGAATCCTCGAAAGCGACGGTCACCGGCCGGTTCTCGAAGACAATTTCATTGGCGCGCCGCTCGGCTTCCCGGATCTGGTCAGGTTCGAGGACGCGCGCGACATCGATGGTGCAAGATTCGACGCCCAAATGAAAACTCACGGTTTGCGCGTCGAACAGGCTCACCAGCACGGCGGATAAAAGATGCTGGCCCGTATGCTGCTGCATGTGATCGAAGCGGCGCTGCCAGTCGATGACGCCCGAGACCTCGCCGGCCTTGAGCGGCGCGGATAACTGATGCGCGATCCGGCCGTCTTCGTCCACCACTTCCGTCACATCTACCGCCCCCAGCTTTCCGATGTCGAAGGGCTGGCCACCCGAAGTGGGATAGAACGCAGTGCGATCGAGGTAGATCCGCAGGCGATCCGGGCTCGTCTCTACCACGCGGGCCCGGAACTCAGTCAGATAACTATCGTGATAATAAAGGCGATCGGTCACTGAACCGCTAATTGTACGACATCGCTAGGAACACCATTCACCGTGAAAGAGAATGGCACATTGCCGGACGCCAGACCCTGTGGAATGGCGAGGTTGATCTGGTAAAGGCCGACAAATCCTGGGCTCAGCCCAACGAATTGCGGGTTAACGCAAGGCGCCGGCGAGAAAGGCGAATTATTGCCGAAGCAAGCCAGAACCGTCGTAGGATCGATTACCGCCAGCGGACTGCTCGGCGAAGCCGTTCCCGAAGGAACCGGAGGCGACGTAGGTCCGAGGCCGATGGTATAGATCACCACAATATCGCCGGCCGTCACAGGGTGACTGGGGATGCCCGTGAGCGCACCGTTTGGCGTCGTCATGATCGCATACGTCCCGCCGTTGGTGATAAAGCGAGGTTCGCTCACCTGGATGTTCAGGTAAGCGGTATTGCCGGCTTGGCCGTTTCGGACCACTTGTACGGTGGCGTCATTGGTTGCGGCATCGATAGGGATCTCGAAGTTGATCTGACCCGGCGACACATAATAAACGGGTGCAGGCTGGCCATTCACCAGCACCTGCGTTCCGCCGAGGATCGTAGGCAAAGGAAGACTGCTGGCCTGCTGTGGATCACCGTAAGTGAATTGATCGCCGAATAGCGCTGCAATGTCGCCCTGCGCGAGCGACTCACCGCCGGCGAATGTTCCGTTATTTACCACGCCGCCGGCCGCCGAAACCGGCGCTGTCTGCGCGATGACATTGAGCTGCACTGGAACCGTCACAGTGCTGTTGGCCGCGTTGCTGGCGATCGTGATTGTGCCCTGATAAGTACCCGGCGATAGTCCCGTGGGATCGGCCACGATGCTGACCAGTGAAGCGTTGCCCGAGACAGTCTGCGCGCTGAGCCAGGTTGCCGGTGTGACATTGGGTACGCTTCCGGCGGTCACGCTGGAAACGCTGAGCGTGCCTTGGCCGCCGTTAGAAGTCACCACGTAATCGGTTTGTTTGTTGGCGCCCTGTGCAATTCTAAACGCGATTGAAGACGGATTCGGCTGCAGAATGGGCTGCGTGGTGACATGCAAAAGAACCGCAATGGACTTGTTGTCCGGCGCAAAGGACGATCCGCTGATCGCGACACTGCCGTTGTAATCGCCGGTGGCCATCCCATTTTGCGCCGTGGCCGTCACGGTATAAGGAACCGGGACACCGAATTGAAAGCTACCCGCCCCGTCGGCAGCGATCGCGAGCCAGGGGGTATTGTTGCTGATGGTTGTGCTCACGGATCCACCCGTGGTGAAAGTGCTGGCGGCCGATCCATTGGGTGGCACATAGTATTCGAGCTTGGCAGGGACACTACCGCCGACGAGCGCTGTGACGGTCACAAACTGAGGAGCGTCCACGGCGTTCGGGTCGCTCACGGTTACGGTTCCGGTATAGACGCCTGCGGTAAGCGTCGAGGTCTGCATCGAAATCTGCACGGGAATGCAGTTGCCCTTCAACGAACAAGCATGCGGCGCTCCGATGCTGGCCGACAGCCAGGAAACCGAGGAAGTGACGCTGAGATTCAAGACGCCATCGCCCAGGTTGGAGGCGTCAATGGACTGCGCCGGTCCGTTCTGTCCAGGCAGGATCGAGACGGTAAGCGCGGTCTGAGCGAGGCCGAGCCGCGGCGCAGCGCTTAGCGTCGACGTCAAGGTAAGCAAGAGGACAAATCCACAACATGAAATGAAACGGGTTTTGGGGACCACTAGAGCTCCTTTAGTTTGGAAACGCCGCCGGCGAGTCGGGCGCGGGATTGTCGGCAAATAAGAAAGCACGTTTTGCTCCATCTGTAAGCTTCGAACTCGGCACAGGTAGGTCACTCACAAGAGATCTGTTTTGCCACAATCGCTGGGGCGTTTCTGACCATGCTACTGCTGCGGTTCGGTGATCTGGAAGTCGGCTTTCAAGAACTGCCAGTCCGGCAGTTCGTAAACGCGCAGCTTGGTGGGAACGTCAACCGTGACATCTTTCAAGTCCGACGGACCAAGCTTGGATACGCTCGCGGGAAAGCTCATCAGTGGCGGGTCGCTCGGCTTGGCGGCCGTAGTTCCCAGGTTGATAATCATCTTGACATCGCCGATATCCGCCTCCGAGTGGTTTGCCACGCCGAACTGAATTTGCAACTGGCCAGGTTTTCTTTCATTGATCCGAAATCCGACCAGCTCGAGATACTTAGCCACGGAATTGGATGTGTTCGTGGCCGTGAAATGCATGGGAGGAGGAGCAAATACTTTCTTGTTTTGCTTTTCATCGGAAGAAGGCGACGAGCAACCCACGAGGCACACTACAAGAAGCAACAAAGTTAGCTTCATAAGACTAATGATATCAATGAGGATCGAGATTTCGCAGGCAGTTGTGGGCAGGTCTCCGAACTGCCAATGTTCTTCTAAGGCTTCGTCTTCGACCACCAGAGTTCCGGCAGCGGGTTTTGCTGCGGCCATACCTGGTTCAGCGTGTCGCCTTCAAACAGCTCGCCGTTCTTCATCACATAACGGATCGAATTGGTGTTATGGATGTCCGCGATCGGATCTTTGTTGAGCACAATGAGGTCGGCGAGTTTGCCGGACTCGATGCTGCCCAAGTCCTGGCCGTATCCGATCGCTTCGGCGCCATGAATCGTGGCGGCGCGCAGCACTTCCATGTTGGTTAGGCCGCCGCTTTGCAGCGCCCACATCTCCCAGTGGCATTGCAATCCCTGGATCTGGCCGTGACCGCCGATAAGAACGCGGCCGCCCGAATGCACGATCTTCGCCGCCGAGGCTGCCAACTTCGGAAAAACCTGCTCCTCTTTGCGGAACCACGGCCTCCGCTGCGACTTGGTGTCGAGCACATTGTGCGGCATGAAGCGCTGCATCTTCGCGTCGTCATGCACCTCAGTGGTCTCGTAGAAATAGTTCTCGGCCCACGGACCGCCATAGGCGACCAGCAGCGTCGGAGTATAAGTGATGCCGGATTTCACGAACGTGTTGACCACGTCGGCATACAACGGCACGATCGGCAGCGCATGTTCATTGCCGCTGAAACCATCGATGGCGTGCGTGAGATCGAGCTTCAGGTCGAGAGCGCCCTCGGTGGTGGGCATCAACTGATTTTCCTTGCAGGCCTGCACTACCCATTCGCGCTGCTTGCGATTGCCGACCGTGTACGACTTCACGGTATTGGTGCGATAGTACTTCTTGTAGCGCGTCACCACCGCGAGCGTGTCTTCGTACGACTGAAAGTCGTTGCTCGAGAAGATGCCGGGGCCAGTGGAGAATGCGCGCGGGCCCAGAACGTCGCCGGTATCGATCAAATCTTGATACGCGAAGGTATCGTTAGTGCCGGTCTGCGGATCGCGCCCGGTGGTCACGCCGTAGGCCAGATTGGCGAGGAACGGCCAGCTCTCGAGATCCAGGACGCCGCGCTTGATTTCGGTCCAGTGGGCATGTGCGTCGACGATGCCGGGCATGATGGTGGCGCCCTTCAGGTCGATGACCCGGACGGCGGCGGGAACGGCCACCGATCCGCGCTTGCCGACTGCGGTGAAGCGATTGTCCGTCACGACGATGTCGGCATCGGGGATCACTTCATCGCCTCGCATGGTGATGACTTTCGCGCCGCGGAGCACCACCGTGCCGGTTGGCGTGTGGCGCGGGACTTCGATATCGACCGCGATTTCTTCGTACTTGGGCTTTTCGCGGGCTGGCTTGCTTTCGGCCGTCTTCTCGACTCCATCATCCGCATCCGGGGCGGGAGCGTCGAAAGTGACGGTGGCAACGGGCTGGCGGAAATAAGACGACCCAAGCGACCAGGTGATGGTCTTGCCGTCGTCGGCCCAGGCGAAGGAATCGGCGCCGATATCGGTAAGCTTCTTCAAAGGCACCGCGGGCGAACTGACGTTGATGGTGGGCGCGTCGCCCCCGGTTACCGGAACATCCAGCAGATAAAGCTGATCGTTAACCAGAGCGAGAGCCTGTTTGCCGTTAGGGCTGATGCGGACATCTCGCGCGGCCGGCGGTTGCGGGGCTTGGGTGAGATTCTTGCCGACCACCTTCAGATGCGTCCGGCGATCAGTCCCATCGAAGCGGAAGGATTGCAGGCCTTGCGGCGAGTAGACGTAAACGCGATCGTTATCGTGGGTGAAATGCG
>Ga0185299_10001579_pt1 | contig 41958 bp, 24 predicted proteins | sample PaiPotPPA55metaG_FD_128002 | JGI IMG/M metagenome (GOLD analysis project Ga0185299, IMG submission 128002) | Iron sulfur acid spring bacterial and archeal communities from Banff, Canada, to study Microbial Dark Matter (Phase II) - Paint Pots PPA... ...
GCCTGAACCGTCTGTTCCGGAAGACCATCCTGCACCTGCCAGGTGCGCTCGACATAGGCAGTCGCTGATGAGTCGGCGGCGACGGCGACAGGGCGCGTCCACAAGCCGCTCAGCAACACACCCGCAACCAGCACACGAAGCATGGAGGCTACCTGGCCTTTGAGGGCATATTGTACTGCCGGAAAATACCGGACGCTGCGCGGGGCTGGGTCATTTTGGGGGTCATTGGCCGGTCGCGGCTATTTCAGGCTAAATCGATCAAATACTGTGATCGCGGGCAGAGCTCGGTGTTGGTCGTCGAAGAGACCGCGTATCGTGAGCGGACCCTGCACCGCCGGCTCCCACCAGAACACGCCCTTCCCCCGACCGTCAGGAGTTTCCATCACCACACGGTTCAATTCGTCCAGAAACACACGTTGTCCCTCTGGAGACTCCGGGAACGGCGCAGCCCTATCGACGTAGTTCCCCGGTTTCCAGTTATACGCGGCTTCCACCACAATGATGTCCTTCTTGTATTCCGCGGCCATGAATTGCAGGTTCTTTCTCAGATCGTTCAAACTTCCGTGCCACCACGGGTAATAGGACTGACCAATGATGTCATAGGGGATGTCGTAGGAGTTCAGTTTGTCGAAGAACTCCTTGGTTCGTTTGAGATCGCCGCCGCGGTCGATGTGAATCATGATCCGGGGCCGCGGATTATTTCCCCGTCCGGCATCCACGCCGTTGATGCCCGCGTATACCAACTGCGCGAAGTTGTCCCAGTTCTCGGGGAGTTTGCCGTCTGGCCACAGCATTCCATTGATAATTTCATTGCCGACCTGCACCATGTCTGGAATAACCCCTGCGTCGCGAAAGGCTGCGATGGTGTCCCGTGTGTACTCGAACACCGCGGTCACTAGTTCCTGATGCGATTTTCCCTTCCAGGCTTTTGGAATTGGTTGCTTGCCCGGGTCCGCCCAGTCGTCGGCATAGTGATAATCCAAGAGAAACTTGAAGCCGAGTTTCTTGGCGTCCTTGGCCAGTGCAATCGTGTATTCGAGATTGTTCGGCAACTGACTGGGGTTGTTAAACAGACGTAGACGGATCCAGTTGTATCCATGGTCTCTGAGGATCTGCAACCCCGGATGAGGGGTGCCGTTATCTTTGAAGACGACGCCCTCTTTTTCCGCCTGACCAAGGAAAGAGACGTCGGCTCCGACGGCGTAATCCTGACTACGGGCGGGAATGCCGATGGCCAGGATCAAGGCGATAAAGGCCAAGGGAATACGCGCGCGGCATGAGTTCATGAGTCTCTGCATCTCGAATCTATTGTGCCGCCGCTTGCGTGATCGGCCCCGAAGTAATTAGTGCCTCACCCTGAGCCAAGCCGTCGCCGGTCGCAACTACATGGATTTTTCCCGGTTGCTCGGAGCGCGAACGCACAATCAGGAGGGCCATGCCGCTAAATGCAGTTCGATGGTCGGCGTGAAAAGGCTCTACGGTTGCGGCATTTCCGTTGTCCACCGCAGCGATCTCGCCCGCGCCGGTCACATCGAAATGCACGAGATTGTCAGCGGCGGGACACAGATTCCCATCCTTGTCCTCGATGCGCACGGTCACGAACGAGAGGTCGTCGCCGTCCGCTTGTATCAAGTCACGATCGGGAGCGAGAACAATTTTCACCGGAACGCCAGCAGTGTGTATCTCTTCCGAAGCTACCTGCTTGCCGTCGTGGTAAGCCACTGCCTTCAAAGTGCCGGGTTGATAAGGCACCTGCCACAGCAGGCGGTATTTGGTGTAAAAGTTCTTATCCGAACTGACGTTTGGACCCACAGGGATATCCACCGGCTCGGAAAACCGTTTCTTTGTCCCCAGCGACTTTCCGTTAAGAAACAATTCAACCTCGTCGGCATTGGTGTAGGCCATCACCGGGATGCTTTGCCCTTCGTGGCCAGCCCAATTCCAATGCGGCAGGATGTGCACCATGGGCTGAGTTGTCCACTGGCTTTGATAAAGATAAAAGCGGTCTTTGGGGAATCCGGCGAGATCAACCATCCCGAAGTACGAGCTGCGTGCCGGCCAGTCATGTTCATTGTTTGTGCCCCAGCCGAAATAGGGTGTGGGCTCTCCTATGTAATCGAATCCCGTCCAGACAAATTCACCGAGGACGTTCGGAAAACGGTCCTGATAGGTGAATTCTACGTCCGGGCAATAGGCCCACGGCGGCGCAATAATGTCGTAACTGCTGAGTTGCCGCGACGGATCTTTCTCATATTTTTCAATCGGCAGCTGGTAGATGCCACGCGAGCTCACGCAAGATGAAGTCTCCGATCCAAAGATCACCCACTTAGGATGGTCCTTCATGATCTGCTCGTAATGCATGGGCTTGTAATTGAACCCTGGAACGTCCACCTCGTCAGCGAGATGGTTGCGAATGGCATCCTCCCAGTCGTTGAAGGCTGAGGTGGTGGGCCGAGTCGGGTCTTCTTCATGAAAGAAGCCGGCCAAGCGCTTGGCTTCTTTCCAACCGTCAGCTTGCTTCTGTTCGGGAATTTCGTTGCCGATGCTCCACAGAATTACGCTGGGATGATTGCGGTCGCGGCGCACCATGTCGCGCAGGTCCCGTTCCGACCATTGGTCGTAATACTTACTGTATCCGTTCGGAACCTTTGGAATGCGCCACATGTCGAAGGCTTCATCCATGACTACCATTCCCAGACGATCGCAGTATTCGAGCAGTTCAGGCGAGGGCGGATTGTGGCTGGTCCGGACTGCGTTGACGCCCGCCGCCTTCAATATTTGCAACTGCCGCTCGGTGGCGCGGCGGTTCACGGCTGCTCCCAGGGCGCCAAGGTCGTGATGCATGCATACGCCGTGTAGCTTGAGCGAGCGGCCGTTCAGAAGAAAACCTTTCTCCCTGTCAAAGGCGATGGTGCGAACTCCAAACGAGGTGGAGTACTTGTCCACTACGCGGTCGCCTTCCAAGACCTCGCTCACGAGTGTGTATAGATAAGGATGGTCTACGTCCCAGCGATGCGGCTGGGACAGAGTCACGCTTGCCGGGATAGTCTGAACGCCGCCGGCCGGAATGCTCATCAGTTCACTATCGGACTTGTTTACCGGCTTTCCTGATTCGTCCAGAATTGAGGTTCTCAGAACGACCTTAGCATCCCTTGCCAGTTGGTTTTGGACTTGTGTCTTAACGGAAACGGTGGCCTGTTCGTCCGAGACTTCTGGAGTAGTGACGTAAGTCCCCCAATGGGCGACATGCACCGGTCCGGTCACGTCAAGCCACACATTGCGGTAGATACCCGCGCCGGGATACCAGCGTGAAGAATGCTCTTCCGGAGCCAGGCACACCGAAAGAACGTTCACTTTGTTGCCAAAATAAAGGTAGGGGGTCAGGTCAAAAACAAAGCTGGCATAGCCGTAAGGACGCCGACCCAGCTCATGCCCGTTCAGCCAAACGACCGCATTCGACATTGCGCCATCGAAAGCGATGGAGAAATAACGGCCCTTCGCATTCTCGGAAAGGAAAAACGACTTGCGGTACCAACCTGTGCCGGAAATGGGCAGCGCTCCAGTGTGAGGGTTGAGCTTCGGATCGAAGGGGCCTTCGATGGCCCAATCGTGGGGCAAGCGAACTTCCGCCCAGCTTGAATCATTGAACGTGGCATTCTCGGCTCCACTGGCTTCACCCTTGTGAAATCGCCAGTGATCGTTGAAGCTGATACGGCGTTCCCCAAAAATTCGGATGGCTGTGGTCGGCTGGTTCTTAGCCGGGATGGCAGCGCAAAACAAAAGACCAAGAACTGCGACGATGCCCAGCCGCCGTACCAATACTCGAATCATGTTTTCTCCCTGGCGAGTGCAAGTGCAAGGTGCGTTGGTATCTTACAAAGCGGAATCAGGGATTGCATCCTACTTAAGTTGGGTTCGGCGGAAAATACGCATCGTACGCCAGTGATTCTTGCAATGCGAAATGTGATAAATTTCTCACGGTTCCGCTGGCCCTCTTGGCCAGCGCCTGCCGAATCTGCCATGACGCAGCAAGCCAGTTCGAATTCCCTAGTGCATCATTCCTTCGCGGCGCTATTGCTCCTGGCTTTGTCAGTGCGACTGCTCCACTCCTCCGCCTCCGACCACCCCCCGTTGGCCTTCGCCGAACGCACCTGGGGGATGCAGGATGGCTTGCCGGAACAAGTAGTTCAGGCCTTTGCCCAGACCGGCGACCGCTATCTGTGGATTGGCACCACTGGCGGCCTATTGCGGTTCGACGGCGCCCGCTTCGTACTTTACAACCGCGAGAACACACCTGCCTTTGCTGATAACAACATTTTCTGCCTGATGGTTTCCCGCGACAATACGCTCTGGATTGGGACCGAAGGTGGCGGACTGATTCGCTACCGCGACGGCGTTTTCCGCGCATTTTCGAGCGCTGATGGACTGACCAACAGTTTCGTCCGCACCGTGTATCAGGACCGAGCGGGACAAATCTGGATTGGCACCGACAGCGGTCTTTTCCGAATTTCGGGAGACCGGCTTGAACGGGTGGATGATTCCGCCACACTCCCACTGCTTGCTGTCCACGCCATTTACGAAGATAACTTGGGCGGACTCTGGGTTGGTGGATCCAGACTTGTCCGCTTGCAGGGAAATGAGTCGCGGGAATTTCGGCTCAAAGGCAAGGCCAGCGAAAACCGGGTCAAATCTATCTTCGAGACATCAGACAACACGATTTGGGTGGGCACGGTTTCGGGCCTGCACCGGCTGACGTCTGGCGCTGCGGTCACCGGGCAATTTGAACGCATGACCGAAGTTAAAACAACAGTGCGCCTATTGCGGCAAACTTCAGACGGCACTTTGTGGATCGGCACCATCGGGCACGGGCTTTATACCTATCGCGATGGTCGTTTCTTAAAGATGACGGCGCCCGGAAGATTGCCCAGCAACACGGTCTTGAACCTTTTTGAAGATGTCGAGCGAAACATATGGGTAGGAACTCAGGCCGGGATGCTGCGCCTGAGCAATACTCCGGTGAGAACCGTTCCCCTACCCGACGCTTCGGACTCGGATGCCGAGACGGTGTATGAAGATCGCGAAGGAGAAATCTGGATTGCGGCAGCGAATTTCTTTCGCTTCGAGCAAGGCAAAGCGACACCCTATCGATTTGCCGGCGTGAGCGGAGTCAGAATTCGCAACGTTTTCCGCGACCGTGGCGGCGTCCTTTGGATTGGCACTGAAGGTCAGGGAGTGTATCGCCAGGTAGGACAGCGGCTGATTCACTACACCGCCGAATCCGGACTGGTGAATAACTTCATTCGCGCTTTCGTCGAGAGCCGGGACGGCAGCATATGGATCGCCACCGATGAAGGCGTCAGCCGGTGGAATGGGCACGGCTTCAGGAATTATCAAATGCGCGACGGACTTTGTTATTTCAGCACGCGCTCGCTGCTGGAAGACCGCGATGGAGACCTCTGGATAGGGACGGACCGGGGAGTGAGCCGTTTGCACAACGGCAAGTTTGAGAATGACGTCGTTACCGAAGCTTTGAAGACCGAGAAAGTATGGGCCATTCACCAGGACTCGGAAGGTGGGTTGTGGTTTGGAACACGTAATGGAGGCCTCTACCGCTGGCGCGGCGGCAAGCTTAGCCACTTCACCACTGCCGACGGTTTGGCCAGCAATAGCATCTACGAACTGGTGGAAGATGGTCGCGGAGTTCTGTGGATCAGCGGCCCCAACGGCATTTCCGAGGTGAGCCGTCGCGAGTTGGACGAGGTTGCGGAGCGTCCCGGAGGCCGAGTTACGCTCACGCTCTACGGGATTTCCGAGGGCCTGGAGTCTCTGCAAATGTGCGGTGGGGAAAAACCCGCAGGCTTGCTGACCTCGCGGGGCGAGGTTTGGTTTCCCAGCAGTAAAGGCCCCGTTCGAATCAATATTGACCAGCCCAAACCCTCGGACCGCGCCCCGGTGCTGATCGAGCAAGTGGTAGCGGACGGACGGCAGGTCTTGCCGGCGCACAAGATTTCATTGGGTCCCGACACCGCAAAACTCGAGTTGCATTACGGCGTAGTTCTTTTACGTTCGCAGGAGCGAGTGCGCTTTCGCTATAGGCTGGACGGTTTTGATCGCGGCTGGAATGAGGCGACCGCCGAGCGGGTCGCCCACTACACCAACCTTCCCGCCGGCAATTACAAGTTTCGGGTTGGTGCTTTTGAGATGAACAATCCCGAAGAAATCGCCGAGGCCTCGGTGGATATTATTCAGCGGCCGCATTTTTATCGGACTGTATGGTTTGTGAGTTTGTGCATTCTTTGCCTCGCGGCGCTGGTTTGGAGCATCCACAAATTCCGCCTGCAGCAGCTTCGCGCACGATTCCAGGCGGTGCTCAGCGAGCGCAATCGGCTGGCGCGCGAGATGCACGACACCCTGATCCAGGGTTGCGTCAGTGTTTCCGCCTTGCTGGAAGCGCATTTGAGCCTGGGGCATGCCGATGCCGACGCCAAGCAGGACTTAATGAGTTGCGCCAGAACGCAGTTGCGCACCACTATCGACGAAGCTCGAGAGGCCGTGGGTAACCTGCGACACACCCCGCCACCAGTGGCAAGTTTGACTCCCTTGTTGCGGAAGATGACCGAGGAGATGGGCCAGGAATTTGGAGTGCCTGTGGACTGCAGCATCTCCGGCAAGCCTTTTGAATTCCAGCAGGCCACAATTCACGAGTTACTCATGGTGGTGCGTGAGGCCATCTATAATGCAGTGCGGCACGGCCGTCCCAACCGGGTGAAACTCGAGATTGCGTTCGGAACAAATACCTGCAGTGTGAGAATCCTCGATGACGGAAGCGGGTTCGAACCTGGCGACCTCTCTTCCCTTCCGCTCGGCCACTATGGGTTGGTCGGGATGCGGGAAAGAGTGCAGCGCGTTGGCGGAAAGCTGATCTTGAGCAGCCGTTCGGGCGCCGGCACGGAAGTAAAGTTCCACGTCCCCAGGCGTGCAAACTCGTCCCCGGAAGGGAAGGAGCTCCAGGTGGGACTATGACCAATCCGGAAAAGATCAAAGTCATGGTGGTGGACGATCATCCCCTGATGCGCGTGGGCGTGGCATCCATTATTAATGCGCGCCCGGATATGGCAGTCGTGGCTCAAACCGGGACCGGGGAAGAAGCGCTGGCGCTATTTCCGCTGCACAAGCCCGATGTAACACTCATGGACCTGCGGCTGCCCAACATGAGCGGGGTTGATGCGATCCGGGCAATCCGCGGGCGTTGGCCCAGCGCCCGCTTTGTGGTCCTCACCACCTACGAAGGCGACGAAGACATCCACCGCGCCCTGGAAGCTGGTGCGAAGGGTTACGTGATTAAAGGCATGCCCTATCAGACACTGATTGATGCACTGCTACGGGTCCATTCTGGCGGAAGATTTTTGCCGCCGCCGGTGGCACGCGCCCTGGCAGCGCGCATGCCTGACTCAGAGCTGAGCGCGCGCGAGCAGGAAGTGTTGCGTCATCTGGTGGGAGGCATGACCAATAAAGAAATTGCGAATCTATTAGGCATCACGGAGGCCACGGTGAAGTGCCATGTGAGCACCATCCTGATGCGGTTGAACGTGAGTGATCGTACGCAGGCAGTAGTCACCGCATTGCAGCGTGGGCTGGTCCACTTGTAGTTCGTGTTCTTAGAATTGCTGAACGAATTAAGTTGCGCTGATTAAGAAGACGCGGTGACTGATTTCTGCACGGGACCTGACGTGCTTTTGAACACCAGCAATTCCCGGACTCGGCGGGCTAGCGACTCAGAATTGAAGGGTTTCTGTAGAAACTGCGTCGTAGCGTTAAAGAATTCCTCTTCGCTGGGAATCACATCCGAATAACCCGAGATGAACAGGACGGAGAGTCCTGACCACCGAGCGCGCAAGAGCTTGCTCAGTTCGCGGCCATTCATTCTGGGCATCACCATATCCGAGATCAGCAGATCAACGCTGGCGAGAGTGGACTCGGCCAATTCTAGGGCTTCTTCTCCGTTTTCAGCTTGAAGAACGGTGTAGCCCAAACCGGTAAGCGTCTCCGCTAACCATGCTCGTAACTCTTTCTCATCTTCGACGACCAAGACGTTCCCCTTCCCGCGCACGGGCGAAGGTTCAGATGTTCGGGAGACGCCAACGCTGGCTGGCTGTTCGACGATTGGGAGGAGTATCTGGAATCTGGATCCTTTTCCTGGAGCACTGTCCACCACGATCTGTCCGCCACTCTGCCGGACGATGCCATAGACCATGGAGAGGCCAAGTCCAGTGCCTTTGCCCAGTTCCTTGGTGGTGAAGAATGGCTCGAAAAGCCGCTCCTGGGTGGCGGAGTCCATGCCTGCGCCAGAATCGGAGACGGTTATGACGACGTAGGAGTCACCGGCAGCAAGCGAAGGTAGCTGATGTCGTGGCAGGAATGGCGGCCGTTCCGTACGGATCAGCAAAAGACCGCCCTCCGGCATGGCATCTCTGGCATTCACTGCCAGATTGATCAGCACCTGTTCGAGTTGGTTAGGATCCACTTTGACGCGTGCGTCTCTGCCGTTCAATTCGGTGCGCAGCTCAATGTCTTCCCGAATCAACCGGCGCAACATGCTTTCCAAATTCTTGACTAGCGGGTCAATCTCCAGAATCTTTGGCTCGAGTACCTGCTTCCGGCTGTAGGCCAAAAGTTGGCGAGTAAGTCCAGCGGCGCGGCCGGCCGCCTCCTCAACAATCTGCAACTTTTGGCCCTCGGCTGATTCGCGGCTGAATTTATGCAGCAGGAGAGAAACGTGACCACTGATAATCATCAGGATATTGTTAAAGTCATGTGCCACTCCTCCGGCAAGACGTCCGACCGCTTCAATCTTATGGTTCTGGAACAACTGCTGCTCCAACTGACGTTGCGAAGTGACGTCTTCGAGAATGAGTTCAACCCGGCTGGCGAGTTCCGCTTTGTCTGGAATTACGTGGCCCGAAACCCGCACCATGAGTTGGGTTGCATTGCGTCTCTGGCACGTAAACTCGGCATGCTGGAAGGTGCCGCCCAGCCCCAACAGGTGGTTGAACCTGTCCAGGTCGGCCGAAGAGAATTGCAGCACCTCATGCAATGGCAAACCGAAGATATTCTCCCTGACGTTTAATCCGGCAATTTGCCGGAACGCCGGATTCACATCCAGCAATTGGCAGTCTTTGTCAAGAGAAGCAATTCCGTAGGGAGAATTTTCAATGAGGGAGCGATATCGCCGCTCCAGGTGGGCCTCACTCTCGATTTGGCGCCGAATCAAGTCGGTCTGGCTCAGTACTCGGCGGCGTAAGGACAGGACCCACACCAATGCTCCCAAAATGACTGCCACCAGAAGTCCCAGCAATGACAGGGCGCGACTTGTGTTCAACCATGGGGGGCGTGCGAGAACGGTAATGTCTTGTGGGTTGCGAAGAATGACACGGAACTCCGAGGCGTTGCCATTCTCGTCAGCCCGGACGGAGCAGATACCAGTGAGTCGTATTTTGGTTCCGGCAAGAAGACTTGGCCAGGGCGATTGAATCCGCGAGTAATCGATCAAAGCGTGAAAAACCAGGTTGCCCGATTCGATGACCAGGATGTGGCCGCCTGCGTTATCTGGCCTGTCCGCCTGAACTACACCGTCGATTTCCACTAGCTGCGCATCGTAGCTTCCGAAGAGGGCTTCTTTCGAGGTTATATGAAATGGAGCAACCGCCTGATGCCGGCGCGTCGGCCGAAAGCGAGCGTTGCGAAGAACCGGTGTGTAGTCACCAAGGGTAGGAAATCCGACCGCTTCGACCTCAGTTCCAGGTTGCACAACGCCGCCATCTTGAGTCTGGACATAGAGTCCACCGGTCGCATCCTTTACGAATAATCCGCGTCCCGGCAATTGTGCCGTGACGATGCCCTGGAGTTTCACGCGGTGGACGTTGATCCCTTTGGCGGCAAACGTTGCCAGGCTGCCGATGGGGCTGGTCGCCATTGAAAACGGATCAGAGAGTGCAGGGTCAACCACAACCAGATCGCGCAAGTCAGACACAAATAGATGGATACTTACGAGTTGTTTCTGCCGGTTGAAAGCGGTCCCGCAGACTCCCCGGAAGCGCACGTTCGCATCGATCAACTCGGTGGGAAAAGGCGCATGGTAATCCGGAATGCGCACCTTGATAACACCACCGGCGGTGGAGACATCCAGAACCAGGACGCTGCCAGCGGCTTCCAGCACGAACGACCGCACGATGCCTTCGGTCTCCACCCATTGACTGTCGTAAGCGCCTGTCGCCAGCTCAGCAAAAACAACTTGGCGAGGTCGGGGCATGGCCCCGGAGCCGAGCACGGTCCAGCGGGCCTTGGTCACGATGGGAGTGAAGCCGGGTCCTACAACTCCTTCGAGATCGATTCGCTGCCCCGGTTTTGGTGGATTGGCGGCCCCGGCTACATCGACCCAAATGCCGGCTGTGGAGTCTTGCACGAACAGATTTGGAGCGACTGAATCGTAATAGGTTACGATGCCGCGCAAGTGTACCGGATATGCCTTTTCAACTTCTTGCGCAGAAAGTTGGCGAATTTGTGCGGCGTGAGTGAGTCCCGGAACCCGGTCAGGAGTTGCCGGCTGATCCCCGAACAGCAGCGGAGTCAAGAGAATCGCAGAAATACCGATCATCAGGTGCGCACGAGAAGATACGAAGCGCGGTACGATTCGCCGCGGCTGCCACCGGGTTGGGTTTGACGATTGGATCATGTCCTGCCCCGGAACAACGTGCCCGCGTTCCTCATTGGAAAGGCACCTCGTGCGAGGTTATTTCAGAGCTCAGGTGACGACAATGTACCAAGGTAACTGGGCCACCCAGAGCTGAACCAGTGAAGTAAGAATGCTGCGTGGATGATAGCGCCGGGGTCGCGCAATTCCCTGTTCGCACCTCCTGTACATTCGCCGGGTCACCAACCTCGAGCTTGCTTCGCAATCAAGGCTTCACGGACCGCCACGAACAAGCGTGGGGCGCATCCGGCCTAGCTCAGTTTGGTCGCCGTGTTTAACTTAGTACTCTGGTTCGGAATTACCCCGCGGTTGCTCCTCCAGGCCGGGCACGGGCCAAGGCAAATCGTTTGCGCCACTTGCTAACGATCTGCCGGGGTGTGTCTAAGCGCGTGGCAATGACGTCGTTGGACAATCCTTGCGCGGCCAAAAGGACGATCTTAGCTCGAACAACGTCGCGATACGATGACGTATATTTTCGGGCTCGGGCTTCTAGTTTTTCTTGCTCTTCGGATGTGAGCAAGATGAGAAACGGGCTAGAACGTGACAAGGGCCAGTCCTCCCCGAGGACCAGTCTAGACGTGTTCAGCGTCACGTTCCATAAAATTATACGTCACTGTATTTACGTTATTGAGTACTTAGCAACAGATTACTTAAACGCCGAATCTTCCGCGGGTTCGCCCCGACGAGGGTCCAAAGTCCCCCCACTCTGCTGAACAGCGGTTACCTGTCAAAGCCTCCTTATTACTCCTAGCTTCGAACGCGCCTCGCCTGGGAGACAGTCACACTGAAGCGGTTATAACAACCGCACAGACTAGTCCGATATTTTGAGCCGGTGAATCCACTACGAGATGTCCGATTGGCCGCCACTCTTTAGCCGAAAGTGTCCTGCTCAGCGGCGGGCAGTGCGCTCGCCGCAAATGGATTTCGGTATGGCGTGTCGCGTATGCTGGTGCACAGTGAAAAGTAATCCTGATGTCCATGCAGAAGCCAAGTCCAAAGGTTGGGATCCCAAGCAGTGGGTCAGTCTGGTTCCCTACGGCATAAACCAAGCCCACCCTAACGCCTACAAAGACATTCTGCGCTGCGTGGCTCAGAATCGGGACAATCTCGGTTACGCTTGGCGCATTTTGCGCGACGGCTGTTGCGACGGCTGCGCCCTGGGCACCAGCGGTCTGCGCGATTGGACCATGAAAGGCGTTCACTTGTGCAATGTCCGGCTGGAGTTGCTTCGCCTGAACACCATGCCCTCCATGGACTGGCGCATGCTGGAAGATGTCCGAAGTCTGCAAGACAAGAGTGAAAAAGAATTGCGCGAATTGGGACGGCTACCCGTTCCGATGATTCGCCGCCGCGGCGACAACGGTTTCCGGAGAATCTCTTGGGAAGAAGCGACCAGCTTGCTCGCCGAAGAATTGCGCCAGATCGATCCCAAGCGCGTTGCCTGGTACATGACTTCGCGCGGGCTCACCAACGAGGCCTACTACGCACATCAGAAAGTGGCGCGCTTTATCGGGACCAACCACGTGGATACCAGCGCGCGAGTTTGCCACGCACCGTCGACTGCAGCGCTGAGCGCGACCGTGGGCTGTGCGGCGACGACCTGCTCTTATTCTGATTGGGTGGGGGCTGACCTGGTGGTTTTGGTGGGCACAAATCTCGCCAACAATCAGCCAGTCGCTGTTAAGTATTTGCACTATGCCAAGAAAGCCGGCACGAAGATTTTTCTCGTCAATCCCTATTTTGAGCCGGGATTGGAGCGCTACTGGGTGCCGTCGGTAGTCGAGAGCGCGCTGTTTGGCACCAAAGTCGTTGACGACTTTTTCCAGATTCACACCGGCGGCGATATTCCTTTCTTCTACGGTGTGCTCAAACACGTAATTGAAAACGGCTGGACGGATCGCGAATTCATCAACGAACGCACCGTCGGCTGGGAAGAAGTGGAGTGCAAGGCCCGCAGTTTTTCCTGGGAGACGCTGGAGCGCGGTTCGGGATTGACCCGTGCCGATATGTACCGTTTCGCCGAGGCTTTCGGCAAGGCACGTCACGCCATCATCACGTGGAGTATGGGGATCACGCAACACGCGTATGGCAGCGACAATGTTCGCGCCATCGTCAACCTGCAACTGGCGCGGGGCAACGTAGGCCGCCCCCACACCGGGCTGATGCCAATCCGCGGACACAGCGGGGTACAGGGTGGCGCAGAGATGGGCGCAATGCCCGGTGCGTTTGTGATGGGCTCTCCTGTCAACCAAGAAAACGCCAGTAAGTTTTCTGCGCCGGATATGTGGGGATTTGAGCCACCGGCATGGAAAGGGTTAAGCGCGACGGAGATGGTGCTTGCAGCCGAGCGTGGCGAGATCGATGCGTTGTGGCAAAGCGGTGGCAACTTCAAACAGACTTTGCCCGAGCCCGAACTAATAGAGAGTGCCTTGGGTCACATCAAGCTGCGCGTGCATCAGGACATCGTGGTGAACCGCACCATGTTCGTGGATCCGAATGAAACGGTCGTCATTCTCCCTTCGCGAACGCGATATGAACAACGCGGCGGCGGGACAGAAACCAGCACGGAGCGCCGCATCATCTATAGTCCCGAGATTCCCGGCCCACGTCCCGTTGAAGCGCTCGACGAATGGGAGATCCCGGTTCTGGTCGCCAGAAAGTTCGACCCAGAGCGTGCCGCCAAACTCTTCTCCTGGAAGGACACGCACGACATTCGGGCGGAGATCGATCGCATTTGTCCCACCTATCGCGGCATCGGCGAAATGCGCAAGAAGGGCGACAATTTCCAGTACGGCGGGCGCCGCCTGCTGTCGGAAAAATTCCTCACCCCTGACGGCAAAGGCCACTTCACCGCCGTCGCACTCCCCGAAGAGCGCGTTCCAGAGGGGCTTTTCCATCTGTCTACGAGGCGCGGGAAACAATTCAATAGCATGGTGATGAACCAGAACGATCCCATAACTGGGGCGCGACGCGATGACATCATTATGTCCAAAGAAGACGCGCAGCGGCTTACGTTGCGAAATGGCGACTCCATCACTCTGTGCAACCAACTCGGAAAGTTCCTTGGCAGAGTGAAGATCGACCGCATCAAGCCTGGTTGCTTGCAGGCCCATTGGCCCGAGGTCAACGTAATCATCCCCACGGGGCGGTTGGATCCGAGTGGCGTTCCGGATTACAACGCAGTCGTCGAGGTCATCCGCACGAGCGTCTTGACCGCTGGACCCACAGCAGCCGACTAGGAGAACCATGCCGCGTAAACCACGCAGCATTGACCTGACCCAGGTTACGGAATGGCAGGACGGGCTGGTACGCCGAAAGCAGGATTACCTGGTCGCCGAAGAGCCGCTTGAGATTCGTATCGGTAGAACGCCACTCAGCGTTACCATGCGTACACCGGGACACGACCTGGAATTGGCGGCTGGCTTTCTGTTCACGGAAGGTGTGATCGAAAGACGCGAGCAGATTTTGTCATTGGAATATGGCAAACCAAACGCAAAGACACGGCAAGCCAGCGACAACGTCGTACACGTGCGCCTGAAAGCCGGGTTATGGAAACCCGAACGCAACCGCCGTAATTTCTTCATAAACTCCAGTTGCGGCGTTTGTGGTAAGGCATCGATCGAAGCGGTGATGGCGCGCGGGATCCGGCGGTCCAATCGCAACTTCTTTCTCGACCCCGCGGTGCTCTGCACTTTTCCCGAAACCTTGAAGTCATCACAGAGCATCTTCGATCGAACTGGCGGGCTGCACGCCGCTGGTCTATTCAACGCCCAAGGAAACCTAGTTGTGCTGCGCGAGGATGTAGGCCGCCACAACGCCGTGGACAAAGTAGTTGGTTGGGCCCTGCTCTCAGAGGAGATTCGGCTTCCGCTCGACAGATACGCGCTGATGGTGAGTGGCCGCGGGGGCTTCGAAATCATCCAGAAAGCGCTGTTGGCGGGGATACCGCTGCTGGCATCGGTTTCCGCGCCTTCCAGCCTGGCGGTGCGTCTGGCCCGTGAAGCCGGAATGACCCTGGTGGGGTTCCTACGCGGCCGGCGCTTCCTCGTCTATTCAGGCGAGGAGCGCTTGCAATCCAAGAACGCTACGCCCTCAGAGTGTCCTACGGAATTGGGGGCACCGGCGCGGCCGCGTATTCAATCGTGATCTGCCCACTCGGTCAGCAGACCGGGTGGTCGCATTAACGTCTGCATCACCACGCAATACTGTTCTGTTTTCTCGCGCAATCCGCGCAGTTGTTCCGGCGTTGCTTGGGGCGCGACTACGTCAAAATGAAGATGAATGTTCTCAAAGCCGACGGGCACGTCTTTGGATATGCCAAGAGTACCTCGGAGATCCAGGTCTCCATCTACCGTGACCTCGATACGCTGCGTGAGTATACCCATGGCCGCGGCCACCATCTGGCAAGTGATTTGCGCGCAAGCCGCCAGCGCCCCAAGTAAGAGATCGCCCGAACACGCGCCGGCGCCGGCGCCTCCGACCCCCTTGTGGGCTTCGGCCTGATAGATAGCGCGTCCGATATCAACCGAGCAAGCTATGGGAACATCGGTTTGCCCGCCTTTGGCCCGCAGAGTAATGCGCGAGGCATTGGGGTCACTACGGTATTGCTCTTTCAGTGGCTTCTGAAGCGATCGAATATCCATGCGAGCCTCACTCTAGTGGTTAGTCCTTTTTATTACGTGTTTATTACTTGCCACTTTTTGTTGATCGAATCAGCCTCATCAGCCTCAGGCCGTCTTGAAGCCGCTTCATCAGCATGCTAGCATCTGTGCACATCGGAAGGAGGGCCATGCCCAAGTTCGTCATCGAACGCGAGGTCCCGGGAGCCGGAAGTCTAACCGACGCCCAATTGCGAGAACTCTCGCAAAAGTCGGTCAGCGTTTTGAAGGAACTGGGTCCCCAGATCCAGTGGCTCCATAGCTACGTAACCGGCGACAAGGTGTATTGCGTATATCTCGCAGCGGACGAAGCGACTATCCAGGAACACGCGCGGCGCGTAGGCATTCCCGCCAATCGGGTCTCTGCCGTGCGCCGACTTCTTGACCCCTCAAGCGCGGAATAAACACTGCATGCACCCACGCAACGAGTTCGGATTTCCGTCGCTTCGCCTCAACTCGCGGCATCGGGCGTCAACACCTCGTCCACAGCTTTCTCGATCGGTGTAGCCCAACCTTCGAGCCAGGCGGTCGTGCCCGCTTGGTTCGTCAAGGCTCGTCGTGCCGGATCGAGAGCGGCTTCCAGTTTGGCCTGTTCCGCAGGCGCCAACCGAACCCCGATATTTTGACGTAATGCTGCCGCTGCTCCAGCCAGCCGCAGCGCACGTTCTGCCTCTAATTGAGCAGCGGCTGAACACGCGAAACATTCCAACAGGCGGGCAATTCCGCGCTTGTGTCCCAGGTCCTGGAAATTCTTTATGCTTTCTCGGTACATCGTATGTGCGGCGAGATAGTCTCGCTGTTGTCTCGCCAGACTGCCCAGATCAGCCAACGATCCAGCAATGCCCCAACGGTCACCGAGCTCTCGAAAAATGGACAAGGCCTGTTCGTACAATGCTCGCGCGGCAGCAGGGTCATCCTGATCGCAGGCAATGTCCCCCTGATAATTCAGCGACCAGGCGACACCTGCCCGGTCACCTATTCCCTGGAAGATCGCTAAACACTCCGCGTGCAGCGAACGAGCAGTAGCGTAGTCGCCCTGCAATTTGACGACATTCGCCAGATTGCTAAGAGAACGAGCAATCGCCTTCTCGTCGCCCGATTCTCTCCACAGCAGCAGGCTTTCTTCGAACAGGGAGCGTGCAACTGCGACATCACCCCGGTCCCGGGCATTGACCGCCAGGGCATTCAGAGAGACAGCGGCGCCCTGGTTGTCATGCAAGCGGCGGGCAATGTCCAGACTTTCCCTGTGAAGCCCATACGCCGAGGAGTGATCCCCCTGCTCGGAGGCGAGCACGCCGGCGGCAAAAAGCGCGCGAGAGCGCGCCTTGGTGGGAGCAGCCGCCCCTGGGAGTTTCAGCAGTTTGCCCAGCCGGTCCCTGCCTTCGGCGAGACACTCGCGCGCCTCCCAAAAATGAAATAAGGCAGCGCCGAGACGCAGACCCCACTCCGCATCCTCCGTTTCTGTGAGCCACTCCAGGCCGGCGCGAAAATTGTCATTTTCAAGCGTCAGGCGTTCCAGCCAATCCGCCCCGCCCGCGCCGCTTTCCTCCGGAGCACCCTCTTCGGCAAGCACCAGGCAGTAGGCGGCATGGGCGCGCTTGGTCAGCACCTCTTCCCCGCTTGCCTTGAGTTTTTCCAGAGCGTACTCGCGAATCGTCTCCAGCATCTCGAACCGCGATTCACTCTTCGCGGGCTCGACCTGCTGCACCAGGCTTTTGTCCACCATCGACGCCATACCGTCGAGCAAGTCCAAATCGAGATCGCGTTTGGTGTCGCATACCGCTTCCGCGCCTTCAAGTGTGCAACCGCCTATGAACACCGACAATCTTCGGAAAAGCTTCTGCTCGGCAACACTCAGCAGATCGTAGCTCCAATCGATGGCAGCGCGAAGCGTCCGCTGGCGTTGCGGCATATCCCGCGCGCCACCTGTCAAGAGCTGCAACCGGCTCGTCAGGCGCGTGCGCATGGACGAGGGTGAAAGAACTTTAACCCGGGCGGCTGCGAGCTCGATGGCCAGAGGCAGACCATCCAAGCGCAGGCAAATCTCGGTGACCGAAGACGCGTTCTCCCGGTTAAGCTCAAAGTCTGGCTTGACAGCGACGGCACGCTGTACGAACAGCGCCACCGCAGCGTATTGCGACAGGACCTCAAGCGGAGGCAGGGCCAACGAATCCGGCATAGCCAGCGGCGGCACCGGAAATTCATGTTCTCCGTACACGTGCAGTGGCGCGCGACTAGTTACCATGATTTTAAGATTAGACCCCATGGCCAGGAGCTCTGCCACGGTTGGCGCCGCTTGAAGCAGGTGCTCGAAATTGTCCAGCACGAGCAGCATTGGCGCACGTAATGATTCTTGTAGATTCTGCTTGAGTATTTCAATCGGCGACTGACCTCCCGCCTCCCGGATCCCCAATGTCTGAAGGATCACGGAGGTGATCAGGCCCGGATCGCTTAGCGCAGAGAGCGGAACAAAATAAGTACCACCTGGAAAGCACTCGACCAGGCCGCCCGCCACCTCCACGGCGAAGCGCGATTTGCCGATCCCGCCGGGACCAGTGACCGTGACCAGGCGCACATCCGCGCGCAGTAGGAGTTCTCTGGCCGCACATACTTCCTTCTCCCGTCCCACAAACCCGGTTCGCTGCACCGGAAGATTGGCCGGGCGGGTCTCCAACGGCTCAATCGGCCTCTCCGAGAAGCGCTCGCGTATGCCTGCAAGTTCCCGCGCGAGATCCCGAGTCGAGACGTAGCGCTTATCGGGCTCTTTGGCCAAGCACCTCTCGATAACCCAACATAGCGGAGCTGGGGCGTCGCGGTTGTGCGCTGCGATCGGCTCGGGCTGCTCCCGCAGAATGGCGACCAGTGTCTCCGCGGCGGTGCGTCTCTGAAAAGCCCGCTTTCCGGTTACCATCTCGTAGAGCACCAAGCCGAAGGAGAACTGGTCTGACCGGAAATCCAGCGGCTGGCCATCGGCCTGCTCTGGCGACATGTATCCCACCGTTCCTAGAACCAGACCGGCTGAAGTCTGCCAGGTGGAAATAGTGCCCAAGTCCGCCCCGCTGGGCGGTGCGACCTTCGCCAGGCCAAAGTCAAGGATCTTGACGAATCCGTCGTGAGAGACCATCAGGTTCTCGGGCTTTAAGTCCCTGTGCACGATGCCCGCTTCGTGCGCCTTGGTCATACCTTCCGCAATCTGGGCCGCGATCTGAATCGCTTCTCGCATTGGCAGCAAGCCGGGTGCGAGCAGCTCGCGCAGCGTCTTTCCGGTTACCAACTCCATCACCATAAAAGCACGACCATTGGCCTCGGCAACCTCGTAAACCGTGCAGATATTCGGATGGTTCAGCGCCGAGGCCGAGCGCACCTCGCGGCCAAAGCGGCGGAGCGACGGAGGGTCTTCGGCGAGTTCTTCGGGAAGAAACTTCAGGGCAACATGGCGGCCGAGCTTGAGGTCTTCGGCCTCATAAACCTCGCTCATGCCACCGCTACCGATCTTGCCAACAATGCGATAGTGGCTGATCAAGGTTGCGGTTAAGGGGTTTCGATTCCAAGCTGGAATGGAGTGGGGTGGGTCTGGGGACGCGTCCGCGTCAGCAAAGGCGGGCGTCTCGATGAAGCTCCCGGCTTCATGATGATGGGCCAGCAGCGACTCCACCTCGCGGCGGAGGTCCTCATCTCCAGCACACGACTGCTTGATGAACTCGCTTCGGCGGCGCGGTTCCATTTGCGAGGCAGTGTGAAAGATTTGTTCGACTTGCCGCCAGCGCTCACGCTCCATCGAATTTTTCTCCGCTCAGGTCGCGCAGCAGCCAGGCCTTGGCTAACTTCCAATCCCGCATCACCGTTTCCGGTGAAACCTTGAGCACCTCCGCTGTTTCCTCCACGCTCAGGCCTCCAAAGAAGCGCATCTCGACCACCTGGCTCTTGCGCTCGTCCTCCTTCGCCAAACGATTCAGCGCATCATCCACCGCCACCAAATCGGCACTAGCTTCAGGTGCGACCGCGGGAGCCACATCCAGCGAAACCGGCTGTGCTCCGCCTCCGCGTTTATGCGACAGCCTGGCGCGAGCCTGGTCGGTGAGAATGCGCCGCATCTGCCGCGCGCAAAGGGCAAAGAAATGCGCCCGGTTCTGCCAGTCAATCAGCTTCAAATCGAAGAGGCGCAGGTAAAGCTCATTGATCAGCGCGGTGGTTTGCAGAGTATGGCCCCCACGTTCCCGCGCCATGCACCCCCTCGCTGCCCGGTGCAGCTCCCGATAAACCTGAGGGGTTAGCTTCTCTAGGGCATGCTCATCGCCCTGACGCCACGCCTGCAGCAGTTCTGTGATCTCGTGTTTGGGGACCTCGGTCATCCCAAAGCCTCTGCCCCGCAAGGGGTTAAAGGAACATTAGCACACCAGTAGCGAGTTTCGGCCGTCAACCCGGGCAGGAATGCTGCGTCCTCGGTTGCAGGTTTTCGCAACAGTTTTCGCTATAGGAAGTGACAGGAAAGAAAGACCGACGCGGTCAGCACTAGGGCCGTGATCGAAATTCAAAAGGAGAACCAAGATGAGAACTCTAAGCATAAGTCTTCTGGCAACGTTTTTCGTCGTTGCCTTGACGCTCAGCTTCATGCCCGGTGGCGCGATGCACGCATTTGCCCAAGGCCAACCCAAAACGGCGTCAACTCAGAGCACAGGGAATTCGACAAGTCCTGCGCAGGTCGTGGCGTTGGACGAATGCGATCCCAACACCTTTAACGCCGCACTTGGACCAAACTTCTGCCACAACGTTGCTCTGGCAGCGCTTGGATACGCCACCAAGCTGTCCGACTTGCTTGCCAAGGCGGGCGCTGGAACTCCGGACCCAGGCTGGGACTTCGAGCCCGACACCCTCAGCATTAAGAAAGGAACGCCGGTTGTCGCAGTTGACCAGGGTGGCGAGCCTCACACCTTCACCGAGGTGGCGCAGTTTGGTGGCGGCTTCATACCGGGGCTCAACGCGGGACAAGAGACAGTACCGGAATGTTCCGGTGGCTTCTCCAATGTCGCAGTCGCCAAGACACGAATCATTCAAGGCAGCCAGCTTCAGGTTACCGGCTTGTCAAAAGGTAAACACTATTTTCAGTGCTGCATTCACCCGTGGATGCGCGTGGAAGTGGATGTGAAGTGACAGTAGTACATAAACAGGGCGAGCGCTTGCTGGAACAACCAAGTATCTGACAAGCGCTCGGCCTTCGATCATTCTTTAGAAAAACATGCTTCAAGGAGAACTGTAATGAATAATGCAAACGCAGTAACTGCACTCATGCTTACAAAGACGATCAACGGAGTCGCGGTTGACGACCTGTATAAAACCATCGATCTCATCAAGGCAACTCCGGCCATCGCGAAATTCAAGTTTCGCGTTCATAACCAATGGGTGGACGGCGGCCAAAATGCCTCGACTGCGGACACCTTTTACGGTGCTGGCGGGGAGCAATCGCGAACGAAACCCTTTGTGCTGGAGGCCGATGAGCCTCCAATCCTGCTCGGGAAGGACACTGGCGCTAATCCCGTCGAGTATTTGCTTCACGCCCTCGCATCGTGTCTGACTACGTCCATGGTCTATCACGCCGCGGCGCGCGGCGTTCACATCGAAGAAGTCGAGTCTTCTGTGGAAGGCGATCTTGATCTGCACGGATTTCTTGCGCTCGACAAGAACGTTCGCAACGGATACCAGGGGATCAAGGTCAAATTCAAGATCAAGGCCGACGTACCGGACGAGCAATTGCGGGAGCTCGGCCAACTGGGCCCGGGACATTCCCCGGTGTTCGACTCGCTGACTAATGGCGTGCCCATCTCGGTAACGGCGGAACGACTGTAACCTAACGGAACCCAAGAGCGTACCCTGGGCGGAGACCAGCCTGTCCAGGGATTCTTGTCTATTGATCACTGATCCGTTGAGTGACGAGCGGCCAAGCGGCCATTACACCAATACTGCGCTCCCTGTATCAATCTAAGGGTGTTCAACACGCCTTGAGCCCGACTCTCCCTCTGCAAACAGCGGCGGTGATGGAATCCAACCAATCTGAAGAGTGGGGCAACTAACGGGTGGCAACCTCTGGTCTGTAATCCCTGATGTTCCCGCGGGTTGGACAAGGATGCGGAGAATGGCGACCATACAGGCTTTGCGGTAACGCTATGACGATCGATGTCGCAAAGCCCGAACCCGGTCGAATCGAATCCGCCGTCAGGGACCAGAAAAAGAAAACGGCGTCCCCGGTGCGACAGTGGCTCGCCAGCTCGCCCCGGGAGTGGTCACCGGTGCTTCCGACGATGATCCCAGTGGAATTGCTACGTACTCGCAGGTCGGTGCGCAATTCGGGTATGGGCTGCTGTGGACCATGCTCCTCTCTTATCCACTCATGGCGGCCATTCAGGAGATATGCGCTCGCATCGGGCGAGTGACCGGGGGCGGGCTCGCAGCCAACCTTCGAAAAAGCTATCCCCAGCCGCTACTCTACGCAGTGCTGATCCTGATGTCGGCGGCAAACGTCTTCAATTTGGGCGCCGACATTGGGGCGATGGGAGCGTCCCTACAGTTGCTCATTCCTGGGAAAACCATCGTGTTCACGACGATATTTGGTCTGGCGTCGCTGCTGGCGGTTTTGTTTATTCCATACTCGACCTATGCCAAATACTTGAAGTGGCTCACGCTTTCGCTCTTCGCCTATGTCGGAGTTGTATTCATGGTTCACGTCCCTTGGAAGACAGTAACGAGCGCCACGCTGATTCCAAGAATGCATTTGACTAGGCCATTTCTGATGGCACTCATTGCGGTTTTGGGAACGACCATCATCCCCTACCTATTTTTCTGGCAGGCGTCGCAGGAGGTCGAAGAGGTCAAGACCAACCGGGGCGAAAAGGCACTGAAGCGTGCTCCCCAGCAGGCTCCTGGTCAACTCGACCGCATCCACGTCGACACCTATGTAGGAATGGCATTTTCGAATATCGTCGCCTATTGTATTATCCTCACCGCCGCCTCAACCTTGCACGTGCGTGGAATAACCGACGTCTCCACCTGTGCGCAAGCAGCAGCAGCCTTAGAGCCAATTGCGGGACGCTTTGCCTCGGTGCTCTTTGTTTGCGGAATTGTCGGCACCGGCCTGCTCGCCGCCCCGGTTCTCGCAGCATCGCTAGCCTATGGAATCGGTGAAGCATTTCATTGGAAAGTCAGTCTGGAGCGGACTCCGAAGCAGGCCGTGCGATTTTATGCCGCTATCTGTGCTGCGACCATTACCGCGCTGTTGCTGAATTTCCTTCGTATCGATCCCGTGAAGGCGCTTTTTTGGGCGGCGGTTCTGAATGGACTGGTCGCGGCGCCGCTCATGGCCGTGATTATGACGATGGCTTCCAGTCCGAAAGTGATGGGAAAGTTTGTTATTCCTGTGTACCTGAGATGGGTGGGGTGGTTGGCGACAGGAGTCATGACCTGCGTGTGCCTTGGCGTTCTTATTGCCTGGAAATGGTGATGGATCTGATTATTCGATTCTTGATCGGCGGAGTATTGAACATGGCGGCCCCGTACTTAAATGCGATAATCGCCAGATTCGCGAAAATTGCCGCGTAAACCACCCTTTTGGAACTCGAAACCTTCTAACTGGAACGCGCGTACTTGATCAAAGGATGTAGGCCGCGCAGCGTCAAGGCTCTATCAAAACAACGAAAGCGCGGAGCGATTTTCGCGCTTCACTTGCTCGAACGTGCATTGCTCTGGGGCCTTGTCAGGACGCCAGCGCAAGAATTTGGTTCCGTGCCGAAATCGTCCACCGCTAAAGTGATCAAACTGCACTTCGACGACAAGTTCGGGTGCGAGCGGCTCCCAATCCCCCGACCGTTTGCTCCATCGACTTCGCCCTCCGGGTGTCTTTCCGGTGAAACCCGGGGGCTTCACCAGCTTCCGAAGCTTGCTGGTCAATACGGGACGTTCGAGGGCCGAAATCGATGAAGTGAAACCGACGTGATCAAGGTTGCCGTCCGGATCATATAAGCCCAAGAGCAGCGATCCCACCTCCGGCTTCTTTTCCAAATAACGGAAGCCGCCGACAACGCAATCGGCTGTCTGCTGCCATTTGATTTTCTTCATGCCCTTCCGTTCGCCAGACTGATAAGACATGTCGCGCCGTTTCGCGATGATCCCGTCGAGTCCGCTTCCGGTGGCGAACCATTTGCGTGCCTTCGCCAAGTCCGGTGTGGCCGGCGACAGGCGTATCAAGCCCTTCCCTTTCAGGTAACGTTTGGCGAACACTTCGAGTTCTTTTCGGCGGACTGAGAGCGGGAAGTCAGTAAGGGACTTCCCTCGTTCGTTGACCAACAAGTCGAAGACCAGGAAAGTGCAGGGGGTGGACTGACTGAGTTTCAAGATCCGGCTTGGTGCGGGATGAATCCGCATCAGCAAATGATCAAACGAGAGCGCGCCATTGAGGGCGATTACGATTTCGCCATCGAGTACGAATTGTCGAGGAGAAAGATCAAGAAGCGCGGCGACCAGCTCCGGGAAATACCGGGTCAGCGGTTTGCCCGATTTCGATTGCAAGGTGATCTTCTTGCCGTCGCGAAAAGCGAGACCGCGGAAACCGTCCCACTTGGGCTCATACTGCCAATCCGGCCCGCTGGGCAACTCCGACGCGGGTTGTGCTTCCATCGGGGGATAGCTGACTGACAATGGCAGACTCATGATTTTTGTTTTACGTCCTGCACTCTGGATGCATCTACCACAGCCTAGGATGCCGTCAGCCCGCGAGGGGTCGGTTGGGCCTGGCTGAGGCAAGAAGTTTTTATGGCCAAGCACTGCGATGTGGTTGTGATTGGGGCAGGCGTCGCTGGGTTAGCGGCAGCGGTCCAACTGGGTGGCGCAGGCCTGTCCGTATCGATACTGGAGGCGCGCGACCGGATTGGCGGTCGCATTTTCACACAACGCGAACCGGGATTGGAGACACCGGTAGAGCTTGGAGCTGAGTTCATTCATGGAAAACCGGCTGAGATCTGGGATCTGCTGACCAAATCGAACGTCTCAATTTCCGAAGTGGAAGGCGAGAATTGGTGTTCTACAAACGGCGTCCCGTGTCCGTGCGGTTTTTTTGGTTTGCTCGACAAAATTCTAAAGAAGATGGACGGCTCGGGAGCTGACGAGTCGTTCCAGGATTTTCTGGACCGATGCTGGAGAAACCCAAGTGGCGATCCCAAGCTTGAGGAAGCGAGGCAGCGCGCGCTGGCCTATGTTACCGGATTCAATGCCGCTGATCCTGGACTTGTAGGCCTGCACTGGTTAGTACAAGGCATGCGCGCAGAGGAACAGATCGAGGGCGACAGAGCGTTTCGCGCCGCGGGCGGCTATGCATCATTGGTCGAAATCCTTGAGCAGGCTGCCACACTCGCTAGCGTGGCTATCAACAACGGAGCCGTAGTCGAAGCGATCCGGTGGAAAGCTGGCCTTGCCGAAGTAGCGGGACAGCGGGCGGGTGTTCCTTTCGTGACCTCTGCGCCGCGCGTCCTCGTCACATTACCACTGGCAGTATTGCAAGCAACGCCAGGGCAGTTGGGTGCCATTGAGTTCAGTCCGGCGCTGCCTCAGCAAAAGCTGGAAGCACTGCACAAACTTGAAATGGGGAAGATCATCCGCGTGGTCTTTCGCTTTCGCCGCCGTTTTTGGGACGAATTCTCTCCCGCGGATGCCGACGGCAAGACGTTATCCCGCATGAGTTTTCTTTTCTCCGATGACGATTGGTTTCCCACCTGGTGGACCACCATGCCGGACCAGGCCCCGGCGATCACAGCCTGGGCGCCTTTCCACTCTGCTGAACGGCTGTCCGGCAAAGACAAAGCGTTCGTTATCCAACAAGGATTACGATCGCTTGGCCGGATATTGGGTCTGAGCGTGCGGATATTGAAGACAGAGTTCGAAGCTGCGTACTTCCACGACTGGCAAAGCGATCCATTTTCACGTGGAGCCTACAGCTATGGAAAGGTCGGATCAGACGGGGCCGCCCAAGCGTTGGGAAAACCCGCCGCTAATACTCTTTTCTTTGCCGGCGAAGCCACCGATACATCAGGAAACACTGGAACCGTCCACGGAGCAATCGCGAGCGGGCTGCGGGCGGCGTCGGAAATCCTAAGCGCAGTCCAGTAGGCACGGGTACAGGATGTCTTGCGAGAGTCTACCCTTGGGAAAGGATTCGAATTAAGAACCCGAAGGGTTATTTAATAAAGACCAGAGACAGCGGAGACAGATCTCGTACCGGCACTCGAAGAGCAACTCGTCAATATGTCCCTCCGCGCCAACTCGCGGCTCGTCTTAAGAGCAGATAACCGGACCAAGGAACGAATTAGGAAAGCGCCTTCTCTGGCATCTGACTTGTCGGCCCTACGCGAAGCGGCGAGCGGTTGCAAGGCGTGCGATCTATGGAAACATGCCACCCAGACCGTTTTTGGCGAGGGTCCAGCTCATGCCAACATCATGATGATCGGCGAACAGCCGGGTGACATCGAGGACAGGCTAGGCAGCCCGTTCGTCGGGCCCGCCGGCAAATTGCTTGACGAAGCATTGCGGGAATCGGGCATAGACCGTTCGCGAGTGTATCTCACCAATGTCGTAAAGCATTTCAAATGGTCTCCGGCTGAACGCGGCAAGCGTCGTATTCACAAGAAACCTCGCTACGACGAGATCAAAGCCTGCCGCCCATGGCTGGATGCCGAGCTGGCCGTCGTCAAGCCGAAGATCTTGGTCTGTTTAGGGGCAACCGCGGCGCAATCATTGCTGGGAAAGAGTTTCAGTGTCACCCGTCAGCGAGGCCAGGTGGTGAAATCGCCGCTGGCTCCGCTTGTCATGGCTACAGTTCACCCATCATCCATTCTGCGGGCGCAGGATAGCGAATCGCGAAAAACTCAAATGCGAGCTTTCGTCGCCGATTTTAAGAGTGCTGCGTTATTAGCGAGAGAGAAGTCCGCAGCATAATCTGCCGTGAGTTGAATCTTGCGGTGCCTTACAGCCGCTGTTCGCCATCTAACCCGGGGTTCGGAAACAATTATCAATTGCGCGCGCCACCCCACGCCCGTGGGAGCGCGGCGCTTCACTCGCACCCTGAAAATCCGGTTGAGCCTAACCGGATACACTACCCGAAAACCCCGCTACCCTCCACCACCCGCACATAACGATTGATCGGAATCTGTGCAAACGTGTCGATTCGTTTGCTGGGCGCGGGCCAGTGAATCTCCAGTTCATCGATCTTGTTGGCGCTCCCGACTCCCAACACTTCGCGCGCATCATGCGAGGAAAGAAAACTGCCGCCGTTGTTTTTCAAGCGGAAGCGTTTCTTCCCTGCCGCAGTCCAATAGATTTTCGCCCCGATACCGTCCCGATTGCACTGTGTGCCCTCCAGTTTCAGACCAAGCCAGTTGTTTCCTTTCGCGGCAGTATTCTTGAGCAGCAGCGGTGCTCCGCCATTGTTGCCGATGAGCACGTCAATAGCGCCATCATTGTCGAAATCCCCGATCGCCAGTCCGCGAGCGGGAAAATATTGTTGGAACACCGGACCCGCCTGGTCGCTCACGTCGTGCAGCTTGTGATCGTCACCCTGGTGGAACAGCAGCAGCGGCTCTTTGTATTTCACCTGCATGGAGTAGCTGTCAATCATGTCGTCGGGATGGCCGTTGGCGAGAAACAGATCAATCGCGCCGTCATTGTCGTAATCAAAATATTTCAGGCCCCATCCGCTCAATAGACGGGTTGATCGGGCGACGCCGTGCGTGGTGGCAGCATCGCGAAAAGTTTCATCGTGGTTGTTCTGATAGACGGAATACATTTCGTGGTCCACGTTGGCCACGAACAGGTCCTGCCAACCGGTGCCGGCCAGGTCCGCTGCGTCAACTCCCATTCCTGATCGCGGCCGGCCGCTTTCGCTGAATCCGACCCCGGCCTGCAAAGCGATCTCGTCCCAGTTCCAGCGGCCGTTAGGACCGGGGCCGCGATTCACAAAAAGGAAATTCTGCACCGTGTCATTGGCGACGAATAAATCTGTTCGTCCATCATTGTTGACGTCAGTCGCCACTACACCCAGGCCCTTTCCTAGGGCCTGCGCGATTGCGGTCCCTTTACTGACCTCGGTGAACGTGCCGTCGCCGTTGTTGTGATAGAGAAAACTTGCAGTGGGCTTGAACACCCGGGGAACGCAGTAATAATTCCTGCCAATTTTGTTGTTGCCGCACTCCAGCTTGCGTACCCCGGAGTAGTCCACAAAACTGCAGACAAACAAATCCAAGCGGCCATCGTTGTCGTAGTCAAACCAGACGGCGCTGGTGGTCCAGCCCGGTGTGGCTAGGCGCGCCTTTTCTGTGACGTCGGTAAAAGTGCCATCGTGATTGTTCTTATAAAGGATGCACTTGCCATAGGCGGTGACAAACATGTCGGGCCAGCCGTCGTTGTCGTAGTCCCCGACTGCAACTCCCATGCCGAAATAGGCGCCGCTTACGCCGGCCTTTTCGGTGACGTCGGTGAAAGTTCCATCGCGATTATTTTTGTACAGGGCGTTCCGGACGGGCTTGGTGGGTTTCCAGAAATCGCTGGGCCCGCTATTGACCAGGAAGATGTCCATCCAACCGTCATTGTCGAAGTCGAGGAAGGCACAGCCTGGCCCCAACGCTTCGGGCAAATAGCGGCTGGGCGACATTGCATTCTCGTGCACCCAGGTAATGCCGCTTGAGGAAGGCGGCACCTCGACAAACAAAGGCGCGGGCTGGGCATACGCTGTTTGCCGGCCGAGCAAATGAACTGCGCCGAATGCCGACGCGAGGCCGAGCCATTTTCTTCGAGTCAGATTCATTGAGTTGCTGACCGGAGTCTCTAAGAACTATTGTGCCTTAGCTCCGGGCTGCTTTGCTTGAGCCTCAGCCGTCAGCTTTTGGACAATATCCCGCTCCCGCTTTCCATCGGCGGGACGCTTGAGCCGGTAATAGGCAATCGACAAGGAAACATGGGCCTCGGTAAACTGCGGCGACTCTTTGACCAGCGATTCCAGTTCGCGGCGAGCGTCGTCGGCCTTGCCCTGGTCGAGGGCGATCACGGCCAACTGATAACGCGCCGCGGGGTCGCCGGGCCTGGTTTGCAATGCCCGATTGAAATATTGCGCTGCCTCGTCATAGGTCTGTTCCTGACGCAGCATGGCTCCAATTTGCAGGTTCGACTCGAAGCTGAACGGATCGACCGCCAACTCCGCCTTGTACTCTTTCAACGACTGGTCTGAATCGCCGGTAAGCTGCAGCGCCTTCGCGTATAAAACGTGTACTTGCGGAAGGTTCGGGTTCAGCGCGACCGCCTTAGCAAACTCATCGCGCGCGCCGGCAAAATCCTGCACCCCCATCTTGGCGGTCCCCAGCATCAGGTGAGCCTCGGCAGAGTCGCCGTTGCGCAGAATGCGATCCACCAGAACCTGCCCGTGCTCCACCTGCTTTTCATGGATGTACGCCGTGCCCAGCATGTAGGCAATCGCCAGGTCGTCAGGATGAGTCTTCTCGGCGGGTTGGAGGACGCGAATCACATCTTTATCCTGACCCATGCGCAGATAGCAATCTCCAAGTAGGAGGACGGCCTGGTCGTTCTTCGGGTCTTCTGCGTGAACCCTGGTAAGCTGCGTTGCCGCGTCAGCGATGCGGCCCATCTTGTAATACGCCAGCGCCAGGTTGAGTCTGGCTCCTGGAAGCGCGGGCGATTGCCGAAGCGCCGTCCTATATTCCGCAACCGCTTCCTCGAAGCGTCCCAGGCCCGCCAGAGCCGCACCGAGATTCGAGTGGATCGCGGTCGCCTCAGGCTGGATCTTAAGGAACTGCCGATACTCCGGGACCGCTCCGGCAAGATCACCGGCTTGCTGCTTGCTAATCGCGTCCTGGATCAATTCTTGCGGAGTCTGCGCTGGAGCCACTGCCCGGAGGCCAAGAATAAGTAGAAGAATTGGTTTCCACATACCGACGGTTCGTCATTGCCAGTTTACAGGAAAGAAATGCGATGGCCGAGGCACCTGGGGATTGACCGAGCACTTCCCTACTCGTGGGGCTGTTGCCCGGACCTTCGGCTCACTCGGCGAATCCCTGTCCCCCATGATGAGCGCTGATTTTGTGATCCGTAAATGCAGTGTGCATTTCGGGGATAGTGTACTTGGGCATGTGGCAGCTGACACAGGAGGCCTTCTGGCCCGCACTGCAAACCCTGCCCGGATGATCGTGACTTGGTTTCGCGGCACCCGCGACTACATGACAGCTTAGGCAGCGGTTGTCGTAAAAAGTCGCCTTGTGCACCAGCGGCTTGTGCGGATCGTGGCACGCCACACAGGTCAGTCGTGCATCGCCGACGCCCCAGCATCGGCTGCGCTCCAGACGATAAGCCGGAAACCGGAGAGTGAAGATACCGGTTACGCCGCTCAGTGCGGCGTCCACCGAAGTGCGATGGCACGCGCCGCAAAACTCCACCGAATCCACAGGGCTCAGGCGGGCAGGATTCATGATGAGGGAATGGGTTTGATCACCGGCGCCCAAGTTCATTTCAGCCACATGTTGAGCAGCAGGACCGTGGCATCCCTCGCACCCAACTCCTGGGATTAGCTGAGTAGGGTTAAAGCGGTCATTGGTTGTTGCTGCGGTCGAGTGGCAGCCGAAGCACTGGCGCGCTTCATCCGGATAAATGCGGCGCCCTAAGGCGGCATCCAGCGAACCGGGCACAGACCGGGGATTTCCGGTGGTGAAATCCAGAGCCTGCGTAGAGCGGTAATAGCTCAGGCGGCTTTCATAGAAAGTTCCGTTATGCTCGAACATGTAAGTCTGACCAAATTCTGCGTTTCCGAATGCCCAAGTCAGCGGAACCGAGATGGACTGGGTGCCGTTGCTAACTGAATAGAGGGTGCCCTTAGCGGTTTGCGCAACGTCATAGCTGTACGAACCGATGCGAAATCCAAGGGGTCCGTGGGGAATCTGCGTCAAGGCCGAACTAGCCGCGATTAAAGCGTGTGCCATCGGCGTATCCTTCTGACTCTGGGCCTGATCAGCATGGCACCTTTCGCAGGCGGCCGAGCCTACGTATTGGTCCCGGGCGGGCGCGCCCTTTGTAGGCCACCAGCCGGGATCCATAACACGGATCTGGGTGGCGGTATGAGCTGTCTTGCTTTGTGAAGTCGATTGCGCTGCAATGGACGGGGCGAAAACCAGAAGCGCTATGCAGAAGATTGGTTTCAGCCTGGACATACTGACGCGAGAATTTCACACACCGCAGCGAGTCACTGGTCAACGCTAGTTTACAGAAAAAATGGGAGGGCCGAAGCCATCCCATTCTGCACATTGAAGTTGAACGCTCGAACCTAGAAGAAAAACTTAATGGCCAATTCGACTATCCGGTGACCTTGTTTATTCTCGGTGATACCGAACGTCGAATTATTCTGCTGCAGAGTGTTCTTATCAAAGCTTAGGTTGAGATTACTTCCGTTGAACGACCACAGCGGATGGTTCAACCAATTGTAGCCGCTGACCCGGAACTGGACGCTCTTGCTCTCCGTGACCCTAAAGTTCTTGAATAGGCCCATGTCCCAATTGAAGTAAGCCGGTCCGTAAATGGCCGGCAAGATCGTTGGACCGTTCTGGCCGACTTGTGTCGGCGCAGCGAAGCAACTCCCGTTGATGTACTGATGCGCCTTCAGCCCCGACGTTGGATTGCAAGTCAAGACCGGGTTGAGCTGGATATTCGGGGTGCCCAGCAGTGAGGCATTGCTGATCGCAATACCGTTTGGATTCTGCGCGCTGATAGAGCCCGGAATAATCGCGCCGTTGAGGTTCATGCCAAAGTTCTGGTTCTGGAAGCCTGTCACATTGGGGCCGCTCTCAATCTGCAGGATGCCAGAAACCTGCCAGCCATTAGCGAAGCCGCCCAACAGCTTGTTCTGGGTGGCGTTCGGCAGTTGAACCGAGTAAGCAGCGTTGAACAGGTGCGTGCGATTGTTGGACAACACGCCATAGTTGTTGTTTACGTTGAACTGGTCGCAAAGGTTACCGTTGCATCCTAGAATCCCCAGCGCCTTGCTATAGGTGTAGTTCAGATTGAGGATGTAACGCCCTTTCGTGCGTGCCCACACCGCCTGGAAGCCGTTGTAGTTGGAATGCCCGTTGTTCGTGGCCAAGTATAGGTTTGAGTACCCCTGTATGGGCCGGAAGGCATCGGCGCTAAGATTGTTCGGGTCAGCGCCGCCATTGTTCGACGACAGCATGGCCCCTTTTGGCACCAGGTTTAGGTTGAGAGTGTTGAAACCCTCACTCCCGCCATTGCCGCTGCTGGGGAGGTCTCTCGATCTATTGCCGATATAGGAGAGCTCCACGATGCTTGACCATGGCAACTGGTGGGAAATGGTGAAGTTCCAGTTGTCGGTATAGGCCTGCTTGTCATCCCTGCTATCCACTGCGGCAGGACCCGAGGCTACTGCACTGAAATTAACCGTGTCGAGTCCGGCATTCCCTGAAGCTGTGTTCCAGGGGGACGCATTGGCCAAAGCGGGGGGCAACGGATTAACCAGGATAGGCTGACTGGTGTTCGCGCCCGTGGAAATCTTCCCATCGAAACCGATCGACTGGACTCCTGCCGAGGCATCTAAGCCGTTCGTAAACTGCCCCGCATGGAAGTAGTAGCGGCCCCAGCCTCCGCGGAGGACGGTTTTGCCGTCGCCGAAGAGGTCATAGGCGGCGCCTAGGCGCGGCTGGTAGAACAGCGCGCGCGTCGGGAACCCACCCAACGGGACCGACTTGTCCTTCGCATTCCACAGAAAGCCGCAGAAAGTCGGTGCGCCCGTACACGATGCCCCGCCGCCCGAAGTATAGGCATTGGTATCGAAGATCGAGTAGCCGAACGGGAGCTGGTCAATCCAAGGCTGCATGTGACTAAAGCGAAGGCCGAAGTTGAGAGTCAAGTGCCGGGTCAGCTTCCAGTCGTCCTGTGCGAAGAACTCCATGGTGTTGTAGGCAATATTGTTGATGCGGTTGAAGGATGCTTCATCGTAGTGACTCGCAATACCGAGGAGCTCGTCAGCATAGGAGTCCCCGGTTGTATATAAGGGATCGTTTTGCGAGACGAATTGCAGCTGGCCGTTTGTATCATTGTTGGCGGGCTGCGCGTTACGAATCCGTTCCCAGAACAAACCCGCCTTGATCGTATGCGTGCCCCAAACCTTCGTGAGCGTATCACTGAAGCTGGGCATGTACTTGTTCGCGTACAGACCCGACGACTTTCCACCCGCTTCAAAACCGCCCGGATTGAATATCAGGGCGGTTTCATTGCCGAAGCTTCCGAAGGACGGAATCTGCGCAACATTGTTCTTGAACAGTCCCATGACCTGGTAGCCGACGTTGTTACGGTCTACCTTGCTAGGATTGGTAAAGATGTTCGGGAAGCCGACAAAGGTGTACCCGAAGACGGTTTCGTTAGTCATGGTCGGGCTGAAGACATGGGTCAGCGACGCCGATACTGAATCGGAGCGATTCTTGCCCTCAACTGATGAAGGATAGGGGACCTGCGAACCGTTGCGCCACCACAGGCCGACCGGAAACAGCTGACTCTCCCGTTGGTAGTTATAACGCACGAACAGCTTCGTGCTGTCGCTGATGTTGTAGTCCACTCGCGAGGTCCACTGAGTGTTGTTTTGGTTGAACACTTGCGCTTGAACATAGTTGTAACCGCCAGTCTGATTCGGATCGGCGTTGGGCGCAGGAAGCAGTTTCATCAGGGCGAGCATGTTCTGGTTAATGTCCGATTGCGGAATGATGCCGCCTGGATACACTGATAACGCGTTGGAGTTAAGACACGGAGCATAATTGCCCAGCTGTACGCTGGTTCCGGCGCACGGCGAAGCCGCAGGGGCACCAGCAGCCGTGTTGAAATTGTGGGTTCCGTCGCCGATTTTCTGTAACTCGGAGGTTGAAAAATCCCCTCCGAGCATACCCGTCGTGGGAACCGTCGCACGCAGCAAGCCTGTATCCAGAACCTGGTAGAAATACTCGAAACCAGTGAAGAAGAACAGCTTGTTGTGCGTCTTGGGAACTAGGCCGCCGATGGAACCGCCTGGGTAGTAATACTTATTCTGGGGTTTTGGGGCTTTGTTCGCTATATTCAGCGCGTCATTGGCGTTCAGGACGTAGTTGCGGGCAGAAAAGAAGGCGGTGCCGTGATACTGCTCACCACCGGCCTTCGTCACTGAGGTAATGAGAATCGGTCCTTTCTGGTTCTCGGCGCTGAAGTTGGAGGTTAGAACCTTGAACTCCTGCAGGAAGTCCGAGTTGGGGTTGACCGGCGTATCGCAGTTGCAACCAGGATCGGATACGTGTGCACCGTCCGCGGTGATATCCAGCGAGTTGCTGGGCAGCCCGTTGTAGGTAAAGGCATTGTTCAGCGGGCTCTGGCTGCCAGCGTCCCCGTTGGCATTAATGCCGATGACCTCGCCCGAGTAATTCGCCTTGTTCGAAGTGCCGTTCTGAATGCCGAAGCCGGGCATAATCTTGATGTACTCAGCCGCGTCGCTGCCTACCTGAGTCAAGTTCTCCAATTCCGCGGCGTTCAGCGTAAACGACTTCTCTGCTGAATCCGTGGTCACAAGCGGTGTCGATACGGCATTGACCTCGACCGTTTCACTCTTGGAACCAACCACTAGGGAGATGTTCAAGTTGTGCTTTTCAGATCCACTCAAGGCGATGCCGTTCGCCTTGTAGGTCTGAAAACCCTGCGCCTCGACCGACACATTGTAGGTGCCCACCGGCACCGAGGCGAAGGTGAAATAGCCCTCGGCGTTTGCAACGGTTTGACGTTCGGATCCCGATCCCACGTCGCGCAGCGTGACTTTGGCATCAGGGACGACGGACGCGGCGGGGTCGGTGACAACTCCGGTCAGCGTCGCGAAAATGCCCTGGGCCCACAGGTTGGTTGAGAAAAACGCGAGAACAGACACGCAGCACAACACCTTCACCAATCTTGACATGGTGACCTCCGGCCAAAAAAACGATTTTCTTCCACGAATTGATCGCAGTCTGCGCGTGGCCTTACACGCTTGTCAAGCAATTTTTCTTGCCAGATCTAGTCGGCGTTCCAAACCTTGCACTGGCAGATCCTTTTGCTCAACTCGCGCACATATGGCCCGGCGTCCTCTGGGATGCGGAAGGAACCGACGGCCACGCGCAGACACTATGACTTCTTCTGTGGGCGGGAGTGTGAGGCTATCTGATCCTGGAAGTAAGTTTCACCAAGTGCTGATACCGCTACACGATGTAAGTGCTGTCTTGCAAGCATCTTCGCGGCCATGTTACTTTGTTACCGCACTGTTACACGGAGTCCCCCTTCCATGTCTGAGCGGGACCACTATCTGGGACAAGTCGATCGTCTCTGCGGAAGCGATGTGCTTCACGGCTCGGAGTCTCTGTGCCGGCTGCTTCGCTATCTGGCGCAAAAAGAACTCGAGAGTCCTGGAGTTCACGTCAAGGAATATCAGATCGCGACCGAGGTTTTCGGGCGCCCGTCCGATTTTGATCCACAGGTGGATTCGACGATTCGGGTGCAAGCGGCGCGCCTAAGGGCAAAATTGGGGGATTACTATTCCTCCGCCGGCCTTCAGGATTCCGTACTGGTGGATTTGCCGCGAGGTTCGTATTCGCTGCAATTTCACCATCGTTCGCCGTCCAACGGCAAGCCCGCCCGGGCAACCTTAGCTGAATCGCCGGACCAGCCGATGGCGCCTGCCGGTACCTCTCGCTGGTCGCTGATCGCGGTGGCGCTACTTTCGATTGTCGTGTTCACGCTAGCAACTACGCTCACTGTTGTTGAACGTAACCGGAAGACGGTTGAAGCATCGATACTCACGGGGTCGGATCCGGCCGCCCAAACCTTCCGCATCTTCTGGCAACCGTTTCTCAAGGGAACGCAAGAGCCGTGGGTCGTTTTCAGCAATGGCGCGTTTGTTGGCCGGCCAGAGACCGGGATGCGCTACTTCGATCCCAAGCGGGACGTCAAGGGCCAGATATGGGACCACTACACCGGAGTCGGCGAAGTACTGGCGATCCATGAGTTGGACCAGGTTTTCGGCGATTTGCGGCAGCGGATTCGAGTCAAGCGAGGCAGCCTGTTCTCGCTGGACGACGCCAACAACAACGACCTCATTTTCGTCGGATCGCCGTCAGAGAATCTGACGTTGTCGGATCTCCCCAGCATGCGCGAGTTTGTTTTCCAGCGCATGAGTGATGGAACGAGAAAAGGCGATTTGGCGATCGTCAATGTTCATCCTCGCAGTAATGAATCCAAAGCATTCCTCGCCAGTCCTTCTGGAACGCCGATCACTGAGGATTACGCCGTGGTAGCGCTGATGCCGGGATTGAATCCGGCGCGCTCTCTGATGGTACTGGCGGGCACCACAACCTTCGGGACCCAAGCTGCGGTGGAGTTCGTTTGCCGGCAAAGGTCGGTGGAGGCGATTCTGTCACAGCTCTCGGCCTCGTCTCCGGGCGACATGAAACCATTTGAAGCTGTGGTGCGGATCAAGATTGCTATGGGCGTCCCGGTGGGAATGGAATTGGCAGCTTTCCGGAAGCGTCCCTGAAATCTGCGCGGAGGGCGCAGCATTCATTTGGCGACAACGATTTCGCCGTGGGATGCGGCAGGCACAATCATGGTGACTGTCCCTGACGAATCAAACCGAAGGTCCGATACTTCTTTTCCGTCGAGGAATAGTTCGCGGGGCTTGGCGGTGAATCCGAAAAAGACAACCTTCATTGTGCTCCACCAAGGTTTGTAGCTTGCGTGAGCGGTGGAGAAATTGAAACGCAAAGAATCCGGCCGCGAGTCGCAGGCGAACTGTATTCGCAGGTACTCGCCACGGACGTAGGCGAGAGTGTTGCCGTCATCCTGATAGAGTGAACCGCGGCAATCTGGGCCCGGATAAACCGATATTTGCAGCGGCCCCTGCGGCATTTCATCCGTGTTCTGCACCACCGGTTGTTCGGGCAGGATCGCGCCGCCCCGTACATAAACCGGAAGCATATTCAGCGGAGGATCCACGTTCTGGGTCGTGGACTTCACCGCTTCGCCAGTCCAGAAGTCATACCAAATGCCCGCTGGTAATTGGACTTCGTAAGGGCCGACTTTCTCATCAACCTTGGGTGCAACTAGAAGGTCTGGCCCGAACATGAACTCGCTGTCGACGGTTTGAAAAGCTTCGCGGTCTGGGAATTCCAGGAACATCGGACGCATCAGCGGAATCCCGGTGCGCGAGCTTTCCTCAATGCCAGTATAGATATAAGGAAGAAGTTGATAACGAGTCTCGATATAGCGACGCCGGATAGCTTCATGCTCGGGGCCGTCCACCCATGGCTCCCGGTCGCGGCTGCCCTTGGTTCCGTGGTTGCGGTAAACGGGATTGAACACGCCCAGTTCCATCCAGCGAGTCAACAATTCCGGGGTCGGGCTTCCGGCAAAACCTCCGATGTCGTCCCCGACGAATGAATAACCCGACAAACCGAGATTGATCAACTGAGGAATGGAGAGGCGCATGTGGTTCCAGGTGCTGCTGTTGTCGCCGGTCCAGGTGGCCGCGTAACGCTGGGCTCCTGCAAAAGCGGCGCGGGTAAGCACAAAAGGGCGCACGTTTGGCTGCAGACGAAGCAGTCCTTCATAGGTTGCGCGCGCGTTCTCCATTCCGAAAACATTGTGGATCTCGCGATGGTCGGTCTTGCGACCTTCAACGTTGTGCACATTGTCCAGGGGCATTGTCTTGTCGACGCGCTCGAACACGGAGGGTTCATTCATGTCATTCCAGAACCCGCGGATGCCCATCTTCACGAACTCGGCGTAGAGCGTGCCCCACCATTTGCGGACCGCATCGCGAGTGAAGTCGGGAAACACGCTGTCCCCGGGCCAAACTTTACCTGAGTAAACCGACCCGTCCGGATTTTTGACGAAGTAGTCGCCCTGGATTCCCTCCTCGTAGGGTTTGTAGCCAGGCAGTTTGGCCAGATGAAGATCGGTAATCGCGACTATCTTGAAACCCTCACTCTTCAGATCGCTAACCATGCTTTCGAACGTAGGAAAACGTTCGCGGTCGATCGTGAAAGGGCGATTGTTCTGCTGATAATCAATATCCAGATAAATGACGTCGGCAGGAATCTTGCGCTTGCGAAATTCTCCGGCAACTTCACGCACCCGCGCTTCGGGATAGTAGCTGTAGCGGCATTGCTGGTATCCCAAAGCGAAGAGCGGGGGAAGCGGAGTCCTTCCCACCAGGGTTGTGAAATCTTGGATCACTGTTTTGGGATCGGGGCCGTAAAAAAAATAGTAGTCCAGGTCGCCGCCGTCCGAACCGAAAGAATAAAAGTTGCGGGATTCCTTGCCGAAATCGAAATTACTGCGGTAGGTGTTGTCGAGAAAGAAGCCGTAAGCGGAGCCTTTGCGCATCGCAAGCCAAAATGGAATGCTCTTATACAAAGGATCGGTGGATTCCTGCCAGCCGAACGCATCCGTGTTCCACATAGTAAACGCGAGGTTGCGGTGGTCAAGGGGGCCGGTCTTGTCTCCGAGACCGAAATAATGTTCGTCTTCCGGCATTGCCTTCCATACCCGAAAAGCGGCATGGTTGAAAGATGCTGGGTACCCGGGCTGATCCTGAGAGATGACGTTTCCCGCGGAGTCCAGGAACACAACCCGCAGTGGCGATTTGAAAATCTTGACTTGGACAGCTCCGGCATTGAAAGTTACTTCGCTTGCGGTTTGCTGCAACTGCACCTTCGGCGATTGCGGGAATGCATCGGGCAGCACCGCAAAAGACTTTGCCATTGGAAAGGTCCCGCCCTGCGCGTAGCGCACCCTTATGACGTTCGGCGACACCGACTCCACTCGGACTCGGGTCATGCCGGCGACCAGTTCGACACCAGCGGGCAACGCTTTGATGGCGGACACGTTGCCAACACTCTGCCATCCAGAACTGGCGCACTGCACAGGAGCCGCCAGCAACAGACACAAACCGGTCACGCTCGGCAGAATGCGCATGTGAATTGGCAATTCTCAACTGAGCTACAGCTTCAGCGTCCTTCCTGTTTTCGCCGCCTCGTAGATTACCACTATGGTTGTGAATTTGCGGTACTTCTTCGGCCCAGGTGAAGCAAGGCCGTACCGCGACAATGCTGCAGCCTGCAACACTTGTACGTCCGAACTGGATCACGTTCCCGAAACTCTCAAATCAGCAAGAATTTGTCAAACTTAGAGCGTGCATCAGAAAATCTCGCCCGCGCAGATTGTGGCCAGATTCTCGCCGAGCGAGATTAACGGGAGAGAAGAGTGCCAGGTCCGGCGTCCCGAGATCACTTCCTTCGATCTCCCGCAAAAACAGGCGCTTAACGCCACCTGCTTGTTACCGGGCCCTTGTGCAGAGGTTGCAGTCGGAGGTTGCACTCACGACCATGAGCGAGTTGCTAGCGGTCTTTGCGGTACAGAAGGTCACGCATTGCTTTTTTGCGCTCCTGGTTCAGTTCTTTGTTGCTGTTTCGTTGTGTGGCATTCTCAGACTTGGTTACGCCTGGTGCGGGTTCCTGCTCGCTACACGCCGGGCAACGATTGGCAAAACCCGGTTTGTCGGGTCTTAGCTCAAACTCCTCTGAACAGACACTGCAAACTTTTATGGGGAAGGCCATTGGACTGTCCAAAACCACGCGATACTGCATGATAATAACTGTTTAGAACAGGCGATTGGCACTAAGTGGGAATTTGCCGACCAGCGTCATCCCCAGGGTGCCCGGCCCCATGAGCAAATTCCTCTTCGAAACATTAGGATTTTCGACGCTTCCGTGCCGATTGAGAGGGGAAAGAGCTGCAACAAGAAACAGGTGTTGCGTTCTAGCGGAAATAAATCTAGGTAAGGCGCGCAAGTCCTCCATTTTCGGGAGGTATAATGGCGACACTTAGCGGTTCACATACGGCCGATGAGGCTGCCACGCTCTGCATCTGGTTAGACGGGTCGTCCAGATCGCGCGTAGGGTGAGGTTATGCCACCTTCAAGCGACCGAGAAAATGTTCGCGCGGGAGCCACTCCCGAGGGTTCCTCGGCGCCGGACGACTTGCGAAGACTTGCTGACGCAGTGCAAACACCTCCTCCGGAAATGCAAACCCCGGTTCCACCGGATTCTTCTCTCGGTCCTGAAGCGCCGACTATTGTTGGATTGGACGCCCACAGTGAAATTCCCCACCCGTCCGAGGCACCGACCCTGATAGAAGGTTCGGTAGGTGTGCCCAGTCGTCCCAAGTCTTCGCCGAAAGCACCAGCGGGCAACTGGAGTAACGCGTTCGCACTGCCCGCGGGAACGGTGCTAGGGAGCCGTTACGAGATTCTGCGGTTGCTCGGCGAAGGCGGCATGGGAGCGGTCTACAAGGCGAAAGATACCGAACTCGATCGCGTGATTGCTTTGAAGGTCATCCGGCCGGAACTGGCGAGCAATCCTGAAATCCTCCAGCGCTTTAAACAGGAATTGGTTTTGGCACGGCAGGTTACAGACCGGAACATCATTCGCATTTTCGATCTAGGTGAAGCAGACGGGGTTCGTTTCATCACGATGGAGTATGTGGAGGGAGAAAGTCTCCACCAGATTTTGCGCGCGCGAGGTAAGTTGCCCGCGAATGAAGCTGTAGACATCACCCGGCAGATCCTCAGCGGATTGCAGGCGGCACACCGCGAAGGCGTCATTCATCGTGACCTTAAGCCTGCCAACATCATGCTGGATGCGCAAGGCCGGGTCATCGTGATGGACTTCGGCCTGGCTCGAACGCTGGGCGGCGATGGCATGACGCGCACCGGCGTCATGCTCGGGACGATGGAATACATGTCGCCCGAGCAAGCCCAAGCCAAGAACCTCGATGCGCGATCCGATCTGTTTACCGTTGGGCTGATTTGTTATGAGTTGCTGACCGGCAAGATGCCATATCATGCCGACAGCGCGATCGCCAGCCTGCTCAAGCGAACGCAAGGGCGTGCGGCTCCTGTGGTAACGCACGATCCCAGTATTCCTTCGGCCCTCAGCGATATCGTCTCCAAGTGCTTAGACCCGGATCTGAACCTCCGCTACCAGAGCGCAGGTGAACTTCTGGCCGATCTCGAAGCCTGGCAGGGAGGCAGGGCGGCGGCAACTTTGCGTTTCCCGGCAAGTCAGCGGCCATGGGGACAAACGATTCGCTGGCACTGGGTCGGCGTGGCGGCGGCGCTCGGGGCGCTTGTGTTAGCTGGCATTATGTTGCGCGGAAAGTTTACGAACGCCACCCCGGCAGCAAATAAATCGGTCTCGGTGCTGGTTGCCGATTTCACGAATCACACCGGGGACCCGATTTTTGACGACACGTTGGAACCAATGTTCAACGTCGCACTGGAAGGCGCAAGCTTCATCAACGCTTATAACCGCGGAACAGCCCGCAACCTGGCGAAACAGCTTCCACATCCTTCGGACCGACTCGACGAGCAATCGGCTCGGCTCATCGGCGTGAGCCAGGGGCTGGCTGCGGTCGTAACCGGTTCCCTCAGTCTTCGCGGCGACGCTTACAAGCTTTCGGTGGAAGCCCTCGATGCCAGGACCGGCAACAGCATCGCAACCGCGGAAATCACTGCGGCCACGAAAGACGAACTTTTGCTGGACATTCCCAAGCTGGCAGCACCTATCCGTAAGGCGCTGGGTGACACCACGCCGGTGTCGGCGCAGCTGGCCGTCTCAGGACCGTTCACCGCCGCCTCACTGGAAGTCGTTCACCTATACAGCGTCGCCATGCAACAACAGTTCGCGGGCAAAACCGCAGACGCTTTTCAGGGTTTTTCCAAGGCCGTTGAGCTCGATCCCAATTTCGCCCGGGCTTACTCTGGAATGTCCGGAACAGCATATGACCTGGGACGGCAAACCGATGGGGAGAAGTACATCAAGTTGGCCATGGAACACCTCGACCGCATGACCGAGCGCGAAAGGTACCATACTCGCGCTTATTACTACTTAATCGCCGGCAATTATCCGAAGTGCGTTGAGGAATACAGCACGCTGGTCAGCCAATACCCGGCCGACAGGGTCGGGCAATCAGATCTGGCCTGGTGCTACGCGTCCTTGCGCAACTTTCCCAAAGCAGTTGAAGCCGCGCGAAAGGCGGAAGAGATTGCGCCCAAAGGAGCCCTGGAGCGGCTGAATCTGGCGTTCTTCAGCTCGTTCAATGAAGATTTTCAAACCGGCGAGCAGGAGGCACGGGCCGCCTTGGAAATTAGTCCGGGCGAGGTCGCACAGCTCAATCTCGGTGAAGCGCAACTTGGCGCTGGCAAGGTTTCCGACGCTGCCGAAACCTATCACGGGCTGGAGAAATTCGGCTCCAGAGGCGCATCTCTGGCCACGGCGGCCCTCGCCGATTTGGCGCTGTACCAAGGCCGGTTATCGGAGCAGGTGCGGCTGCTAGAGCAAGGCGCCAATGCTGATCTGCAAGCCAAGACGCCGGAGAATGCGACCAACAAGTTTGCTGCCCTGGCCT
>Ga0185299_10001580_pt1 | contig 41920 bp, 36 predicted proteins | sample PaiPotPPA55metaG_FD_128002 | JGI IMG/M metagenome (GOLD analysis project Ga0185299, IMG submission 128002) | Iron sulfur acid spring bacterial and archeal communities from Banff, Canada, to study Microbial Dark Matter (Phase II) - Paint Pots PPA... ...
ACGATTCACCGAACGAAACCCCTTGGCCACCAACATATTATCCCAGAAGCATCCCCGCCTGTCACCACGACAGCAAAATTGGGTGGGCGACGCTACGCGTCGCCCACCCAATTTTGCAACAGCCCGAAATCGAGCCGAATCGCCGAAAAGTGCACGCGTAGGCCGGACCCCTTCGAGCAGACCCTAAAGCCCCAGCGCGCCGCGAGCCCGGCCCCACAGGGTGCGCCCACGATCGCGCTTGCGCTCGGCGAACAGGAACTTCAGCTCCTCCTCGAGCGCCTTGCGCACCACCGCCTGCAGTTCGGCGGCGGCCTCGTCGAGATCAGTGGCATCGGCCCACGGCGTAGTTTCGATCGGCGTGCCCGCGCAGTAGTAGAACCGTTCCGGCTTGGGCAGCAGCGTCGGCCCCACCCCGCGCACCAGCGGCGGGGTAAGACTGCCGTGCAACCCCAGCGCCTGCACGAGCATCCGCAGCGGGCGCATGGGCAGCTCGTCGCCGTCGAAGACGATGTCGTAGGCGTCGTCGGCGCCGATCATGGCCAGCGGGACGATAGGTGCGCCGGTTTCGATCGCCATCCGCGCGAATCCGGTGCGCCCCTCCCACTTCAGCGCGTACTTCTCCCCCTTGCGGCGCACGGCCTCACGCCCGCCGCCGGGGAAAACCAGCACCATCTCGCCCTGTTCGAGCAGTGTGCGGCAGTTTGCGCGGCTGCCGCGCACGCACCCGATGCCGTGCAGCACGTGCCGCACCCCCGGCACGGTAATCAGGACGTTCTCGGCCAGACCGCGCAGCGCCCGCCCGGTTCTGCGGGCCAGCTCGGGCCACAGCACGGGCGTGTCGATGCCCATGAAGTTGTGGTTGCCCACCAGCAGCACCGGGCCATCGACCGGAATGTTGTCGAATCCATGGAACACCGGACTGGTCCACGCGCGAATCGGCGCTACGAGCGCCTCCAATGCGCGAATATCATTCTCGCGCAATGACACTCGCAGCGGTGCACCATCCGACAACACCGGCTCGGCAGCAGTCGTCGACGGCGATTCGATTGTGGACAAGACACCCTCCGTGGCAGGACCTACTCGATGACGACATCGTATCGGAGCCTGCCACCTCACACCGAATGCGCCGAACACCGATGTGGGATAAGGGGTTTCAGTCCGGTAAACTCCCTGCATACTGGGCCAGCACCGGCGCCAGCGCGCGCGGCACCCGCGCGCGCACGCGCGTGCCCCCCTCCTCGTGGACAGATTCGAGGATGCGCCCGTCCGCATGCACGCGCGCGAGCAGATCTCCGCGCGTATAGGGCAGCAGCACGTTCACCTCGACATCGAGCCCGCCGAGGATCTCGGCCAGCCGGTCCCGCAGCTCGGCGAGCCCGGCGCCGCTGCGTGCGGAGACGAACACCGCGCCGGGCAGCAGCGCGCGCAGATGCGCCTGCTGCGCGGGGTCGACCACGTCGATCTTGTTGACCACCAGCAGTTCCGGCGGCGCCGCCGGTGCGGCGTGACCGTTGCCGTGCGCCGTCGCATCGCGCTGGTCGCGCAGCACGTCGGTGATGACCTCGCGCACCGCCTTGATCTGCTCATCGGGCAGCGCATCGGCGCCGTCGACGACGTGCAGCAGCAGATCCGCGCCGGTGACCTCCTCGAGGGTGGAGCGGAACGCCTCGACCAGCTGGGTGGGCAGATGCCGCACGAAGCCGACGGTATCGGTGAACACCACCTCGCGGCCGTCGTCGAGCGCGGCGCGGCGGGTGGTCGGATCCAGCGTGGCGAACAGCGCGTCCTGCACCAGCAGGCCCGCGCCGGTCAGCGCGTTCATCAGGCTGGACTTGCCGGCGTTGGTGTACCCGACTATCGCCACCGACGGAATGCCGCTGGAGGTGCGCCGCGAGCGCTTGGTGTCGCGGGCGGTCTTCATCTCCTTGATCTCGCGGCGCAGCTTGGACATGCGTTCGCGGATCCGGCGGCGATCGGTTTCGATCTTGGTCTCACCGGGTCCACGGGTACCCACGCCGCCGCCCGCACCGCCCGCACGGCCACCGGCCTGCCGGGACATCGACTCGCCCCAGCCGCGCAACCGCGGCAGCATGTACTGCATCTGGGCGAGCGAGACCTGCGCCTTACCCTCGCTGGAGGTGGCGTGCTGGGCGAAGATGTCCAGGATCAGCGCGGTCCGGTCGATCACCTTCACCTTGACAACCTTCTCCAGCGCGTTGAGCTGCGCAGGGGTCAGTTCGCCGTCGCAGACGACGGTGTCGGCCTCGGTATCGAGCACCACCGAACGCAGCTCCTCGGCCTTGCCGGAGCCGATATAGGTGGCCGGATCCGGCTTGTCGCGGCGCTGAATCAGCGCGTCGAGCACCTGCGATCCGGCGGTCTCGGCCAGGGCCGCGAGCTCGGACATGCTGGCGTCGGCCTGTGCCGCGGTGCCCTCGGTCCACACCCCTACCAGCACCACCCGCTCCAGGCGCAGCTGCCGGTATTCGACCTCGGTGACATCGGTGAGTTCGGTGGACAGGCCCGCCACCCGGCGCAACGAGCTGCGCTCCTCGAGCTGCAGCTCACCGACCGTGGGATCGGACGCCCGGCCGGTGCGGCCGTCGGAATCGTTCCGGTCGTCGCCGGAATCCGCCAGGTCGAACTCGTCGACGGGCGTGAACTCGAACGTTTCGGATTTCCTCATATACCTCCATGCTCCCACGAGTGAACGCGCGCACGCATCCGAGTTATTTCCCGCCGCTTCCCGCTCCCGTCATTCCGGCGTGCTTTTTGGCCGGAATCCATCGCGGATCAGGCCTCGTCCCACCAGCCAGATGCAATACGTCCCGAGGCTACGAGCACCGACGGCCCGCGCAACGTGGCGGTGCCATGATCGATGCCGACGGTGACCTCGCCACCGGGCACGCGCACCAGCACCTCACCCGAATCCCGCGGGATCGAGAACCCCTCGTGCACCAGCGCGGCCGCGGCGGCGGCGACGGTTCCCGTTCCGCAGGAACGAGTTTCGCCGACGCCGCGCTCGTAGACGCGCATGTCGACCGCCCGCGCCCCGGCCGCCGCATCGGCTTGGGCTTTCAGGGCGGTCAGGATCTCCACATTCACACCGTGCGGGAACATCTCGGGGTCGTAGCCGGGGGCCACGGTCAGATCCAGTTTCGCCAGCGTCTCGGCGGACATTCCCGGGTCCACGCACGCCAGGTGCGGGTTGCCGACATCGATGCCGATACCGGAGTACGCCCAGCCCCCGACGGTCGCGGTCGACGCGCCGAGCTCACGCACCTGCCCCATCCCGACGGTGACCTCGCCCCGGACGTGATCGGCGGCGTGGACGGTCACCGGCCGCACCCCCGCGCGGGTGCCCACCACGAACTCGCCGCCGGTCTCCGCGCCGATCGCGGCGAGGAAGTGCGCGAATACCCGCACCCCGTTTCCGCACATCTCCGCGACGGAGCCGTCGGCGTTGCGGTAATCCATGAACCAGTCGTCCGGTCCGAGGCCCTCGGGCGGGGCGACCAGCACGCCGGATTCGACGAGCGGTTCGGTCCACGCCACCCGCAGCACGCCGTCGGCGCCCAGGCCACGCTGCCGATCGCACAGCGTCGCCACCCGGGCTTCGGTGAGCTCCAACTCGGCCTCGGGGTCGAACAGGATCACGAAATCGTTCTGGGTGCCGTGGCCCTTGGTGAACTCGATATCGGACACGTTCGCATTCTCCCTGTTCATTGCCGCACCGGTAGGCACCGGGTGCGGGATCCCATCTCGCCGAACCCCGCCGTCACGTGATCAACGCCCGGCGCGGTCGTGAGATTTCATCCGGCCGGATCAGCACTGCCGAGCTCGTTCCTGTCCGTCATCGGCTGCGCGCGAGCACACGATGTCCAGCGCCGCCTGCGGCAGGAGCGGGTCGGCTCCGTCCAGCCATCGGACCCGCGGGTCGCGACGGAACCACGAGCGCTGACGGCGCACGTAGCGCCGGGTGCCGATGAGGGTGCGTTCCCGCGCATGGTTCAGGTCGTATTCGTTGTCCAGGTGGGCGAGGACTTGTGCGTAGCCGATGGCGCGCCGGGCGGTCTGTCCCTCGCGCAGTCCGCGGTCGAGCAGCGCGCGCACCTCGTCGAGCAGCCCGTGGTCGAACATCGCCGCGGTGCGCAGCTCGATGCGGGCATCGAGTTCGGCGGTCCCCCGGTCAACTCCGAGAATTATTGTGCCCCAATGTGGTTCGCCGACCTGCGGCTGCGAGGCCGCGAACGGGCGGCCGGTCAGCTCGACGACCTCCAGTGCGCGCACCATCCGCCTGCCATCGGTGGGCAGGATCGTCTGCGCCGCAACGGGATCCGCATCCCGCAGGGCGGCATGCAGCGCCTCGACCCCGCCGTCTTCCAGCAGCGCCTCCCATTTCGCCCGCACCTGCGGGTCGGTGGCCGGGAAGTCCCACCGATCCAGCAACGCTTGCACGTACATCATCGAACCGCCGACGATGACCGGGGTGTGCCCGCGCGCCATGACGGCCTCGACATCGGCTGTCGCGGCGCCCTGATAGGCGGCGACGGTGGCGGTTTCGGTCACCTCCAGCACGTCGAGCTGGTGGTGTGCGATGCCGCGGCGCTGCGCATGCGGAAGTTTAGCGGTGCCGATATCCATGCCGCGGTACAGCTGCATGGCGTCGATGTTGACGATCTCGCCGTCGAGGCGCTGCGCCAATTCCAGTGCGAGATCGGACTTTCCGGTGGCGGTGGGGCCGACCACCGCGATCGGGGTGATCACGCCCCATCCCCCGGGCGCCACACGCTCACGTGGTACCCGACACCGAAAGGCGCTGCCCGATACAGGGTCTCCACACTGGGCCCACCGCCCCCGGTGCCGAACAATCCCGCCAGCACCTGGTATGCCGCCCGCCCGGATACCCCGAGCTCCGCGCACAGGGTCGTATCCAGTTCCGCCAGCGCGGCGCAATCCCCGGCGTCGAGCGCGCGATCGATCCCCTCCTGCACATCCGCGGCCCGCGGATCCAGGTATCCGGGCGCGGTCTTCGACAGCATGGTCCCGCCGTCCGCGACGATCAGCACCCCGCATGGTTCGGGCTCGGCGTCCAGCTCGCGGCGCAGCCTCGCACCCAGCTCGGCACAGTCCCGCGCCGCGGCATCGGCCGCGATCAGCCGGGCCGTGGCGACCGGGCCCGGCCGTGTCAGGCCCGGAGGCTGCAGCGGAGCGTCACCACGCCGTGCCCCATCGTCACAGCCCTGCCGCCGGCCCTGCCCCCGCACCCATCCCCCGATCAGCACCGGCAACGGCAGGTCCGGATCGGCGGGGCCACCCGCGGCCAGGGCCGAATCCGACAGCGCAACACGCACATCCGCGCCGTAACCCCGGAACGTGCCGACCGCCTCGGCGAACGAATCCGCCCCCTCGCGACCCACCGGGCGCTCGGAGGTGACACCGACGACCGTCCATCGCATCGTCTCGCCCGCCAGCTGCCGCCCCGCGGCGAGTACCGCATCCCGCAACGCGGGCACCTGCGCCGCCGGATGCTCACCGTCGACCGTCGGCCGTCCCCCGCACAATTCGGGAACCAGCAGCGGCGGCGAGGGGATCAACACGGCAAGACTGAACACGCCGTCAACCGTAGCGGCCCACCGATCCGGTGCCGTGCGCCCCACCGGAGCAACCCCCATTACCACGCATTTGCCGCTGTGGCTACCGCCGCCGACTGCCCCTGACCCCGCCGCGAGACGGCCCGGCCACCGCCGCTGCGCCCATCCATGCTGCGCCACCGAAGGCAAGAGGCGGCATATCTGGCACCTGCCTGGTTGAATGGGATGAAGCTAGGGCGTAACCAGGCAGCCGTGACGCGCGGCAGGGACGAGGAGTGATGACCGAGAACAACGGAACCGAGCAGGCAACCCAGCCGGGCACCGGCACGGCGCAGCAGTCCGGAACCCCCGCACAGCGACCCACGCCCGCCGAGACCGCCCCCCGCCCCGGTGCCACGGGCCCCAAGCCCGGCGGCCCCAAACCCGGTGCTCCCAAGCCCGGAGCGCCGCGGCCCGGTGCACACAGGCCGCACGACGCCCCCAAACCGCATGCGGTGCCGGGCGCGCCGCAGGAGCATCCGCATCCGGTGGTGGTGCCCGCGGTCAGCGATCCCGGCCAGTGGGGCCGCATCGACGACGACGGCACCGCCTGGGTGAAGACCGCCGAGGGTGAGCGCAGCATCGGTTCGTGGCAGGCCGGTGACGCCGCGGAGGGGCTGGCCCATTTCGGCCGCCGCTTCGACGAGCTGGCCACCGAGGTCGCACTGCTCGAGGCGCGCCTGGCCGCCGGCACCGACGCCCGCAAGACGAAGGCCACCGCGACCGCGCTTGCCGAATCGTTGCCCACGGCCGCGGTCATCGGCGATATCGACGGCCTGGCGCAGCGGCTGCAGGTCATCGTCGAACACTCCGACGAGGCCGCCGCGCAGGCCAAGCAGGAGCGGGAGCGCTCGCGCCACGAGCAGACCGAGCGCAAGGAGACCCTGTGCGCGGAGGCCGAGCAGATCGCGGCCGACTCCACCCAGTGGAAGTCCGCCGGTGACAGGCTGCGCGAGATCCTCGACGAGTGGAAGACCATCCGCGGGGTGGACCGCAAGGTCGACGATGCGCTGTGGCGGCGCTTCTCCAAGGCCCGCGAGGCGTTCAACCGCCGCCGCGGCGCGCATTTCGCCGAGCTCGATCGCGAGCGCGCGACGGCCAAGACCCGCAAGGAGGAGCTGTGCGTCCAGGCCGAGGAGCTGTCCGCCTCGACCGATTGGGCCGGCACCGCCGCCACCTTCCGCGATCTGCTGACCGAGTGGAAGGCCGCCGGCCGCGCCCCCCGCGAGGCCGATGATCAGCTGTGGCGGCGGTTCAAGGACGCCCAGGACGTGTTCTTCGGCGCGCGCAATGCCGCGGCCGGCGAGCGCGATGCCGAATTCGACCAGAACGCGAGCGCCAAGCAGGATCTGCTGTCGGCGTTCGAGGAGCGGGTCACGGCCCACGTGCAATCGGATCTCGAGGCCGCCCGCACCGCGCTGCGGGAACTACAGGACAGGTGGGACGCCGTCGGCAAGGTGCCGCGCGAGCGCATGCAGGAGCTCGAGGGGCGGCTGCGCGCACTGGAAAAGCAGGTCCGCGACGCGGTCGATGCCCAGTGGCGGCGCAGCGACCCGGAGGCCATGGCCCGCGCGGCCCAGTTCCGCGAGCGCGTGGCCCAATTCGAGGAGCAGGCGTCCAAGGCGCAGGCCGCCGGTCGCACCCGCGACGCCGAGAAGGCCCTCGAGCAGGCCAAGCAGTGGCGCGAATGGGCCGAGGCCGCCGAGGGCGCAGTAACCGGCCGCTGACTCGACATCAGAGCCACGGCCGAATACCGCCAGCCGTCCTCAGGGTGCGCCCGCCATCGTGGGTGGCATGCACGGCACACCCGTGGTGCTGATCGGTACCCGAAATCCCGACGGCACGCCGAATCTGGCGCCGATGGTCGGCCGCACGTCAGCGCGGGACCGTCTGACCCGGTCGCAGTACTGCTCCGCACTCACCACCCGTCTCCTGGTAGTTGTGTAGCAGGTGCCGAAGGACCTCGCCCGAGTACAGGCGTAGTTGCTGGAGTTGCTGTTCATTGCGCACAGCGTCCCTGCGGACCCAGTCCTCGTCCGGACTGGACGGGTTCTGCGATTGCTGGATCCGGTAGTAGTCGCGCGTCATTCGCGGATCGATCGTGAGCCTGTTGTTGAACCAGACTCCGTGAGTGTGCACGAAAGTGGGTTTGAGGTCCTCGAATACGTAGTCTCCGAAGTTGATTCCGGCTTTGCCGGCGTAGATGTCCGCGATCCGCGAGTCCGTCAGCCCGGCCATATCGATCAGCCGAAGACGCGATGTCAGCGAACTTCCGCCCATATCGGGTGCCAGCAAGGTGCCCTGCCGCAGGCCGAGGATGTCGGCGTAGCCGTTGAAGTAGCGCCCGAACCGAATGGCGATCCAGCACAGGGGCACATCCGAATTGGCCCCATAGGACTCGGCCGAGCCGGCCAACGCGACACCGGACGAAATCATCGCGACGACCAAGGCCAGCGCGACCAGCGCCCGGTCCCGCGTACGCAGCCTGGCCAGCACCTCCGCCGCCGAGATCACAACAACAAACGCGGACAGCGCCCACACCGGGGTGGCGAACCGGAACTGCGCCATCCAATCCGGCCGTAACACGCAATATGCGAGCATCGCCAGAGTCAGCGGAACCAACAGTGCGACAACGCCGTCGCGCCACCTACCCGGGGTGGCCAGTGCGAGCACGACCACCCCTGCGGACACGATCACCGCGGGTGCGCCCACATAATGCACCAGATCCCCGGCCCTGGTCAGCTCGTGCACGGTCGGCAACGCCTGATGCTTGGCCACCGCCGTATTCGGGACGAGCCGACCGAATTCGCTGATCCGCCACAGCAGATACGCCCCGAACGGAATCGCGAACGCGATGCCCGAATACAGCACATGCCGAAGCGCGGTGAGCCACGTCGCACGCCGAACCAGAATCACCGAAACCACAGGGTATGCGGCCACGTAGATCAGGCCGTCGGGCCGGGTCAACGCCGCGAACGCCGCGATCGCACCGACCGTCACCGCCACCGCCGGCGTCCACAACCGCTGATCCAGCACCGCCAGAAACAGGCGGACGGCCAGAACACACACCGCCAGCGCGAACAGCGAGTTCTCCAGGCCGGAGAAACACCAGATCACAAACGACGGAATTGCCGCCAGCACAACGCCTGTCACGAGCGTGATCAGCGCGGGCCACCGCGACACCCGGCGCGCGACAACGTAATAGGCGACGAGGATTCCGGCGCAGCAGAGCAGCGCGATCGCCTTCGGGTAAAGGACGAAGTCCGGGATACCGAACAGGGTGCCGGAGTCGAACAGACCACACCATTTGCCTACCACCAGCACCAAAAGCCAAGTGGGATCGGAGAATCCCTCCACCGGTGCCGCCCCGGGCTGCAGCACCGGCCCGAACCCGCCGGCGACGCTGCGCGCATATGCGAAGGTGATTCCCGCATCGTCCACCAGCCAGTTGCCGTATTGCGCCGCCCGCCATGCCACCAACACCACGCCGCTCGACACCGCGGCCAACGCCGCCCACCACGACCGGCCATATGGTTGCCGCAGGCCACCCCGCAGCCCGGCGAAAGCGTGCGGCCGCACTGTCACTACCTCAACCATTCATCAGATCCCAGGTTCGAAAGACGTTGCCAGGACGCAATAGCCTTGGCACCCCTCGCGAATCTTGCCACAGATCTCGGTTCAACTCGAGCCGCTCACCACCGCACCGACTGCCCCCAGTTTTCGGGGCCGGCCAATCCAGCCCGAAGAATGAAGAGGCTAGTCGTCCTCGCCCTTCAGCCAGCGACGGCTGGCTTCCTCCTCGGCCGCCGCGGCGATGCGGCGCTGCTCCTCGGCCTCGAGCTGCACCGCGGTGCGGCTCCACACCACCTTGAGCCAGTGGAAGGTCAGGAAGATCATCGCGAGGGTACCCAGGATCAGCCCGATCGCGGGCCCGGCGCCGCGATAGTTGCCGATACCGGGGGTCTGGCGGTGCCAGATCGACAGCACGCCGAACACGCTGCCGACGGCCGACCCGGCCACCGCGATCCACGCGAAGGTCCAGCGCCGGGTCAGCAGGGCCAGCGAGGAGAACAGGATGCCGAAGACCAGCACGAACCACTGGAACACCCGCGAGGGCAACCCGATATGGTCGGCGGCGGCGGTGTCATCGGAGAACAGGATGTCCAGCCCGCGGGTGTGCCCGGCGTGCGGCAGTATCAGCGTGAGCAGCAGCACGAAGACCGCGGCCGCGACCACCATGGCGCGGTACCCGGGATCGATCTCCCCGGCGACCTTGCGCTCGACCGCCGCCATGTCCTCGTGGTAGGACTCGAAGATCTCCGTCTGGTCGGGGTTCACCCGCTCCTCCTCGTCCCCGCCATCTGAGGCGGGCCGTGCGTGTTCTTCGGGCATCAGTTCTCCACCACTGCGTGCGGTATCGGCGTGTGGTAACCCGGCGCTCGCACATCCGCGGGCCCTGCGCCCGAGCATCGCCGCCGCATCACCGCCCCCACCCTACGACTCGCTTCCCGTCCACTACGACTCGGCGTCGTAACCCGGGCTTCCCACCTACTCGCAACTCCGCCATATGCCAGCCACATGCTGCACAACAGCGATCCGGGCTCGTGCTCTCGCTGGTCCAGCGAGGTTGGGCTCCGCACACACTTTTCGCCCGTTGTGCGCAAAATCGACCCAGTTTTCGCGAATAGTGGAGGTGCAGGCCAAGACGGGCGGGCGACAGCTCAGGCGTCGCAACCCGATTCGCAGCCCGCCGCGGGCAGCGGCTCGGGCGTGCCGATGCGCGGCAGGCCGAGCCCGACGCCGATCGGGGCGGTCTTGGGCGTGATGCCGCGCTCGTGGGCGTCCCCGGCCCGGGTACGTCGGTGGCTGTGGATCTCGCTGTCCGCGATCAGGTGGTGCGGCGCGGCCTCGGTGAGGGTGACGGTGACGATGTCGCCGGGCCGGATGGAGTGCTTCACCGGCGGCAGGAAATGCACCAGGCGCCCGTCGCGGGCCCGGCCGCTCATGCGGGCGGTGGCGGCATTCTTCTTGCCTGCACCCGCGGCGACCAGCAGTTCGACCTCGGTGCCGAGCAGCGCGCGGTTGGCCTCGAGACAGATCTCATCCTGCAGCGCGATGAGCCGCTCGTACCGCTCCTGCACAACCGCCTTGGGCACCTGATCGGCCATGGTGGCCGCCGGTGTGCCCGGGCGGATCGAATACTGGAAGGTGTAGGCGCTGGTGAATCGCGCCTGTCGCACTACGTCCAGGGTGTCCTGGAAGTCCTCCTCGGTCTCCCCGGGGAAGCCGACGATGATGTCGGTGGTGATCGCGGCGTGCGGCATTGCCGCGCGTACCTTCTCGATGATGCCCAGGTAGCGGGACTTGCGGTAGGACCGGCGCATCGCCTTGAGCACCCGGTCCGAACCGGACTGCAGCGGCATGTGCAACTGCGGGCACACATTCGGGGTCTGCGCCATCGCCTCGATGACGTCGTCGGTGAATTCGGCCGGATGCGGGGAGGTGAACCGCACCCGTTCCAGGCCCTCGATATGTCCGCAGGCGCGCAGCAGTTGCGCGAATGCACCACGATCGCGCGGTTGCTCGGTGTCTACGAAATTGACCCCGTAGGAGTTGACGTTCTGCCCCAGCAGCGTCACCTCGAGCACGCCCTGGTCGACCAGTGCCTGCACCTCGGCGAGCACATCGCCCGGGCGGCGGTCGACCTCCTTGCCGCGCAGCGCGGGCACGATGCAGAAGGTGCAGGTGTTATTGCAGCCGACCGAGATCGACACCCAGCCCGCGTAGGCCGACTCCCGCTTGACGGGCAGCGTGGAGGGGAATGCCTCGAGCGATTCCAGGATCTCCACCTGGGCCTGCTCGTTGTGGCGAGCCCGCTCGAGCAGCACCGGCAGCGAGCCGATGTTGTGGGTGCCGAACACCACATCCACCCACGGCGCCTTGCGGACCACGGTGTCGCGGTCCTTCTGGGCCAGGCAGCCGCCGACCGCGATCTGCATGCCGGGCCGACCCGCCTTGATCGGGGCGAGGTGGCCCAGGGTGCCGTACAGCTTGTTGTCGGCGTTCTCACGGACCGCGCAGGTGTTGAAGACCACCAGGTCCGCGGTCGCGCCGGTGTCGGCGCGGCGGTATCCGGCGGCCTCGAGCAGGCCCGACAGCCGTTCGGAGTCGTGCACGTTCATCTGGCATCCGAACGTGCGCACCTCATACGTGCGCGCCGCGGATCCCACCTCCGCGGACTGGCTCACCTGCATGGACGAATTCACCTGTCCAGGGTATCGGTACCCCGCAAGCACGAATCGACCCCGTTCCGCCCACCATGCGGCGGTGATGGCCACCACCGTGCCCCGGCGACCCGGCACGCACGCGACAAAGTTACGCAAATACAGCGTTCTGGCCATAGGGTTGCAGATCATGAACGACCCTGCCGAGACCACCTCCGGCGCTGCCGACGCGACCGACCGGACGCCGATGATCTCGATGCGTGCGGTGGATAAGCACTTCGGCGATCTGCACGTGCTGCGGGATATCAATCTCGAGGTGCCCCGTGGGCAGGTGGTGATCGTGCTGGGCCCGTCGGGATCGGGCAAGTCGACGCTGTGCCGGGCCATCAACCGGCTCGAACCCATCGATTCGGGCACGATCGCCATCGACGGTGTCGAACTGCCCGCCGATGGCCGCGCACTGACCAGGCTGCGCGCGGACGTGGGCATGGTGTTCCAGTCGTTCAACCTGTTCGCCCACAAAACCATTGTGCAGAACGTGATGCTGGCGCCGGTGAAGGTGCGCAGGCTCGACAAGCAGACCGCGCACACCCGGGCGATGGAGCTGCTCGAGCGCGTCGGCATTGCCGATCAGGCGGACAAGTATCCGGCGCAGCTCTCGGGCGGGCAGCAGCAGCGGGTGGCGATCGCCCGTGCACTGGCGATGAATCCGAAGGTGATGCTGTTCGACGAGCCGACCTCGGCGCTGGATCCGGAGATGGTCAGCGAGGTTCTCGACGTCATGGTGTCGCTTGCCAAGCAGGGGATGACGATGTTCGTCATCACCCACGAGATGGGTTTCGCGCGCCGCGCCGGGGATCGGGTGCTGTTCATGGCCGACGGTTCGATCGTCGAGGATGCCGACCCCGAATCCTTCTTCACCGCACCGGCATCCGAGCGGGCGCGCGACTTTCTGGCGAAGATCCTCAGCCACTGACTGCCACCGATCACCTCGCTCACCCGAGAGAAGGCCTCCGATGAGGATTACCCGTGTACTCCGCATCGGCCTCGGCGCCCTGGCGCTGGCGGCCGTGGCGAGCGGCTGCACCGTCGGCAGTTCCCAGAGCGCCACCCAGCACGCCGCCGGCGGAAGGCTCACCGTCGGAATCAAATTCGATCAGCCGGGCCTGGGGCTCGAGCATAAGGACGGCACGTTCTCCGGTTTCGACGTCGACGTGGCCACCTATGTGGCGGGCAAGCTCGGCGTCGCGCCCAAGGACATCGACTTCCGGGAGGCGCCCTCGGCCCAGCGCGAGACGCTGATCCAGAACGCCCAGGTCGACATGATCGTCGCCACCTATTCGATCACCGATCAGCGCAAGAAGAAGGTCGATTTCGCGGGTCCCTACTACAAGACCGGGCAGAGCCTGCTGGTGCGCGCGGACAACACCTCCATCACCGGCCCGCAGTCGATGGGCGGCAAGAAGCTGTGCTCGGTCAAGAATTCCACTCCGGCACAGGATATTCAGCAGTATTTCGGCACCAATGTGACCCTGAAGGAGTACGACACCTATTCGCTGTGCGTGGAGGCGTTGAAGAGTAAGTACGTCGACGCCGTCACCACCGACGACATCATCCTCGCCGGCTATGCCGCACAATCCCCCGGCCAGCTCAAACTGGTCGGCCAGCCGTTCACCACCGAGTGGTACGGCATCGGTGTACGCAAGGGCGACAAGGAAACCCGCGACCGCATCGATGACGCCATCGAGGCGATGATCGCCGACGGCTCCTGGCGAGCGGCGCTGGTGAAGAATTTCGGCGCCTCCTTCCCCATCCCCTCGCCGCCGCAGGTCGACCGCTACTGAAATTCCGGGCGACGAATCTCGGACCGGGCTCACACCGAGTGCGGCCGGGCCGACGCCGCACGCGCGGTTGAGCTCACGCTGAGCGCAACGGTCGTCTGGTCCGCGGGCCCCGGGGCATCCTGGTTGGGCGCTGCTCCGGGCCGCCGGGAAACGCCACTCCAGGCGGCCCGGAGCGGACGTCCACCATGCACGACCGCCACGCCGCCACCCCACAGAGCTCAGACGGTCGAACTCGTCCGCGACCGTACGGACCGAACTCCGTTCGGCTCGAATAGTCCTCCCACATTCGAGGTGTTGGCGCCGCTGATGACCACCGCGACACGTTCACCGGGTTCGGGCCGATATGCCCCGGTCAAGAGCGCGGCAAGACCCGTGGCCGCCGCAGGCTCGGCGACCATGCGGGCATGCTCCCACAGCGCCCGCTGCGCCCGCGCGATGTCGTCGTCCTCGACGAGCAGGACGCGGTCCACATAGTCCCGCGCGATCGGATACACCAGCTCACCAACACGCTTGGGCGCCAGCGCATCGGCCGCGATACTCCCCGTGGGCGCGTCGACGGGCGCACCCGCGGCAAGGGCCGCGGTGAGGGTCGGCGCACCGGTCGGCTCGACGCCGATCACCCGCACCGCACCCGCGAAATAGGCCGCGATGCCGCCGATCAACCCACCGCCACCGACCGGCACCAGCACCGTGTCGACATCGGCCTGCCCGGCCAACTCCAGGCCGAGAGTGCCCTGACCAAGCAGGGTTTCGCGCTGATCGAACGCATGCACCTGCAGCGCACCGGTATTCGCGGCCCACGCCTGCGCCGCATCGAGCGCGTCCGCATAGCGATCGCCCGCCACCACCAGATCGGCTCCCCGCCGGCGGATCGCGGAAATCTTGGCCTCCGCCGAGATGACCGGGACGAAGATCTTCGCCGGAATACCGAGCCGATCCGCGGCATCCGCGACGGCCACTCCGTGATTTCCGCCCGACGCCGCCACCACCCCACTCGCCGGAATCTCCCGAAGGAGCAGGTTGGCGAACGCGCCGCGAGCCTTGAACGATCCGGCGCGCTGCAGCTGCTCGAGCTTCAGGACGACCTCCGATGCCGGGCCGCCCAATTCCTCCAGCGGCACCCGTACCACCGGTGTGCGCCGGACATAGGGCCCGATCACCGCGTAGGTATGCTCGATCTCGACATCCGTAATAGGTTGTGCATTCACGACTTTCACCATTCTCCGCCGAGCGCGGACTTGATTTCGCCGATCCGTTCCTCGTCGCGGCGATAGAACACCCACTGCTTGATCCTCGTGCCACGAATCAGCCCGGCCCTGCCGAGTACCTTCAGGTGCTCGGCGCACGTGGGCTGACTGACCCCGAGCTTGTCCGCGATATACAGCGAGCACACGCCATCGCGCACCAGATCCCCGTCGGTTTGGGGCGGGAAATGGGCCACCGGGTCACGCAGCCACTCGAGCACCTGCAGGCGCTTGTCGTTGGCCAGGGCCTTGAGTACATCCGCATCCAGCATATAGTCATTATGGAAATAAGCTAACTGCCTGTCCATACCTGATCGATGGCGGTAACGCGATCGATCTGCGTGCCGACGACGGCCCCGCCGAGATCACCGAGCAGCGCCGTGGCACTGACGATGCCGCCTCGGCGTACGGTGCTCCGTTGAATTCACGGAGCGCCAAAACATTCTCCGGAGCAAGTCCGATTCCTACCGTTGCCGCATGACCGCCAACGAACCCTCCCAACCCGACGACTCCACCACACCCCAGGACCCCAGCGCCGCTTGGAGTTTCGAGACCAAGCAGATCCACGTCGGCCAGATTCCCGACGACACCACCAATGCCCGGGCCCTGCCGATCTATCAGACCACCTCCTACACCTTCCGCGACACCGCGCACGCCGCCGCGCTGTTCGGCCTGGCCGAGCCCGGCAATATCTACACCCGCATCGCCAACCCCACCCAGGACGCCGTCGAGCAGCGGGTCGCCGCGCTCGAGGGCGGCGTCGCGGCACTGCTGCTGTCCTCGGGACAGGCCGCGGAGACGATCGCGATCCTCAATATCGCCGGCGCCGGCGATCACATCGTGTCCAGTCCGCGCCTGTACGGCGGCACCTACAATCTGTTCCACTACACCCTGCCGCGGCTCGGCATCACGGTCGAATTCGTCGAGGACCCGGACGATCTCGCGCAGTGGCGTGCGGCGATCCGGCCGAATACCAAGGCGCTCTATGGCGAAACGGTCTCCAACCCGCAAAACCACATCCTCGACCTCCCCGGCATCGCGGAGGTGGCGCATGCGGCGGGGGTGCCGTTGATCGTCGACAACACCGTTCCCACACCGTATTTGATCCAGCCGCTGCGGCACGGCGCCGATATCGTGGTGCATTCGGCGACGAAATATCTCGGCGGGCACGGCACGGCGATCGCCGGAGTGATCGTCGACGGCGGCACCTTCGACTGGACCGTGCTCGACACCGACGGCAACCCGCGCTTTCCCGGGTTCGTCGCACCCGATCCGAGCTATCACGGCGTCGTCTACGCGGATCTGGGCGCGCCCGCCTATGCGCTCAAGGCGCGGGTGCAGCTGCTGCGCGACCTCGGCTCGGCGATCGCGCCGTTCAACGCGTTCCTGATCAGCCAGGGCATCGAGACGCTGAGCCTGCGGGTCGAGCGGCATGTGCGCAACGCCGTCGCCGTGGCCGAATTCCTCACCGAACGAGACGATGTCACCTCGGTCTCGTACGCGGGCCTGCCGTCCTCGCCCTGGTACGAGCGCGGAAAGCAGCTGGCACCCAAGGGAGTCGGCGCGATCATCGGCTTCGAGCTGGCGGGCGGGGTGGACGCCGGGAAGCGCTTCGTCGATGCACTGACCCTGCACAGCCACGTCGCCAACATCGGCGACGTGCGCTCACTGGTCATCCATCCGGCCTCGACCACCCACTCCCAGCTGACCCCGGAGGAACAACTGGCCGCGGGCGTTACCCCGGGCCTGGTGCGCCTCGCGGTCGGCATCGAGGGCATCGAGGACATCCTCGCGGATCTGCGGGTGGGCTTCGAGGCCGCACGCTAGCCCGAGGCCCCGCCCCGCGTTGGACTATTGATCACCAGGCGCTGAAGCAGCTCGCTACCGGGCGCTGCTTGCACAGGCGCCTGGTGATCGGATGTCCAACGCGGCTCCCCATATGCTGGCGGGATGAGTGCTCGCGCCACAGTGGTAACGGTTGCCGCGGATCCAGCCGCGGTGACGACGATCGGGGACGAGGACGATCCGGCCGCCGCTGGGCTCGAGCGGGCGCAGGTCGAGGCGATCTGGGGTTCGGTGCGGCAGTGGTATCGGCTGGGCACGACCCCGGCGATCCAGGTCTGTCTGCGGCGCAACGGCCGGGTCGTGCTGAATCGGACGATCGGGCACGGCTGGGGTAATGCGCCGGGAGACGGCCCCGGCGCGGCGAAGGTGCTGGTAACCCCGGATATGCCGTTCTGCGGGTTCTCGACCGCCAAGGGGGTGGCCGCGGCGGTGATGTTCATGCTCATCGAGCAGGGCGTGTTCGCGCTGGAGGATCCGGTGTGCCGGCACATTCCCGAATTCGCCGCGCACGGAAAGCAGGCGATCACCGTCGGCGATGTGCTCTCGCATGCGGCGGGCGTGCCGTTCGTGACGGGGCCGTACCGTGGTTTCGAACTCGTCGTCGACGACGAGCTGGCCGCGCGGGCGCTGGCCGATCTCACCCCGACCTGGCCGCCGGGGCGCCTGCGGGTCTATCACGCGATGACCGGCGGGCTGATCCAGCGGCTGCTGGTACAGCGGGCGACGGGGAAGCGGATGCGCGAACATCTGGCCGAGCAGGTTCTCGACCCACTCGGATTCCGCTGGAACAATTTCGGCGTTCGCCCCGAGGATGTCGACAGCGTCGTGCCCAGCGTGCCGACCGGGCCGAGACCGTCCCGGGTGATGAAATTCCTGGCGCACAAGGCGCTCGGCGGCGCATTGAGTGGGCCGATGTCCGAGCAGAAGACCCGCGACTTCCTCACCGCCGAACTCCCGTCGGGCAACCTGGTCACCACCGCATACGAGCTCTCGCGGTTCTACGAAATCCTCACCCGCGGTGGCGAGTTGGACGGCGTGCGGATCATGAAACCGGAGACCGTACGCGCGGCGGCCGCCCCCGCCCCGTGGATACCCACCGCCGCCGGCCGGGTGAGCCGCGCCGGATTCGAATTGGGCGGCCGGCGGTCGAAATTCGGCCGAAACACCGAATCACATTTCGGGCGAACCGGTTTGACGACACAGTACGGCTGGGCGGACCCGGCGCGCGGATTATCCGGCGCAATCCTCACCAGTGGCAAGGCATCCACCGACACCCAGCGGCCCGTGCAGCTGTGCGCCCAGATCGCCCGCCTCATCGGACCATCGGACACAGCAGTCTTCACCCTCTAGGCGATATGAGGGTCTGTGAGCGGAGCATCGCGTCGAGTAGGACGCTCATCCGCAGCCGCCCGGTCGGTGCGGCAACCAACCGATCGAAAGGCGACAATGAGGTTCGACTCCACCCCGGCGGCAACCCTTCGCTCCGGCTTCTCCGCCGTCCGCCGAGGCATAGGCCGCGCGGCCCGCCGCAGCACCGACACTCCGGCCCGGCGCAATACCGGCTTGGCCCGTCGCGCTGATCTCGTCAGATTTCGTTGCGGCACGGTGACGGTAGCGGCAATGGCCGTGGTGATGCCACTGACCTCCTGCACGGCCGGGCATCCGGCGACCTCCGCGCACACCGCGTCGACCGCTGCCGCCCAGGCGACGACGACCATCGGCGGCTCGGCACTGCACGAGCAGTTCGCGGGGCTGGAAACCCGATTCGGCGCACGCCTGGGCGTTTTCGCCGTCGACACCGGTTCCGGTCACACCGTCGAGTACCGGGCCGACGAGCGTTTCCCGTTCTGCTCCACGTTCAAGTCACTCGAGGCGGGTGCGGTGCTGGCATCCCACGGCACACCCGCCGAGCTCGATCGCCGCATCACCTACACCCAGGCTGACATCCTGGCCTATGCGCCGATCACGAAACAGCATGTGGCAGAAGGGATGACAATTCGGGATCTCATGGACGCCGCGGTTCGCTTCAGCGACAACACCGCCGCGAATCTCCTGTTCGGAGTGCTCGGCGGGCCGCACGCCCTCCAGCAGGACATGCGGAGTCTGGGCGATCAGGTCACCAGCAGTGATCGGCTCGAGTCCGCACTCGACGAGGCGACCCCTGGCGACACGCGCGACACGAGCACACCCCGTGCGTTCGCCACCGACCTGCGCACCTACGTCCTGGGCAGTGCGCTGCCCCCCGACAATCGAGCCCTGCTGACGACGATGCTGCGCACCAACACCACCGGTGCGGACCTCATCCGCGCCGGCGTTCCGGCGGGATGGGTCGTCGGCGACAAGACCGGCAACGGAGATTACGGCACCCGCAACGACATCGCGGTGATCTGGCCGCCCCACCGCGCCCCCATCGTGCTCGACATCATGTCCACCCGCCCCCACCGCGACGACACCTACGACAACGCCCTCATCGCCCAGGCCACCGGCGCGGCAGTGCAGGCGTTGAGCTGAGCCACTATTCGCGATGTGGTGCCGCCGACCGGTGGCGCACTCCACGGCGCGGCCACCGGAGGCACGTTGGCCACGCGGAAGTGGTAACAACGGTGCGGATGTCGGTGCGATCGAGCACAATCGAAGGATCAGAGCTAGGAGTAGCACCCGACCTTGCCGGTGACGCGGTCCGCACCATCGACGCGACCGGGAAGTGGGTCATCCCCGGCATGCTCGATGTGCACACCCACTACGACGCCGAGGTGCTCGCCGCGCCCGGCCTCGGGGAGTCCGTGCGACACGCGGTGACCACGATGGTGCTAGGCAACTGCTCGCTGTCCACCGTCTACGCCGGCGCGCAGGACTGTGCCGACCTGTTCGCCCGCGTCGAGGCGCTACCGTGGGACGCGGTGCACGGCGCGGTGAAGGAGCACACGGACCGGACCGATCCGCACTCCTACGCCGCGGCGATCGGCGCCCGTCCACTCGGCGCGAATGTCGCTGCGTTCCTCGGACATTCGGATATCCGGGTGGCCACGATGGCCGCTTCCTCGCCTCCACCCGCAATGATCCTTGCGCGGTTCGGTACGGGTAATGGTCCACCGCTGTACCATGTCTCGACCACGGCCGCGAGTTGCGGAGAATAGGTTATGAAGGCTCTCGGATGTCGGAGATCGGAGTCGCCCGACGCGGTGAGTCGTCGTCCTGCGAGCTGGAGTGGGGTGGCCGGATGTTCTTGAAGGCATGCCTGAACGGAGTGCGGAGGAAGGGCGAGCATCCTGCACTTCCGTGTTCTCCGGAGGAGATCGCCGCCGCCGCGGCGGCTTGTCGCGGCGCCGGGGCGGGGGCAGTTCATGTCCACGCCAAGAACGGCGACGGTGTCGATACCCTGGCCGCCGCATCGGTCGACCGGACGGTGGCGGCCGTACGCTCGGCCTGCGCCGATCTGCCGGTCGGGGTCACCACCGGCGCATGGATCACGGCTGACCCGGCCGATCGATGTGCGGCGGTGCGATCGTGGACCGTGCTGCCGGATTTCGCCTCGGTGAACTGGCACGAAGAGGGCGCCCTGCGCGTAGCAGAAGCGTTATTGGACAGGGGAATCGGTGTCGAAGCGGGCCTGTGGAGCACGCACGCCGTCGCCCTGTGGTCGCGCTCCCCGCTGCGAGACTCATGCTTCCGTGTTTTGCTGGAGCTTCCCGATGGTCTGACCGTCGCCGAGGTAGACCGGTCAGCCCGGCTGATGCTCGAACACGTTCGGGATGCCGGCACCGGCGACATCCTGCTGCACGGTGAGAACGAATCCGCTTGGCCCGCCCTCGACCTGGCCGCCGCCTGGGGACTGTCGTCCCGGATCGGATTCGAGGATACGCTCCGGCTCCCGGACGGAACCCTCGCTGCTAGCAACGCCGAACTCGTCGCTGCCGCACACATTCGTGTCATGCAAACTGATCGCCAAGAGATCTGAGGGGGCCATCACTAGATACCCGATCAGCGAGCATGTCGCGTTCGTGGCAGATGAGGAGAACCGCGGGCGCTGGGGTCGAGCCGTTCACCAAGACGACACCGCCGCTGTCGACCAAGAGGCTATTCACCCTCGACAGCTGCCAGTTCGGCCTTGACGATCGCATATGCCTGGCAGGAGCCGTAACCGCGGCGGGCGAGCACGCTGACGAGGCGGCGGATCTTTTTGTCGCGGTCGAGGTCTCGGGGAATGGTGCGTAGTTTGCGGCGGACCAGTGTGGCGGCGAGATCGTCGATGGCCTGGCCGGAATCGGCGGTCGTCGCGGTCGCGGCCGCCACGAGTTCCTCGTCGCCGATGGACGGCGCGGGCGGCTGACGCTGCAGGCCGGACCGGCCGCCGGTGGATGGGTCGTGCCGGGGCGGGTCCGGGAGGTCGGCCGTCGCGAGCTCAGCGGTCACTACCGAATAGGCGGTGGACGGATTGTAGCCGCGGCGGGCGAGCATGCCGACCAGGCGGCGGGTCGCCCTGTCGCGGTCCAGGTTCGAGGGCAGGGTGCGGAGCTTCTGGCGGACCAGGTCGACGGCGCGGGCACGCTCGTCGTCGCCGCTGATGGCGTCCAGGGCCGGTGCGGCATCCTCGGGGTCGACGCCCTTGCGGCGAAGTTCCTGGGCGAGCACCTTCTTACCCTTACCTGAGAAGGTGTGCCGCGAGTGCACCCACTGCTCGGCGAAGGCCGCATCATCGATCAACCCGACCTCGGCGAGCCGATCCAGCGCCCGCTCGGCGATCTCGGGCGTAAACCCCTTGGCCGCCAACTTATCCGCCAACTCGGCCCGGCTGCGGGCCCGATCGGACAGCATCCGCAGGCACACATCCTTGGCCTGCGCCTCCGTTCCGCCCTGCGGCTTGCTCTCGGCCTCCGCACCGCCGCGCCGCGATCCCCGCCGCCCACGACGACCGGACCCAGCCGCGTTTCGGTCGGGAGCCATTCCCTCTGAATCATCGAAACGACGACCCCGATGTGACGGCTCCGTCGCACCTCGAGCAGGCCCGGGCGCACCTGATGCGGAAGTTCCGGGGTCATCGGGGATCGATGCGCGGGAGTGGTTGTTCCGCAACACATTTCGTGCCGGATCGCTGCGAGCGGCAGTCGACTCCCCACAATGCGGCTCACCCTGATCTGTTCGGGTGGAGAGACGCTCGAGCGAGGGTGCGGCAGCACTGCCGCGCGGCTCCGGGGCGGGACCGTCTTCCTGCCCGAGAGGACCACCGTCCGAGCGGAATACACCACTTGGCTCGGCGTTCTCCCCCATCTCCGGCCGCTTCCTGCGCCCCGGACGGCGGGGCGACCGAGCCGAGCCGCGATCGGCGGAATCGTCTCGCCCACCGGACCCCAGCTGCTCCACCTGCCGGCGCAGCCGCTCCACCTCATCGAGCCGAGCCACGCCAGGGTCTCGGGCGGACCCGGACCCCGGCGTTTCCCGGTCCAGCATCGGTTAGAAGTCGACGGGCGCCTCGGCACCCGCGTCTGCGGTGACATCGGCACCGATGCCGAGCTTTTCCTTGATCTTCTTCTCGATCTCGTTGCACACGTCCGCGTTCTCCAGCAGGAACTTGCGCGCGTTCTCCTTGCCCTGGCCGAGCTGATCGCCCTCGTACGTGTACCAGGAGCCGGACTTACGGACGAAACCGTGCTCGACACCCATATCGATGAGCGAGCCCTCCTTGGAGATGCCGTGACCGTAGAGGATGTCGAACTCGGCCTGCTTGAACGGCGGCGCCACCTTGTTCTTGACGACCTTGACGCGGGTGCGGTTACCCACCGAATCAGTGCCGTCCTTCAGCGTCTCGATGCGACGAATGTCCAGCCGCACCGAGGCGTAGAACTTCAGCGCCTTACCGCCGGTGGTGGTCTCGGGCGAGCCGAACATCACACCGATCTTCTCGCGCAACTGGTTGATGAAGATGGCGGTGGTGCCGGAGTTGTTGAGCGCGCCGGTCATCTTGCGGAGCGCCTGGCTCATCAGGCGGGCCTGCAGGCCGACGTGGCTGTCGCCCATCTCGCCCTCGATCTCGGCGCGCGGTACCAGCGCGGCCACCGAGTCGATGACGATGATGTCGATGGCACCCGAGCGGACCAGCATGTCGGCGATCTCGAGCGCCTGCTCACCGGTGTCGGGCTGGGAGACCAGCAGGGCATCGGTGTCGACGCCGAGCTTTTGGGCGTAGTCGGGGTCGAGCGCATGCTCCGCATCGATGAACGCCGCGATGCCGCCGGCGGCCTGCGCATTGGCGACCGCGTGCAGGGCGAGGGTGGACTTACCGGAGGATTCCGGACCGTAGATCTCGATGACGCGGCCGCGCGGCAGGCCGCCCAGGCCCAGCGCGACGTCCAGCGCGATGGACCCCGTCGGGATCACCGCGATGGGCTGGCGCGTCTCTTCTCCGAGGCGCATCACCGCGCCCTTGCCGAAGTTCTTCTCGACCTGAGCCAGGGCGAGCTCGAGCGCCTTGTCGCGGTCATAGGCCTGTGGTGCCATCGTCTGATCCCCTTCTCGCGGGTGGGTCCTTCATGTGGTTGGCGCCCACACTAGAGGGCGGCACCGACAAGTTCTGACGGCCAGCTTAGACGAACAGATGTTCGATGCAAGCGACGCGCCCGCGCGACTCGCGAGACAATCCCCTAATGGGCGCTGTCGGCGAAGCCGTCCGCAGACCGCGCATGGCCGGAGCGAATGCGGAGGTACGCCTGCCTGCCGCCTACCTGCCGCCCGGCGACGGCACCGGCGTGATTCGATCGGCGCTCATCAGCGCCTGGGCCTGCTTGAATACCCGCAGCGCCGGGGTGACCTCCACATCGGTGATGCCCTCGAGCGAGCCCAGCCGCTCGGTGACGTACCGGTACAGATGCCCGATATCGCGGCACGCGATCGAGGCCAGCAGATTGGTCGCACCGGTGGTGGCGGCCACGAACGCCGCCTCCGGATGCACGGCGATCGCCCGGCCCACCGCGTCCAGCGCGGCCGGGCGGACGCGCAACCACAGCATGGCCCGCACCACATAGCCCATCTTCTCGTGCGCGAAATCCAGATCGAAATACAGCACCCCGGCCTCCAGCAGTTCCGCCATGCGCCGCGCGACCCGGGTGGGGCTCCATCCGGTCGCGGCGGCGAGCCGGGCGTAGGGCGCCCGGCCGTCGCGGGCCAGCAGCGCGAGCAGCGCCTCGTCCTGTACCGACAGATCCAGCGGCGCTGCGGGTCCGGGCAGGTCGAGCACCGTCCGGGGCGGGCCCAGCTCCTCCAGCTGTTCCGCGGTGAGCAGGCGGCTGAACTTCGGCCACTCCTCCGTCAGCGCGAACCGGTGCATAATCTCGTATGCGCTGAACCCGGTCACCTGGGGAGTCCGCGGAAGGACATTGAGCAGCAATGCATCTCGCTGCTCAGCCGACCGCGGTCGGCTCACACAGGTCACCTCCGCCCCGGTGGACAGCAGCGTCACCCAGCTGACGTCGGGCAGCCGGCTCAGCGATTCGGCCAGCCGCAGCGCCTTGTCCGGGGTCGACCGCAGCCGCAGCATCCAGCGCGTGCTGCCCAGCGGCACGGCATTGACCAGGCCGCTGATATGCATGATGCCGCGTGCCACCAGCGCTCGGTAGCGGCGCGCGACGGTCTGCTCGGAGACGCTCAGGATCGCCCCCAGCGTCGCGAACGAGATGCGTGGATCGGCGACCAGGCCGTGCACGATCTGCTTGTCGAGCAGATCCAGCACGGACGCTTCATATCCCTCGTCAACCGCCACACAGGGAATTCAACACCCCGTGCCGGACTACCGGTGCGTGACGGTCACCAGGTTGATCAGGTCCGAGGTGTGCGCGTTGTCCGCGGGCACCGAACGCCCCGCCGCGTGCAGGTAATCTATGAGTTCGACGCGATCGGCGTCCCAGCCACGCTCGGAGAACCACTGCGCCGCATCCGATCTCGGATCGTTGTAGATCATCCGGGCCCAGTCGTTGTTGGTTACGGCGGACTCCGACGCGGTGCCGTCCGTGGCCTCCGTGGCCTCCGATACGAGCGCCTCATAGGACTGCTGGGACAACGGCGTCATCTGCTCGAACGCGGCGCGGCTGCCCGGGGCACTGGCCGACTCGAGCGTGGAGAACAGCTGATCCTGGGCGGCCGGGGTGAGATAGATCAGCAGTCCCTCCACCAGCCACGCCGTGGCGACGTCGGCGTCGAAACCGCTGTGCCGCAGGGCACCGAGCCAATCCTCGCGCAGATCCACCGCAACCTCGCGGCGATCGGCGATCGGCGTGTGCCTAGCATCGGCCAGCGCATCCCGCTTGAAATCGAGTACCGCGGCGCGATCGAGTTCGTAGACGACGGCGCCCGCGAGGCAGGGCAGCCGGTAGGCGCGCGAATCCAGTCCGGCCGCCAGGATCACCACCTGCCGGATACCGCTGTCGCGGGCGGCCTGCAGGTAGTCGTCGAAATACCGTGTGCGAGCGGCCAGATGGTCCCGGAAGGGCAGTCCGAAGTTCGCCGAACGCAACGGATGGTCGCGGGTGAGCTCGGGGTCGTCGTCGATCAATTGCGCCCACTCCCCGCCCGCGGCCCGCAGGAACACCTCGGCCAGCGGATCGACCGCCAGGGGTTCGTGCTCCCGCGCGACCAGCGCGCGTGCCGCCGCCACGAACAACGCCGTGGACCCGACGCTGGTGGTGATGTCCCAGTTATCTGTGTCGCTACGCATGCCGATCACGCTATCGGCGAGTCCCCGAGATCGGCAGTCAGTCGCACCCGAAGGGCCGTTTTCCTCCGCAACAGGGTGATTCTCAGGCTATTTCCGCCGCCGTCGCCAGGCCATCGCCGGACATCGTGCACGCCGGTCCGGGAATCACCAGCGGCCGCGCGGCACATCGAATTCGGCGCATAGCGCGCGCCAGACATCGCGAGGGTCGGCGCCGGCCTCGATGGCCTGGGATCCGGTGCGCCCGCCCATCGAGAGCAACACGTGGTCCGACAGCAGCACATCGCCGCGGGACACCCCGAATTCGGTATGCAAGAGCTCCTGAAATTCCGTCAATCGCACTGGGCCGAGGATACAGCGCGCCGATCAGCGGACCCGAGCGGCCTCCAGCACGCGATGGCAGATCTCGACCGGATCCGCGACCTGACCGGCGGTGGCAGCGGCTGCCCCGGCGGCCTCGGAGAACGACGGCTCATCCAGCACCCGCCGCACCGCATCCCGCACCGATTCGGCGGTGAACGGCCGTACCAGGACCGAACTCCCCTGGCGGACGGCACGATTCGCCAGCTCCCATTGATCGCCGCCGCCCGGCACGGTGACGATCGGCACGCCGGCGAGCAGCGATTTGGCCAGCAGCCCGTGCCCGCCGCCGCCGACCACGACCGCGGCGTGACGCAGCAGCTCGTCCTGGCGGCCCAGCCCCGCGCTCGCCCACGGCGGCAGCTCCGCCGGGGCCTGGTCGAGCATCGAAATCGCCACGCGCACACCGGCTCCGTCCAGCGCGTCCAGGACCGAGCGCGCCATCCCGGCGACGCCGGTCTGCGCCGTCGACGGCGCGACCATGACCAGCGGATCGTCCCCCGGCGGCAGCGGCAGCACCTCGGCGGTCGGCTCCCACAGCAGCGGGCCGATCACGTGCGCATCCTGCGGCCAGTCCGGGCGCGGCACCTCCAGTGCGGGCAGGGTCGCAATCAGCCGGGCATCGGGGCCCGGATCCTCCTCTGGCAGACCGATACTCACCCGCGCAGCGGCGCGCTGCCGATCGCCGCGGGTGATCGCACGCGCGGTCATGCCGCGCAGCACCGCATCCCGGGCCCGGCCGCGCATGCCCTCCCCTACCGCGAGCCCGCTTCCGATGGGCGGCAACGCCTTCGAGGGTAGATACAGCGGATGCGGCGACAGCTCCACCCAGGGCATCCCGAGCCGTTCGGCGGCCAGGCCGCCGCCCGCGGTCAGCACATCGGAGATCACCAGCTCCGGCAGCATGGCACCCAGGTCGGGCAGGATTTCGGTGGAGATGTGCGCGGCACGCTCGTGAATGCGCTGCCCCGCATCGAGGTCGTCGTCCTCGGGCCGCGGTGCCAGGCCCTTGAGCCGCCGCACCCCGATCCCGGCCCCCCGCGCCGCGTCGAACCATCGCGGACTCGTGAACAGCACCGGCTCATCCCCCGCGGCCAGCAACCGCAGGCATAACGCGATCGCCGGAAACGCATGTCCCGGATCCGGTCCCGCCACCACTGCCACTCGCATGCGCACAGACTGCCACACGCCGGGCTGTGCCGATGGAGCCCGGGCGGGGCGACCGCGGCACACCCACCCGACCGGCGAGGCGAATGCCCGTCCCCAGCGCCGCGACCGGCGCCGGATACTTCCGGTTAGCATGGCAAATCAGGAGCGAGGAGGATGCCGTGGACGAGGACAACCAGGCAGATTGGCGGGAGCACGGGGTCCGGGTGGTGCCCGGCGACAGCCTCGATGCCAATACCGCGCAGACCCCCGGCATGCACCGCGAGGCCGCGGTCAGCCGGGCCATGACCGGCGCGGCGAAGATCTGGGCCGGAACCGTGGCGATCGAGCCCGGCGCCGCCACCGGCGCGCACCATCACGGCCCGCTGGAGAGCGTCATCTATGTCGTCTCGGGCCGGGCCCGGATGCGCTGGGGCGAGCGCCTGGAGTATCTCGCCGAGGCCGGTCCCGGCGATTTCATCTATGTGCCGCCGTTCGTGCCGCATCAGGAGATCAACGCGCAGGACGATACGACGCTGCGCTGCGTGGTGATCCGCAGCGATCAGGAGCCCGTGGTGATCAATCTCGACATCGACGATGTGGAGGGCGATCCCGAGTCCGTGCCATGGATCGACCCGCACCACCCGGCACCGTGAAGCACGCCCTGCCGGGGAGTGTCAGCCGCGGTAGTAGAACAGTTCGAATCCGACCGCGTGTGCCGCGGCGAATCCCTCGATCGGTGCGGTGGCCCGTTCGACGATCACGCGGGCCTGCTCGGCCACCGGCTTCGAATTCAGGGCCGAGAGATAACGCCCATGCGCCACAAGTGATTCCAGTGCCGCATCGATCGAATCGCTGACATCGACGGCGTGCGTGACGATCGGCCCGGTCACCGCGGCCCACCGGGCCGACCAGATCGGCAGGCCGCCCAGTTCCGGGAAGATCCACTCGTTGGCGGCGTCGGCGATCGCGTCCAGCGCGGCCCGGCCGACCGCGCGATGGTCGGCACTGTTGACGTAGCCGGCCTCCCAGGATTCGCGGAAATTGAACAGGATCACCATATCCGGGCGATGCCGGCGAATCGCCCGCGCCAGATCGCGGCGCAGCGTCAGGCTCTCCTCGATTCTCCCGTCCGGATAACCGAGGAATTCCACCTCGTGCACGCCCACCGCCTTGGCGGCGGCGGTCTCCTCCGCCTCCCGCAGCGGCCCGGCCTGTGTCGGTGGCAGCCCGGCGATTCCGGCCTCCCCGCGACTGGCCAGCACATAGCGGATGTGCTTGCCCTGCGCAGTCCAGCGGGCCACCGCGGCCGCAGCCCCGTACTCGATGTCGTCGGGGTGGGCGACGATCACGAGCCCGCGCTTCCAGTCCTCGGGTACCTGCTTCATGCCACCCATTGAATCACTGGACGTGCCAACGGGCCGCACGGATCGATTTCCGGACGACCCACTGTGTGCAACATCTACAGTTTGTCGACCGTCGATTTCGAGCCCGATACCGCCTTGTACAGCAGATACAGCCCAAATACCACGGCACTGATCAGCAGAATCGGGAACAGTGCCTTGACCAGCGCGCCGACCACGATCAACGCCAGCCACACGAGCGCGACGACGCCCAGGATCTTCCAGAACATGTTCCATTCCTCCCGAAGGTTTCCGTCGAACCTGAGGTCATTGCGATCCGACACTGTCCATACTGCCTATCCGAACGGCGAAAATCACCTGGTCAGCGCCGATATCAGGGAAAGATCAGGGTTGTTCCCTAACCGGCGGATACGGGCAGGTCGAACGGACCGTGTGTGCTCGAGGTTTGCGAAGTCGGTCCACCCCGGCTGGGGCCCGGGATTTCCCGAGACCCCGGGCGCAGGCCAAGCCCAGCAGCCGCTCAATGTCGCGCTCGGCGGAGGGATAGCGGAAATATAGCTTCTACGTAGATCTCATATTGTCTGCCACTGCCTGGGGCGTCGATCAGCCGACCGTCGAGCGCCGGGCGATGAGCTCCGGTGTGAACACCACGTGCTGATGCCGGTGGGCACTCTCACCGTCGGCCTCCTCGAGTAGCAGCCGGGCCGCGGTTCGCCCCAATTCCTCGCGCGGCTGCCGGACCGACGAGAGCGGAACGGCAGCGGACGCCGCAAAAACGATATCGTCGTAACCGATTACGGCCATATCACCGGGGACCGAAAGCCCGTGCCGGGTCAACGCCTGCAGGGCGCCCAACGCCAGCAGGTCGTTCGCGCAGAATAGCGCCGTCGGGCGCTGGGGGGCGGCGAGCAGCGACTCGGTCGCGTCGCGGCCGGCTTCGAAGGTCAGTGCGCGCGTGGGTATCACGTCCAGGTGCGCCCCTGCCGCGGACACCGCCCGCGCCGCCCCTTCGTGCCGGTCGACGACCTGGGTGATGCCCCGCGGGCCGCCGATGAAGCCGATGCGGGTATGCCCGTTGTCGAGCAGATGCTGCGCGGCCAGCGCACCGCCGGTCACATCGTCGACCGAGACCGAGCACCGGTCCGCCCGCTTGCTGCCGCGGTCCACCAGAACTGCCGGAACACCCTGTGCCTGGAGGATTTTCAACGCACCCTCACCGTCACCATCGACCGGGGTGATGAGCACGCCGCGCATCCGCTGCTGCGCGATCTGCTCCAGATGATGCCGCTCGCGCCCGGAATCGTCACCGCTGTTGCACAGCACCAGCATCGCCCCGGTGCGGTCGGCCTCCCGCTCGGCGCCGCGGGCCACGTCGGTGAAGAAGGGGTTGGCCATATCCAGCACCACCATGGCCAGCGTGCGGCTGCGCCCCTCGCGCAGCTGACGCGCGGAATCGTTGCGGACATACCCGATCTCGGCGATCGCCTGTTCCACCCGCTCACGCGTCGGCTGGGACACCTGATCCGGCCGGTTGAGCACATTGCTGACAGTGCCCAGCGAGACCCCCGCCCGCTTGGCCACTTCCTTGATGCTCACCGCCACCACGGGCTCCTTCCGCCGCAAGCCTATCGAGCATAGTTCTCGCAACCGGTGCGGCCCTGCCCAGTGCGGCGGTTCGACGTTGACCGAGGCGAACGCAGTCTGCCGCGATATCGCTGGCCGCAGCCCCCGCCGGCCTGCTACTCCGGAACCACCGCCGCCCGCGGCAGGGGTACCAGCCGGGTCAGCTGCGTGACATGGTCCGGGGTCAGTTCCTCCAGGCAGGTGACGCCCAGCAGCCGCATGGTGCGTTCGACCTGTCCGGACAGGATCTCGATGGCGCGGACCACACCGGCCTCACCGCCGGCCATCAGCCCGTACAGGTACGCCCGGCCCACGAGGGTGCAGCGGGCGCCCATGGCGATGGCGGCCACGATATCCGCGCCGGACATGATCCCGGTGTCAAGCAGGATCTCGGTGTCGCGCCCGAGTTCGGCGGCCACCCGCGGGAGCAGATGGAACGGCACCGGCGCGCGATCGAGTTGGCGCCCACCATGATTGGACAGCACGATGCCGTCGACGCCGACCTCGACCACCGCGCGCGCATCCGCGAGGGTCTGCACGCCCTTGACCACGATCTTGCCCGGCCACTGGTCGCGGATCCAGGCCAGATCGGCGAAGGTCACCGTCGGGTCGAACATGGACTCGAGCAATTCCGCGACGGTGCCCGACCAGCGGTCCAGGGAGGCGAATGCGAGGGGTTCGGTGGTGAGGAAGTCTATCCACCACTGCGGGCGCGGCAGGGCGTTGAGCACCGTGCCGGGCGTGAGGCCGGGCGGGATGGTCATCCCGTTGCGCACGTCGCGCAGGCGCGCCCCGGCAACCGGGACGTCCACGGTCACCAGCAGGGTGTCGTACCCCGCGGCGGCGGCGCGGTCGACCAGTGCCATCGAGCGGTCGCGGTCCTTCCACATGTAGAGCTGAAACCAGTTGCGGCCGTTCGGATTCGCCTGAACAACATCCTCGATGGATGCGGTTCCCATGGTGGACAGGGAGAACGGGATGCCCGCCCGGCCCGCGGCGCGGGCGCCCGCGAGTTCGCCCTCGGTCTGCATCATCCGGGTGAATCCGGTCGGCGCGATGCCGAACGGCAGGGCCACCGGCGCGCCGAGCACATCCCATCCGGTGCGCACCTTCGACACATCGCGCAGGATCGCCGGATGGAATTCGATGTCCCGGAACGCCTGTCGCGCGCGGGCGATCGACAGCTCCGCCTCGGCCGAGCCGTCGGTGTAGTCGAAGGCCGCCCGCGGGGTGCGCCGCCGGGCGATCGTGCGCAGGTCATCGATGGTCAGCGCGGCATCGAGCCGATGCCTCTTCCGGTCCAGCTGCGGCCTCTTGAACTGCATCAGCGGAGCGAGGTCACGCACCTTGGGTAGCTGTCGTTTCATGCGCCTGCCTTTCCGACGGGAATGCGCCGCGGCAGGTACCGCCGCGGCGTGAACGCGTGCGTCACCACGGCACGCAGGGCGTCGAGATCGCCGCTGAGCAGTCCGTGCGCGCGCGCCTGAACAACTATATTGCCGATCGAGGTGGCCTCGACCGGACCCGCCACCACCTCGAGCCCGGCGTGGTCCGCGGTGAGCTGGCACAGCAGCCCATTCTGCGCGCCGCCGCCCACCACGTGCACCGTCCGGGGCCGGGTGCCCGACAGCGCCGCGGCGGTGTGCACGCTCGCGGCGAACGCCGCGGCGAGACTCTCCAGGATCGCGCGCACCGTCTCGGCCCGGCCGGTGGGTGCGGGCAGGCCGCGCTCGGCGTACCAGCCCGCGATGCGGGCCGGCATATCCCCCGGCGTCAGGAATCTTGCGTCGTCGACATCGAATACCGCGGCCGGGGCCGGGCATGCCGCGGCCCGCTCGAGCACCTGTGACAGGTCGATCCGGATGCCGTCGCGCCGCCACCCCCGCACCGATTCACTGAGCAGCCACAGCCCCATCACGTTGTGCAGGAACCGGATTCGTCCATCCACACCGGCCTCGTTGGTGAAGTTCGCCGCCCTGCTCGCCTCGGTGAGTACCGGGGCATTCAGTTCGACGCCGACCAGCCCCCAGGTGCCACAGGAGATATACGCCGCCGATTCGGCGGACATCGGCACGGCCGCGACGGCGGAGGCGGTGTCGTGCGAGCCGACCGCCGTCACACGCAGCGGGCGGTCGAGCCCCAGTTGCCCCGCGACGGTTGGCTGTACGGCGCCGATCTCGGTGCCCGGTTCGACCAGTCCGGGAAACAGTCCGGTGGGCACGCCGAGCCGGGCATGCAGGGTCCAATCCCAGCGGCCGTCTGCGCCCAGTAGTCCGGTGGTCGAGGCGTTGGTTAGCTCGGTCGCCAGGGTTCCGGTCAGCCAGTAGCTCATCAGGTCGGGAATGAGCAGGGCATGATCGGCGAGGTCCAGGGTGCCGCCGAGCCGCTCGGCCGCCAGCTGGTAGATCGTCGTGAACGGCAGGAACTGTAATCCGTTGCGCGCATACAGTTCCTGCGGATCGACTACCGCGTGGACCGCGTCGACGCCCGCCGCCGTGCGGGTGTCGCGATAATGGTGCGGCAGCCCGAGCAGCCGGCCGCCGCGCAGCAGCCCGTAGTCGACCGCCCACGAATCGATGCCGAGGCCGATCAGATCGGGTGCCTGCCTGACGGTCTCGGCAAGCCCCTCACAGACCTGCCGGTACAGCCCCGCGATATCCCAATGCAGCGCGGCCCGTTCGCCGTTCCAGATCTGGACCGGCTCGTTGTCGAACCGGGCCACCTGCCGAATATCCAGGCGTCCCGGCCCGACGTCCGCCAGCATCACGCGCCCGCTGGTTGCACCCAGATCGACGGCGGCGACCCGGCCGGTCATCGCAGGAAGGCCGCGGCCACACCGGCATCGACGGGCACGTGCAGGCCGGTGGTGTGGGACATGTCCGAGCTGCACAGCACGAAGGCCGCATTGGCGATGTGCTCGGGCAGCACCTCCCGCTTGAGCAGGGTGCGCTGGGCGTAGAACGCGCCGAGATCGGCCTCGTCGACGCCGTAGACCGCGGCGCGCTGGGCACCCCAGCCCCCGGCGAAGATGCCCGACCCGCGCACCACACCGTCGGGGTTGATGCCGTTGACCTTGACGCCGTACTCGCCGAGCTCGGCCGCGAGCAGTCGAACCTGGTGTGCCTGATCGGCTTTGGTCGCCGAATAGGCGATGTTGTTGGGCCCGGCGAACACCGAATTCTTCGAGGAGATATAGATGATGTCGCCACCGAGCCGCTGATCGATCAGCGCCTTGGCCGCTGCCTTCGACATCAGGAACGATCCGCGCGCCATCACGTTGTGCTGCAGATCCCAGTCCGCGGCAGTGGTTTCCAGCAGCGACCTGGACAGCGACAGCCCGGCGTTGTTGACCACGATATCGATGCCGCCAAAGGCCAGCACGCAGGCGTCAACCGCGGCCTGCACCTGTGCCTCGTCGGTGACGTCGGTGGTGATCCCGATCGCGACGTCGCTAGAGCCGATCTCGGCGGCGACCGTCGCGGCCTTATCCCCATCGAGGTCGGCGATGACGACGCAGGCGCCCTCGGCCGCCAGCCGCTGTGCGATGGCCTTGCCGATCCCCGAGGCCGCGCCGGTGACCAGCGCGATGCGGGTCGCGAGGGGTTTGGGTTTCGGCATCCGGGCCAGCTTCGCCTCCTCGAGCGCCCAGTACTCGATCCGGAACTTCTCGGCCTCGCCGATCGGCGCATAGCGCGAGATCGCCTCCGCGCCGCGCATGACGTTGATCGCGTTGAGGTAGAACTCGCCTGCCACGCGGGCGGTCTGCTTATCCTTGCCGTAGCTGAACATGCCGACACCCGGGATCAGCACGATCGCCGGATCCGCGCCGCGCATCGCGGGGCTGTCCGGCGTGGCGTGCCGGTCGTAGTAGGCCCGGTAGTCCTCGCGATATGCCTCGTGAAGTTCGGTGAGCCGCGCACGGCATTCCTCGATGCTCGCCTCGGCGGGCAGATCCAGCACCAGCGGGGTGACCTTGGTCCGCAGGAAGTGGTCCGGGCAGCTCGTACCCAGCGCGGCCAGTCGCGGATGTTCCTTCGCGGCAAGGAATTCCAGCACCGGATCGGCATCGGTGAAGTGGCCGACCTGTGCCCTGTCGGTGGACGCCAGGCCGCGCAGGAACGGGGCCAGCGCGATGGCCTTGACCCGGCGCCGATCCTGCTGCAGCGCTTGATATCCAGGCATCGCCGGGCCGAACGGCTGTGCGCGGCCGTTGGTGTCGATGTATCGCTGCGCGGCCTCGATGATCTCGAGCGAATGCGCCTCGGCGGCATCGGAAGTCTCGCCCCACGCGGTGATGCCGTGGCCGCCGAGAATCGTGCCGATCGCCTGCGGATTGCGCCGACGGATCTCCGCGATATCGAGCCCGAGCTGAAATCCCGGCCGCCGCCACGGCACCCACACCACCCGGTCGCCGAAGATCTTACGGGTGAGCTCCGCACCGTCGGCCGCGGTGGCCAGCGCGATCCCCGAATCCGGGTGCAGGTGATCGACATGCGCGGCATCGACCAGACCATGCATCGCGGTGTCGATCGACGGTGCGGCGCCGCCGCGGCCGTGCAGGGTGTAATCGAAGGCGGCGACCATCTCGTCCTCGCGATCGAGGCCGGGGTAGACCTCGACCAGGGCGCGCAGGCGATCCAGTCGCAGCACGGCCAGGCCCTGCTCGCTGAGGGTGCCCAGGTCGCCGCCGGATCCCTTGACCCACATCAGATCTACGTCGCCACCGGTCACCGGATCGATGCCGGTCCCCTTGGCCGAGGTGTTGCCACCGGCGTAGTTCGTATTCGCGGGGTTCGAGCCGAGTCGATTCGAACGAGCGATCAGCTCGGCGATCGTGGGATGTGACATCACGCGCCCCAGGATGATTGGGTGCCACCGACCCGCTCGTCACTGACCCGTTCCTGATAGCCGGACCGCGCGAAGGCCGCCATCGGATCCTCTGGCAGCCCGCGCTCGGCGCGCCACGTGGCCAGCCGCGGCCGCACATCGGTATAGAACGCATCCATGATTACGCCGTTGGCCGCGAGCACATCGCCGGATTCCTGTGCCGCGGTGAGCGCGTCGGCGTCCACCAGCGCCGCGCGCGCCGTCATTTCCTGCACGTTGAGCACCGACCGGATCTGACCGGGGATCTTCGCCTCGATGTTGTGGCATTGGTCGAGCATCAGCGCCACCGGCGACCCGTCGTCCAGGCCGCCGCCGCGGATGACCTCGTACAGAATCCGGAACAGCTGGAACGGATCTGCCGCACCGACGATCAGGTCGTCGTCGGCGTAGAAGCGCGAATTGAAGTCGAACGACCCCAGCTTTCCCAGCCGCAGCAGCTGCGCGACAATGAATTCGATATTGGTGCCGGGTGCGTGATGACCGGTGTCCAGGCACACCATCGCGCGCTCCCCCAGCGCGGTGACCTGCGCGTAGGACGTGCCCCAGTCCGGGACGTCGGTCATATACATCGCGGGTTCGAAGAACTTGTATTCCAGGACCATCCGCTGCTCCGCGCCGAGATGCTGGTAGATCGACGCCAGCGATTCGGCCAGCCGGTCCTGGCGGCCCCGGATATCGCCCTGTCCGGGGTAATTCGTCCCGTCCGCGAGCCAGATCTTCAGATCCCGGGAGCCCGTCTCGCTCATCACCTCGAGGCAGGTGAGGTGATGATCGATGGCCTTGCGGCGCACCTGCTTATCGATGTGGGTCAGGCTGCCGAATTTGAAGTCGTCGTCCTGGAAGGTGTTGGAGTTGACGGTGCCCAGCCGGACACCGTGCTCCTGCGCGAATGCGCCCAGGGCGCGGTAGTCCTGTACCTGATCCCACGGAATATGCAGCGCCACAGCCGGTGCCAGGCCGGTCACCCGATGGACCTGGGCCGCGTCGGCGATCTTCTCCTCGACGGTGCGCGGTGTGCCCGGTGTCCCGAACACCTTGAATCGGGTGCCGGAATTGCCGAATGCCCAGGACGGCAACTCGATCGATAGGTTCTCCATCGGATCGGTGACTGTCATCTGTGTGCTCCGTTCTTCATCAGGGACGTGGTGCTCGGTGGCTCAGTGCTCGGCGACCACGGTCGGTGTGCTCACCGCGGATTCGGGCACGGAGGCGCCGTAGCGCTCGATCTCGATCTCCCGCAGGGTCTTTCCCTGCGTCCGCGGGGCGTAGACGGCGCCGATGATCAGCGCCACGGTCAGCAGGCCGACCAGCAGCAGGCCCACGACGGTCAGGCCGGTCGCGGCCAGCATGGTCGGGAAGAAGTAGCTCAGCAGGCCGGTGGCCGAGCGCACCACCAGGAACATGAAGCCCTGGGCGCTGGCCCGGTACGGAGTGGCGAACAGCTCGCTGGTCCACAGGCTGTAGAAGGCCTGCGCGCCGATACCGCTGGAGATGCCCCACAGCACCGCGAACACCAGCAGCGTCGGCATGCCCGCATCGGTGAAGAACACCAGCACGCACCAGGCGAGCACCCCGAGTGCCGCGCCGATCACATACAGCACCCGCTGCGAGATCCGGTCGGCGTAGGCCATGAACCCGAAATACGTTGCGGCGACCGTGCATCCCCACACCAGCACCTGCAGCAGGTCCTGCTGGGTGGCGCTGTGCACGCCGGCGCTGTCGTAGACGCGCGGCATGAAGATGCCCGCCTGCCCGGCCACGGTGTTCCAGAACCCGTAGATGCCGATCAGCACCAGCAGCGCGGCGATGTTGATCCGGCGAGAGAACAGCCCGCGCAGGCCGTGCCCGCCGGCGGACGATCGTACCGCTGCCGATTCCGCGTCGGCGCCGTCCGCATCGTCCTTCCAGATCCGAGATTCACTCAGGCCCTGGCGAATCCACCACACCACGCCGGCGACGACGAACAGGTGCACGAAGATCAATCGCGACCCGAGCAGCCCCAGCGGGGCCAGCGCGGCGGCCAGGGCGAATCCGATCAGCGGCCCGATGGACCATGCCATCTGTGCGGTTCCCACGTGACGTGCCCGCGCGGTGGTCGGCGCCTGTTCGGCGATGTAGGTCCATGACGCCGGAACGCCTGCGCCGACGGCGATTCCGGTGATCACGAACGCGGCCAGCAGCATCGGGAAGCTGACCGCGAACGCGGCGAGCAGCACGCCCACCATGTAGACGAGCAGATCGTAGGTGTAGATCGCCTTGCGCCCGAAGCGATCACACAGCGGCCCACCGATCCCGGCGCCGACCGCCGCGCCGAATGCGTTGGCGCTCAGGGCCGCAAGCAGTCCGACGGCGAAGTCGCTGATGCCGAACCGGTGCTGCCAGAAGGTCAGACTGGTGGCGATGGCAATGATCGAGCCGGCCTCGATGTAGTTGGACATGGCGACGGAGATCGTCGCCTTCCACCCGGTGGTGGAGCGTGCGCCTACCTTCATTGGTATTCCTCATCGATGTGAAGCAGAAATTCAAGAGTTGGCCGAATGGGCCGGAAGTCAGTCGAGGTGGATTGAAACGTTTCATTTTGTGAGTGCCATCACCATACAGTCGGGGTGTGATCCGGTCAACAGCCCCCGCACCGGCCGTTTATCGCCCCTTACGGGTGGCGGCTGTTACGCGCCCTTGCCGAGAGTGTCGGCCACGGCATCGGCCATGACGGCCATGCCCGCATCGGTCGGGTGGTAGGGAATGCCCTTGCCCTCCGCGGGATTCGGCACCTCGTAACCGGTAATCCACGGTTGCGAACCACAGGGCGTGTGATCCTCGGGTGTGGCATCGGGGACTCGGGCAAGCCTGGCACCGGTCGCGGTTGCGGCGCGCTCGGTCGCGGCGAGCAGACCGTCGTAGGTCTTGCGGAATGCGACCGCCTGTTCGTGGGTCAGGGGGACGCGGGTGCACGCGGTCGCGGCGGGATCGAGAATGGGCAGGTAGTCGACGATCACGACGATGGCGTCGGGAGCTTTCCCGCGTACGGCGGTCACCACCCGGATCAGCGAATGCTCCACCGCGGTGAAGTCGGACGTCGCTTTCGCCACCTTCCCGGAACACACCTTCACCCTGCCGCTCACCACCCGCGGGAGGCTGTTGTGACAGCTCTGCGTGGTGATACCGCCGATATAGTCGAGGTCATTGCCGCCGACGACAACGGTCACGAGCCGGGTACCCGGCGTGACGGCGTCGATCTGCGGTTCGACTGACCTATGAAACGCCCGCTGCGGCCTGCTGAGAATATTGGATACCGTCGCGCCGCTACAGGCTACGTCGATCAGATGCAGGCGATACTGGTCGGCGATCCGATGCGCGTAATCCGCGCCCGACCGCATGCAGCCGACGTCGACGACCGGCTTCAACCCGGGCCCGGCCCCGTAGGAGCTGCCGAGCGCAACGTAGTCGGCCCCCTCGGGCAGCGGCCCGGCCGCATCCGCCGCCGCAATGGCCGCCCCGCTGGCGAGGACCGCCGCCGCCACACCGGCCAGAACGACTCCGGCCTTCACCGCGACGGCGGAGCGAGCCGCCCGGGGCCCGCGGGTCGATAGCTCAGGCACGCACAACCTCCACCAGTACGCCGAAGAGACGATCCATTATCCCGGCAGATGACCACCACCGGGGCAAACATGTCGGGGTGGAGATTACCACGAACCAGGTATTCACCCCTTAACGTTGGGGCGCAACGAGATTCATCTACGATCCCAGCATTCGCCGAAACATTCCCCGAGAATCCGGCGCAGTGTCAGCAAACCCGAACTTTCGGTACAATTCGTGTGCCGCCCCATCCGCAATAAGCGAAACATATGCCGATTCCGGCGCCCGCCGATCGAGCTCCCGGACAAGTTCCTGAACGATGCGATCACCCGCCCCATACCCACAGCGTGACCGTCGTGCACGATCGTCACGCCGTACCACGTATTCGGCAACCCGATCGCCGCTGCCTCGACCGTCTTCGCACTGAGCCCCGCCCCGGTCCGCACACGCCTATAGTCCTCCACGGTTGGCGCACCGTCTCTGATCTCGAGACTGGTCTCACCGCCGTCACGCTCTATCACAATGACATCGAGTAACCGATCCGACAGCAAGAATCTCACTCCTTCACCACAGCATCAGTCCATCAGCGCAAAGCCGATGTTACAGCGGCGCAACGGTACACAGACCACGCCCCGCGCTTTGACGAAGGCCTTCCAGCTATCCCCGGCCTATTCGTCGGGCAGTACCTGAAACGACGCGTGATGATGCTCGATCGGCAGCCTGAACCCCTCGACTGCCACGCCGCCCAGGTGTCGTACCCGGCACGGTTGTACCACCGCCCTCGGTCTTGTCACTCTGGCGCGCCTGGTGGTCGTCGGCATCGGGCTGAGCTTCCTCGGGCGTATCGCATCCGGCGCTCACCAACAAGAACGTGAACAACGGACGGCCCCCTGCCTGCTAGGGCGCAGCTCGCGCGGTGATCTCCCGGGGCGTGAGCACGCGGGTGTCGGCCCCCGAGGCCGCGACGGCGATCATGGCGCGACCGATCTCCCGACTGTCGTTGACCGCGTTCGGGGCCAGCCGCTTCAACAGTGGAATCAACGGCCCCGCAACCGCATACGCGGCGCGATACAGCCGGGTCTTGGAGATCACGCCGTCCATCGGCTGTACGAATCCGGGACGGAACATGTACGCCTGGAAGGCAAGTGCGAGCAGGTCGTTCTCGGTCTTCCCCTTTACCCGCGCCCACATCGAGCGGCCCCGCTCGGTGCTGTCGGTGCCCTGGCCGGAGACGTAGATGAACGTCAGCTTCGGGTTTGCGGCCGCCAGTTCGCGACCGACCTTCAGGGCCAGGTCGTAGGTGATCCGGCGGTAGTCCTGCTCCTTCATGCCGACGGAGGAGACGCCGAGGCAGAAGAAACAGGCGTCGAATTCCGGCAGCTCGCCGGCGATCGCGGAGAGATCGGTCGGGTCGGGCTGGACCAGCTCGCGTAGCTTGGGGTTCTCGATACCCAGCGAGCTGCGCCCGAGGGCGAGGACCTGCTCGACCTGATCGTCCCGGAGACACTCGGCGAGGACTCCCCGCCCGATCATGCCGGTCGCACCGAAAAGGATTACCTTCATCCCAGCTATCCTGCCCGAGCGGCAAGGAAATTGCGGGATTGGCCCGGTGTCGAGTGGTCGCTACCGACTAAAGCGAGCAGTATCAAGCCACTTGCGCCCTCGTCGCCAACCGCCGCGAGGTCGGTCCCGGCGAGGCCCGCGCTACGCGATCCCGTCGGACTCATGGCCGGAACCTTCAGTTGCACAGTGAATCACGGCGGACCTTCCAGCAAAATGATCATCGAGCAGCGGGACCGGCTCGAGCTCGTCGACCTGGTGGCCCGCATTGAAATGATCGGTGAGATCCTTTCCGTCACAGGCCTGCACGATGCGGATCTGCCCGACCAACCCGGCGAGGGTGTCTGCAGCCTTGATCGCGCGGCGGTAGCCGGGGGCGTCGCGGTCGGCGACGATCCACACCCGGTGGGTGCCGCGGAGCCATGCGGCGTGGGCAGGTTGCCAGCTCAGGGCCCCTCCGGCGTTGGTGGTGGCGAACAGGCCCGCGCGGCGCGCGGCGCGGGCGTCCTGTTCACCCTCGCAGAGGTAGATGTCCTCGCCCGCCGCGACTGCGGGCACAATATCGGGCAACTGAAACGGAATCGCGGCGAATCCCCCTCGCCGCCAGCAACTCTCGGCCATGCATTCCTGCCAGAAAACCTTCTCCCGGCCGTGCTCGTGCGGGATGTGGCAGCGGATTATCCGGCCCTCGGGGCGCCCGTCCGGCCAGTGGTAGACGTAACTGGCGATCGTGCGGGTGCGTCCAGTCGTACGGCCCAGGTCGGGCTTGTGCCGATCCAGCGGCAACCCGGCGGCCAGCAGCGCCCGGTCCACCAGCGACCGAGCCGAGGCCCGGCCCTCGCGATAACGTGCTGTGCGACTATACATTTCAGCCGGATGGTCGAAGAGATCGCGGATCCGCAGCCCAAGGCGGGCCAGAATCTCCTCATCCGCACATCCGGCAAAGCAGCGGATCACGGTCCTGCGCCGCTGCCGGTTGTAGACCACCCCCAGCGAGGGGTGATGCCGACGACCGTCACCCTCGTGCACCGGGCACAGGTAACGCACCCAGTCGCCACTGGGTTTGCCGGGGCCGCAGGCCCGGTCGAGCGCGGCGGTGATGGTGTTCCAGGATCGACTCATGGCGTCGTCCTCTCCACCTCCGGTGTACCGCCCTCGGCCATTAATCGAACATACATTCGATATATTGAGCCCGGATTGTCGCCTTTCGCTACGTGGTCAGTCCGCCGGGCCACGGCTCACGACTCGGTCACCGAGGCCGAGCAGGTCCTGAACCTCGACGATCAGCGTGCACTCGATCAGGCCGCATCAGGCGCTCGACGACCCAATACCCAGCGCGGCCAATATCGGCGTCGACCAGCAGAAGACACTCGATAGGCGGCATGAGCGTACATTTCTCGAACGCAGGAGTGCTGCTCAGCGGGTGATCAGGACGAGCTTTCCTGAGGCTCGCCGTTGTTCGAGGTCGCGTAGCGCAGTTGCGGTGTCATCGAGCCGGTAGGTGCCGCCCGGAGTGGCGGACAGGGCTCCGGCCAGGACATCGGCCCCACCTTTGACGCTCAACGAACCGGCAACCGCGAACGGCGTTCCGCCGATAGCCGGACCTGGCCCGCAACGGCCGACCAAACGCGTCCCGGAGTGTACCGTCCTGCCTCAGCCGGTGCCGTCGTGCACCGGATAGTGGATGACGACCACACCGCCGGTGGCGTAGTTGGCGACATCGGCGGTCGCCCGCTGGCCGTACTCCGACGCCTGTGCCGCGGCCATGGCGGCGGCGTCAGCGAAGTCGGCTTCGAAGACCGCGAAATACGGCGTTTCTCCCCTCTTCGCCGCCACCTCGAAGCTGTAGCGCCACGCAAGCAGGCCGGGCCACTTCATGACCAGTGGAAGGTGGTTGGTCACGTAGTAGTGGC
>Ga0185299_10001581_pt1 | contig 41884 bp, 37 predicted proteins | sample PaiPotPPA55metaG_FD_128002 | JGI IMG/M metagenome (GOLD analysis project Ga0185299, IMG submission 128002) | Iron sulfur acid spring bacterial and archeal communities from Banff, Canada, to study Microbial Dark Matter (Phase II) - Paint Pots PPA... ...
ACGTTATCCGCGAGCGCTTTAAAATCCTGCGCCAGGTCCGCGTTCACACCGCCCAGGGACGCCTCACCATGGTCCTGCTCATGGCTCTGCCGCCCACGATCGTGGTCCTGATGCAACTCCTCAACCCGGGCTTCATTCGCCCGCTTTTCACAGACCCGCTGGGACACGCTTTGATCGTCGGAGGCATTACTTTGCAGACGATGGGATACTTTGTCATTCGCAGAATTATCAGGATCCAAGTTTGAAATATGAGTTTGAAATATGAGTTCTCAGTTCCCAGTTCTCAGTTCTCAGTCTAAACCGGCGAACCGCAGGCTTTGGCTTCTTACTGAGAACTGAGAACCGGGAACTGAGAACTAAAGCTCCGTACAAGGTCTGATTCATGGCCCTCGCACTCTCCATCTTCGCTTTTCTCACCATCGTGGTGATCGTGTTCGCCTTTGGAGCGGCTTCGGTTGCGCCTTCGTCGGTGCTCGGATCCCGCCTGCGCGAAATCGGATGGCAGCGCCCCAAAGCCCAGATCAAACCCGCCATCCGCGAACGCATGCAGCAGGCCCTCGATCCGCTGAGCCGCGCCTTGCCGGTCTCGCCGACCGACGTTTCGCAAACCCGGGCCTGGCTGATCCAGGCGGGATATCGCGACGCCCAGCACGTCACCATCTATCGTGGTTTGCGCGTCCTCTTCGCCGCCCTTGCTTTCTTTTCTGTTTTTTTGTTCACCGGATTCAATTCGCCCCTGCTGCTTATAGGTCTTACCGCGTTCGGTTTTTTCCTCCCGCGATTCTTACTGAAGAAGAAGTTGCAGGAGCGCCAGCGCCGGATTCGCCTCGGCCTTCCCGATGCCCTGGATTTGACCGTGATTTGCGTCGAGGCGGGCTTGTCTCTCGATCAGGCCATGATGCGAGTCGGTCAGGACCTCAGCCACGCCCACCCGGAGTTAAGCGGTGAATTCCATCTCTTCGACCTCGAAACTCGCGCCGGAAAACCTCGCGTCGAGGCGCTCCGCAATCTGGCCGAACGCACTGGCGTCGATGACATTCGCGCTCTCGTCGGAACCCTCATTCAAACCGACCGCTTCGGAACCAGCGTTGCCCAAGCCTTACGCGTGCATTCCGATTCCCTGCGTACCGAGCGCCGCCAGCGCGCCGAAGAACAGGCCGCCAAGACTACAGTCAAAATGATTATTCCCCTCGTCCTGTTTGTGATGCCATCCCTGATTTTCGTTACCGTCGGGCCCGCCGTAATTCAGTTGATGCACATATTCCTCCCCGTGGCTGGGGGAAAGAAGTGAATCCCTAAACCCAATTTGTAATTGGTGATTTGAAATTTGTAATTTGAAACCGGAAAGCCGCCCGCTCCTGGTCTTAAATTACAAATTACAAATCACCAATTACAAATTCCCAGGAGTCGTCATGTCCCCGCGCGGGCCCAAGGGATACGCTTTCAACCGCACACGCACCACCTATCTCGCAACCGATCTCCTGATCGCGCGGACTCACTGGTCCCGCTTCCGCGGACTCATGGCCACCGACTCGTCCCGCTTCTCCCGCGGCCAGGGCTTGTGGATTAACCCCTCCCATGGCATCCATACATTCGCCATGCGTTTCCCGATCGACGCCGTGTACCTTGACCGGGAGCGGATAGTCATCCACATCGAAGAGAACCTCAAGCCCTGGCGCATGGCTGCGGTTCGCGTCCGTGCCGCATCCGTGCTTGAGCTTCCGACCGGCACCGTCAGCGAGTCCCTGACCGTCGTCGGCGACCAGGTGGATATTTCTTTCGAAGAACGTCCGATTCACACCGAGGCGGCGTAGGCTTCGGAACACGGCTCGTGTGGTGACACAGCTCGTGTGGTGACGGGGCTCCGCCCCGTTCCGACGGGCGAGAGCGTCAGCGACTCAGCACAACAGGAATGCCGATAATCCGTCCATATGTCGACAGCGATTGGGAAGTCGTTCTTGAGATCTGCCTTCTCTCCTTCACACCGGTTCATGAGTCTTTCGAACGTTTGCTCGGAACCGAATTGTTTGCGCTCGTCTACCCGGATTGGAAAACGTCCAACAAAGAATATCTCCGCTCGCTCACCAAGTCAGGCGAAAGGGAGCGGCTCCATGTAGCAGAAGAAAGCGGATCGGTTGTAGGTTTTATCCATTACGAGGTCGATAGCCAGAAGCAGCGCGGCAACATCGGCCTCAATGCCGTTCATCCTGCCCATCAAAGCAAAGGCATCGGGTCGCTGATGTATGGCCATGTACTCGATATGATGCGGGCTCAAGGATTGACGTACGTAAAGGCAGACACCGGGGGCGACCCATCCCATGCGCCCGCGCGACGCGCTTACGAGAAGGTTGGATTTTTTCCTTTACCAGTGGTTCATTACTTCAAAAGCCTGGTGATTCCCGAGCCCATCGGTGCGAAGGCGACTCCCATCAGCGAACTCCAAACTCGTGCGAGACTTATCATCGTTTGTGGCCTACCCGGTTCCGGCAAGACATCTCACGCCAAGCAGGTTGAGCATAACTTGCGTGGCGTTCGCTTTTGCGCTGACGAGTGGATGGACGCCGTCGGGATCAACCTCTGGGACAGCGAAGCTCGGCTGCGAATCGAGAAACTTCAATGGAATATCGCACAACAAATCCTGAGTCTCGGTCGCACTGTCGTAATTGAGTGGGGAACCTGGGCGCGGTCCGAGAGAGACGCCTTGCGGCTCCGAGCGCGAGAGCTTGGAGCTGCTGTTGAGTTGCATCATCTTTTTGCCCCCGTCGATGTCCTTCTCGACAGGGTTCAGCGTCGGGGCTTGGAGAATCCGCCGATAAAACGAGACCAATTGCTGCAATGGGCAGACGCATTCCAAACCCCGACAGCCGAGGAGTTGGCGCTATTCGATAAGGGTTTCACGCTGCAGGTTTCAGGAGCCAGCCCACCGCAATTGCGTTGAGCAGAGCAAAGGCAAACGGCCCGTAGGTCTTCGAAGGATCGTGGGCAAGCGCGCCCATGACGCCGTCCAACGCTTGCACTACCGTCATGGCAATTCCCAGAAACGCGTGGCCGCACGGAGATCTCAATGCGCTTGTGGTCGGAAGTGAATCGTGCTCGGTGGTAGACGAATCCCCGGAAACGGTGGCACCGGTTTAGAATGGTGATGAGCTCCATGGCGCAGAAGCGAGCAACGGCGAAAACCTCTACCATAGACCGCCGCCTCGGTGTCGCGTACCGTCCTCGACAACCTGTGGCCGGTAACCGGGAGGTCATCCGCTATCTCAACGAACGACGCCAGCGCAACTTCCGAATGGCGCGTGATCCGATCGGGGCACTCAATGTTGTCCGGCATAATCCACCTTTCCTCCCAAATTTTCTTCCTTTTTCTCTTGACCCTCACGTTACGTGATCCCCGAGAATGCAAACAGCGGCGGGGACGAGCGTAGTCCCTGCCGGGTAAAAGCGATGGCTTACACAGTCAAACAAGTGTCCAGGATGTCGGGCGTCAGCGTGCGCACGCTTCATTTCTACGATGAAACGGGGCTGCTGAAGCCTGCCTTTCACGGGGCGAATGGCTACAGGTTCTACGAGGAGCCACAGCTCTTGTCCCTCCAGCAAATCCTGTTTTATCGGGAGCTGGGGTTCGAGCTGCAGCAAATCGAACGAATCCTGGGCCGAGCCGATTTCGACAAAGTCGCTGCCCTGCAATCGCACCGGAAGGTTCTGCAAAAGAACCTCGCTCGGACGCGCACGTTGATTGAAACCATCGACAAAACCATCAAGCACTTGAAAGGAACAAAGAAAATGAAGAGCGCGGAGATGTTTCTGGGCTTCAGCGTCGCCGCGGGGAAAGACCGACTCGGTGAGCACATCAAACTCGGCGGCGAACCGAATGATTGTAAGGTGTCCGCACAGGACACAGACGGCGCGATGTGTGTTTTCGAGTTCACCGGCGGAGGCGGTGGGCCGCGCCACCTCCACCACGACCAGGATGAGTGGATCTACATCACTGATGGCGAGTTTAAATTTGAGGTTGGTGATAAGCGATTTCGCGTGGGGGCCGGTGAGTCCGTTTTCATACCGCGCAAGGTTCCTCACGTGTGGACCTGCGTGAGCGGGAAGCCGGCCCGCATTCTCGGTCTCGACTGCCATTCGGGCAAGATGATTAATGTGTACCAACCCGCAGGCAAGATGGAGGAGTTCTTCCGCGAGTTAGGCAAGTATAACGGCAAGCCATACGTCCATGAGGCCCTGTCGATTGATGAACTTCGTCGGTTGTTCCACGACCACGGGATGGATCTTCTCGGCCCACCCCTCCTAGGAGAATGGAAAGTCGAACGAAGACGGACGAATCACACAGATCGCATAACCATGCGGCGGCTTCCCGAACAGCGCTGCGTCTGCTTAATCCACCAGAGCGGTCAAGCCTGGGGTGCGCTCGAATCGATCGACCGCAATCTTGAGCATTTGCCGCCTTTCAGTCTGGAAGAGGCAAACGGGTGAAAAAGAAAAACTGGCTACGGAAATAGAAAGGGCGGCTCTGCTATCCGGCATTGTCTTCGCCGCGTGCACGGGCTGATGTACGGGCCGCTATTCGAGACGTACCAGTCACCCACAGATTCCCTCGACGAGGCCTTATATTTTTAAATAGGGGGAACCTGGGGACAGACGTGGAAACCCTGGGTGGGAAAACCTGGGGACAGACGCTGCAAGCAGATCAGGGCCGGGCAAGTCCGAAATTATCTCGCCTCGGCCGATACAGCTTCGACGCCCTCCGTTGAGTGGGCCTGCACAATCTTTACCGGAGGCGGAGTTGCTGCTGGATCTGGTGATTGATTCTGCGGGAAAGGTTCGCTCCGCCGAACCGTCGGGAAAGACGAAGTGGGCCGACGCAGACCTGCTCCGGGCAACGGAGGAATGGAAGTTCATTCCGGCTTTCAAGGGGAATCGGCCCGTGGCTTGTCGTTCGCGGCTGGCTGTAACTTTAACTCGATAATCTTTCCTAAACGCGCATCATCCTTCCGATGCTGAGGTTCGAGGGTGAAGCCAAGCTTTGCTCGGCTTGGACCCTTCGACATCGCTCAGGGCAGGCTCGCGAGGCGCCTGTCCCCATACGAGCTTGAGATACCAGCAACTCCATGGTTTCATTGACTTGCCCTTTCATTCCGCCTAACATTCCTCGTCTCCATGATCGGCCAGACCATCTCGCACTACCGCGTCATCGAAAAGTTGGGCGGCGGCGGCATGGGCGTGGTGTACAAGGCCGAAGACACTGAACTCGGGCGATTCGTCGCTCTCAAATTCCTTCCGGAAGATGTGGCCGATGATCCGCATGCTCTGGAACGGTTTCGCCGCGAGGCCCGCGCCGCTTCGGCCCTGAATCATCCCAACATCTGCACGATCTATGAGATTGGCAGGCACGAGAACAAGTCGTTCATCGCCATGGAGTTTCTCGATGGCCTGACACTTAAGAATCGAATCGCGGGGCGGCCGCTGGAAACTGAAATCTTGTTGACTCTGGCTACCGAGATTGCCGACGCGCTGGACGCGGCCCATGCCGCCGGGATTGTGCATCGCGACATCAAGCCAGCCAACATCTTCATCACCAAACGTGGTCACCCGAAAATCCTCGATTTCGGTTTGGCCAAGGTGAGTCCGCTTCCCGCTTCAAGTGGGGTGTCCCGCACGTTGACTGACGAGCACCTTACCAGTCCAGGAAGCGCCCTGGGCACGGTCGCTTACATGTCCCCCGAACAAGCGCTCGGCAAGGATCTGGACGCCCGCACCGATCTGTTCTCCTTCGGCGCGGTCCTCTATGAAATGGCGACCGGTTCCTTGCCTTTTCGCGGCGACACTTCCGCCGCCATTTTCCAGTCGATTCTCAGCAAACCTGTTCCGTCTCCGTTGCGCCTGAACCCCGACCTGTCCGCCGAACTTGAGCGCATCATCAACAAGGCCCTGGAAAAGGATATCGATCTGCGCTATCAGAGCGCGTCCGACTTGCGCTCTGACTTCAAGCGTTTGAAGCGGGAAACCGACACAGGGAAATCGGCCGCAGCGGTCCCGTCCGCTCCTTCCCCCATAGCCTGGATGATGCGCTTCGGCTACGTTCGTGCCGCTCTCCTTCTAGTGGCTGTCATGATCCTCGTGATTGGATTCTTCTGGGTACGATCGCCTTTGCCTCCTCCTCGCGTGCTTTCGATTACACAGCTCACCCACGACAACGTACTCAAAGATGCGGTCGTCACCGACGGGCCGCGGCTTTACTTTGGGGAAAGGCTGGGTGAGCGAAGTGTGCTGTGTCAGGTGTCGGCTATGGGCGGCGACATCGCTCAGATTCCCACCCCTTTCACCAATGTCTTTCTTCACGACGTGGCTCCCAGCCGCTCCGAGCTTCTGGTGGAGTCTTACAATGCTGAAGGCGGTATCCTGGCCACTGGGGAGGCCCCACAGTGGGCCATCCCCGTGCCCGCTGGTTCACCTCGCCGCATCGGCGACTTCAACGCCGCCGGCTCTTCCTGGTCCCCAGACGGCCAGCAACTTGTTTATGCCAGCGATCATGACATTTACCTGGCGAAGTGGGACGGCACCCAACCACACAAGCTGGTCACTGTCGCGGGATTTCCTTTTCTTACGAGGTTCTCTCCGGATGCTACTCACCTGCGATTCACTCTGCGCACTCAGGACGCTTTCTCGTTCTCGCTTTGGGAGGTCGCCGTCGACGGCACGGGCTTGCACTCCTTGCTTCCGGCGAGCTTTCACCAGGACCCAGGTGAATTCGACGGCAAATGGACTTCCGATGGCCGTTATTACTTCTTTGGGGCCGTTCGAAATGGAAGGGAAGACATCTGGGCAATCCGGGAGAATATTGGATTGCTACGCAAGCACGGCTCTAATCCGACTCCGGTCACCACGGGCCCTCTCTCTTACTATGGTCCGGCTCCTTCCCTGAGTGGAAATCGCTTGTTCGTCATAGGAGAACAACGACGCGCCGAATTGCAGCGCTATGATCTGAAGACCCGAAGTTTCACGTCGTATCTGTCAGGGATTTCCGCCGGGATGTTGGATATCTCCCGTGACGGGCAATGGATGGCCTATGTTGACTATCCGGAGGACACGCTCTGGCGGAGTCGTATAGACGGAAGTGAAAAGCTGCAACTGACCTATCCACCGTTGGTCCCCAGCATGCCGCGCTGGTCGGCTGACGGCAAGCAGATCGCCTTCGTCAGCCCGTTGCCGAACAAGCCTCTGAAGATTCTTGTTGTTTCCTCCCAGGGTGGCAATCCCCAGGAGTTTTTGCCCGAGGACAAGAACGGTGAAGACGATCCCATCTGGTCTCCGGACGGCAAAACGCTGATGCTTGCTCAATACCCGCCCCAAACCTTTGGCGGAAGCGCGGGCGAGTACGCTATCTTGCAGGTTGATTTGCAAACCAAACAGACCTCCAAACTGCCGGGCGCTTCCGGCTTGTTCGGGCCCCGCTGGTCTCCGGATGGCCGCTACATCTCGGCCTTCTCTGCCGACGACAGTAAGTTAATGCTATTTGATGTGCGCGCCAAACAGTGGTCGGAACTGGGGGCGGGGAAAGTGCTGGAGTATCCCAACTGGTCGCCGGACAGCAAGTATATCTATTACGAAGATTTCGGAAGCGATGGCCCCGAAATCGACCGGATAAGTATCGCGGATCATAAGAAAGAGCGTGTGGTAGGACTGAAGGACGTTCCTCGTGTCCTGCTCACGCTCTCGAACGCTCCCTGGAACGGGGTCGCCGCCGATGGATCCCCGTTGATCATGCGCGATGTCGGGAACCGCGAACTGTACGCGCTTGAACTGGAATTGCCTTAGCCGAATCGTTTTGCTACATGGGACCGCAGGCCACCCAAAATCAAGTGCGACATCGTGCGAGTGGTGAGGTTCGCGGGAAAATCCGGGGACAGACGGGACGTTCCCCAGTTCTCCCCAATTTCATTAAGCGTGGGACTTACGCCCGCGCCGACTTCACATCGGTCCGTAAGAAGTCTTGTCCTTTGAACAGCAGCGGCTCTCCTTTGGTTTTCGCCAGCGCATAGGAGAAGCAATCTCCAAAATTCAGTTTGGCCGGGTGGCCACTCGTTCTGCCGAAGTCGCGATAGGCCTGACGCGCGATGCGAGCTTGCGCTTCGGTGACTGGCTCAATCGCGATTTGCGCTTCGTCGATCAATTCATCAAAACGGCGGCTGGCAACCGGATCTTTGCTGCCATCAATCACCGCTCCGGCTTCCACATAGCTCACCGCCGAAATACGGCGCGGCGCGGCGCGCTCAATGATTTTGGCGAACTCGGACGCTTCCGTTTCAAAACGGAGAATGGCGATCACAGCCGAAGTGTCAAGAATCATTTCGGCAGCCCTTTCTCGTCATAGAGAAGGTCGCCGTGATCGGCTGAACGATACGGTTCCTTCAGACGCGTGGCGCAGTCCCGGCCGATTTCGAGCAGCCGATCGGAGAGCTTGGCTGCACGTTGGTCCTTCACCCTTTTGAGCCGTTCTCGGACCGCTTCTGTGACCGCTTCAGTCATGCTCTCGCCGGTAATCCGAGCCAGTTGCTGGGCGAGTTTGTGGGCGTCTTTGTTCTTAATGTTCAGGCTCATAATGTAGACATTCTACCACATAAGTCTACCATTCTACCATAAGGTACTCTACCCCAAAACTATCATAGGTCAAGGAGCAAGAGAGCCGTGACTACGCGTCAACCCATTGATCGTCAACCCAAGGTTCACACTCAACTCGGCCGAGCCGCAGTCCAGATCTTTGCCGCCAATGATCGCATGAACCAGATGCTTATCGAACATCTCGACCCTGCCGCCTGGGTCGCCAAACCGCCGACCGCCAAACCGCCGACCGCCAAACCGCCCGGCACGACGCGCAGGATGACGCCCCGCACCATTGCGGCGATCTTCACGCACATACACAATGTCCGCACCAAGTGGGTCAGGCTCACCGCTCCGTATTTGAAAGTTCCACGACAGCTCAACCGCGCGCACTGCACGCCGCAGCAGGCCCGTGCGGGATTGACCGAGAGCGCCGCTCGCTGCGCCGAGATGCTCGCGGAAGGGCTCGGCGGTTGTGAAGACGAAGGCCGCGTCGAGAAGTTTTTGAGAGACGGCTGGGCTCGGCCTTGGCCGGTTGGCGTGGAAATGCTTTGCTACATGATTTCTCACGAAGCCCACCATCGCGGGCAGGTGTGTATGCTCGCGCATCAGCTCGGATTCCCGTTGCCGACCGAGGTGGCGTCCGGGATCTGGAATTGGGAAAAGCTGTGGAAAGAGTGCGGTTCGCCTGGCGGCCCCGGCTGCGATTCTTAGTTCTCAAAAGCCTTTTGAGCCCTCTTTAGACTCCATATAAACACCCCAATAACTCCCCGCAAAGCGCACTTGACTCGGCTGCTAAAATAGATTCATAGCAAACAAGCGTTTGAGTAAGCGCTACCTGTTCCTTGACAACTGATCCGAGCTGTAATCGGTCATTGTTTCAGTGGCCCATCTCTTCGATCCGTCGATAGGATATCTTACGAATAACTCCATTCCTTTCAAGACTTTGAAAGCGAAATGGCAACTCGCATCCTCGTAAGTGATTGATTTCCCGTGGCGGGCACCGGTAACGACGCGTCAGATTGGCCGGAAACCAACCTAACTCCTTATTCCGGAATACTTTACCTATAAGTCCTTATTCCCCAAAGACCTGGCAGGAATTTTCCCCTAAGTCAATGGTTCAAAAGACCGGGGAAGGGGGGGGGGTAGGTTACCAACTGGTAAACACATCGCCTCGACGTTCGAATTGTCCAAGGAACTAAGTTCCAGAGCCGAAAAAAAAGACACAAGAAACACGGAAGTCGCCGCGATATCAGAGCGTCCTTCTGGCACACTACACTAGTACGACTCCCCCAGAAATAACGCATCCAAAAACGTAGTCGAAAGCAACGTAGTCGAGAACAATGTAGTCGAGAACAATGTCCGAAGTTGCCACCATTCCCGAAAGCAACATCATTGATCATCGGCCAAAGGATCAGTGGCCCGAGCCGCCGCGCCTGCTGGTGGAATGGTCGTCACCATGGAAAGAGTTCCAGTCCGCTTTACGCCCGGCGCTCGCCCGCTCTCCGAGACGCTTGGCCGGAGAAGCGCCCACTGGCATGTTTCCGTATCGCGGCATGCTCGTCTGCTGGCTGCTCGAGTGTCTACTGCTGATCGCGGTTATCGTGCTCCCCGAACACTTTGCGACTCTTGAGGTCGAGACTCCTCTCACTCGTCCCCAATGGGATGTCATCTATTACTCCGGCGACGAACTGCCGCAAACCCAAGACCGAGGCGGAGCGCAGTCCGGTAAGTCCGGACGCGCCGGCGGTCAGCAAGCCCATCACCGCACGCAGACCATCCGCGTCGCGCGCGGCGACAAGCCCAGCGAGAGAGTTGTGGACGCTCCCAAGGTAAATCTGCCGCATTCCGATTCCGCAGTCGCCAATCTGCTCGCCTTCAAATCGAATCCCGGACCGCCGCCCGCCGAGGGCCTGCGTTCTTCTCTCACCGCACCAACGCTGCCAGCAATGACAATGACGATGAGCGCGGTGCCGCCTTCGCCAGAATTGAAGTCATCCGCAAGGCAGACCCCAAGCACCCTGACGACCAACGTCATCCCTCCCGCGCCCGAAGTTTCTCGCGCCAGCACGCGCACCTCGCCAACCCTCAGCGCGACGATGAACCCCGCAATCGTCCCGCCCGCGCCAAATGTCTCGCAAGACAAAATGCGGACTGCCAACCCGCTGGCGCCGGCCGTAGTCGCACCGGCTCCACGCGACCAGCAGCGCGATTTGGCCGACTCCCGCGTCCCTTTGGCGCAAAGTGTCGACGTGATTGCACCACCGGTTTCTGCGCCGCAACGTGATGTGTCGTCCACACCCAAGCTGACGCTGCCAGCCCCAGCCGTCGTGGCGCCGCCCCCGTCGCAGGTCAGCCGCGATCTAAACAGCTGGGGAAGCTCCGCCACCGGAGACATCCGCACGAAGCCTGTACCTCCGCCACCAACCGCGTCTGGCGCAGGATCACAATCACGCGCATCTGGTGTCGGCACACTCGCGACACAGGTTGTGCCGCCTCCGGCCAGCATCGACGGATCCGGCTCTCAGAAAGGCGGTTCTCAGAGAAACGGTTCTGCAGGAGACGCTGGCGGCTCCGGCCAATCCGCAGGTTCGCTTCTGGGCTCCGCCGATGTCGTACCACCGCCCCCTGGCCTCGGAGGCGGCAAAGCCCTCTCGGGCAGCGGACGAGGCAACAAAGGCACCGGCGCAGGCGGCCCGCTCGATCTTGGTTCCTCAGTAGCCCCGCCGACTAACGCCGGAGGAAACGCTGCCGGCAACGGAGTTGTCATCTCCAGCCAACCGGGATCGAAAGTTGGATTGCCGAACTCCACCGGCGCCGGTGCGATAGCCATGTCGCCAAGCGGCACAGCGAAAAGTGGTCTCGGCGGCAGCGGCGGCGGATCGGGCATCGGCAAAGGCAATGGCCCCGGCAGCGGGTTGCAGGGAGAAGGTTCAGGCGCAGGCAGAGAAGGCACTGGACGCGGCTCCGATCCAAACGCCCACGGAGGAATTTCGCCGTATCCCGGCCCCGGAGGCGCGGGAACCGGCACCAGCGGCGCACCCGCCATGCCCGGCGTATCGGTGGAGGGCGGCACGACCACCGTCACGCTGCCCAGCTTCGGATCCCCCGGCGGCGACGCACCATCGACCGGCCCCGGCCGTTCATCCACCAGCGCTAACAAAAGATCGGGAATTACGATCGAAGCGACGCCTCGCTCCGGTGGCGTATTCGCCTACTACGGCGTTCTGAAAGGCGACCGCAATTATTCCATCTTCATCGATACCTCGCTCGGCAGGGCGGTGATGCAGTACGCCGACCCCGCATCGGCAGCGCATCCCTCTTCGGAAAAATTAAGCGAGCCCGAAGCCATGCGCAAAGATCTGCCCGATGGGCTGCGGCCCACTCACGTGATCTTCGTCTGCACCCTCGACCGCTCAGGAGATCTCAAAGACCTGAAAGTACTCGAGCCCGGCGCCGCCGAAACTACTTCAAAGATTCTGGTCGCTCTGCATAGCTGGAAATTCCGTCCGGCATTTCGAGGGGATGAGCCGGTCGAAGTAAATGCGATTATTGGTTTCGGAATAGATACGCGATAGGAAAAGACTCTTAACCACAAAGGTGGAAGGGAGATTCGTATCAGGGCATCGCTTTAGCGATGCCGAACGTTTGCAAATCAGACACCCCTTTAGGGGCTGGGCGGCGAAAGGCTTAGTATCCCTTTCGCTTGTCGACCACCGCCAGCAGCGGTTCCCCGGCAAGATAGCGCTGCAGGTTCCCCGAGAACAGCGCGTAATGCCGCTCCCATAACTTATCAGTCAGCGCCGCGGTGTGCGGAGTGATCAGAAGATTCGGAACATCCCACAGAGGAGAATCAGCAGCCAGCGGCTCCTTCGGAAACACATCGAGCGCAGCACCGCCAATTTTCTTTTCACGCAGAGCGCTTTCGAGCGCAAGTTCATCCACCAGCGGACCGCGACCGACGTTGATCAAGCAGGCGTCGAGCTTCATGAGCGCCAAACGTTCCGTGTTCGCGATACCCTTCGTGCTGGCCGTAACCGGCACTGCCAGCACAACGTAATCCGCTTGCCGAAAAACTTCGTCGATTTGAGCCGGCCCGAAGACGGCGTCCGCGCCTTCGCTTCCCTTCTCCGGATGCTCACGCACAGCAATCACGCGCATGCCCAGAGCTTTCGCGCTTTTGGCGATCGCGCGTCCGATGCTGCCGAGACCAATGAGGCCAACAGTTGCGCCTGTGACCTCACGCACGCGCGGCAATTCGTCCCACAGGATCTGTTGCCCCCAAACGTGTTTCTCCTGCAGGCGCACCGAACCCGGGATTTTCTTGGCCAACGCGAAGATAAGCGCGATTACATGCTCCGCCACCACCGGCCCATGCACTTCGCGCGCATTGGTGAGAATGATGTCGCTGTTGACCAGCTCTGGAAATATAAGCTGATGAACCGCCGCCGCCGGAGAGTGAATCCATCGCAGCTCCTTCGCCGCCGCGATCTGCTCGGGGCGGATCGACCAGGCGATAACGATTTCAGCATCCACGATCTCTTCGTCCACGCGCTTGTAATCAGGCAGGTTCACAACGTTGGCTTGCTGGAACTCCTGAGTCAGCCGCTTCGGAAACCAATCCGGCGCGTTCCACTGATCAAACGGATGGTGAACGCAAATCAGAAGCTTGCGTATCGGGTGATCGGATGATCGGGTCATCTGGTGATCTGAAAGATCTTCTCGGCGTCCTCTGCGTCTCGGCGGTTCAAGCTTTCACCGGCGCCCGCAAGTCCACGCCAGTCATTTCTTTCGGCTCGGCAATCCCCAGCATGCCAAGCATTGTCGGAGAAATATCCCGCAGCGAGCCGTTCGGCTTCAGCGTAAAATGTTTCGCATCCTCCGCCATCACGATCAACGGCACCGGATTCGTCGTATGCGCCGTATGCGGACCGCCGGTTACCGGATCAATCATCATTTCGGCATTCCCGTGGTCGGCAGTAATCAGCATGGCTCCGCCTTTAGCGCGCACAGCTTTCTCGATCTCGCCCAGACAGGCATCAACGGTCTCGACCGCCTTCACCGTCGGCTCGATCTTGCCCGAGTGCCCGACCATGTCGGCATTGGCAAAGTTGACGATGATCACGTCGAAGGTGCCGTCGTTCGTGGCTTTGACAACCGCCTCGGCAATGCCAGCGGCGCTCATCTCCGGCTTCAAGTCGTAAGTTGCGACCTTCGGAGACTGCACCAGCACACGATCCTCTCCCGGGAAAGGCTGCTCCACACCGCCATTAAAAAAGTAGGTCACATGCGCATATTTCTCGGTCTCGGCCACACGCAGGTTGCGCATATTCAGCCCGCCCATGACGTTCGCCAGGATGTTCACCATCGACTCCGGCGGAATCACGACCGGCAGGTCGAAGTTCTTGTCGTACCGCGTCATGCAAACGTACTTCAGATTTTTAGGTACGCGTTCTCGCGGGATAGTTGCATCGAGCTCGGCCGCGCCCGGCAAATCGCTCCCACCCTTCTGGTTCAACCCGCTGTTGCGGCAGAGAGCGCGCGTAATCTGCCGCACGCGATCGGCGCGAAAATTAAAGCAGATGCAGGAATCGTCGTCGCCGATCCTTGCCAGCGGCTCGCCGCGCACATCCGTACAGACGAACGGCACCACGAACTCGTCAGTCACGCCTTTGTTGTAGGACTCTTTCATCCCCTGCACGGCGTCGACGTAAGTGCCGCCCTCGGCTTTGCCCTCGACCATCGCGTTATACGCCTTTGCGATGCGTTCCCAGCGCCGATCGCGATCCATGGCATAGTAGCGGCCGTTGACAGTGGCGATCTTGCCGGAGTTGTACTCGCGCATCTTCTGCTGAAGCTGATCGAGATAGCCGGCCCCGTTGGTCGGCAACGTGTCGCGTCCATCCATGAAGGCATGCACAAAGACGCGGTCAACTCCATTCTGCTTGGCCATTTTCAGGAGCGCATACAGATGCTCCTGCCGCGAGTGCACGCCGCCATCAGAGACCAGTCCGAACAAATGCAGCTTGCGCCCACCCAACCGGGCATTCTTCATTGCGTCGAGTAACACCGGGTGCGAGAAGAATTCGCCGTTCTGGATCATCAGATCGATCCGCGTGACTTCCATATGCACGATGCGCCCTGCGCCAATATTCAGATGGCCGACTTCACTATTGCCCATTTGCCCCTCCGGCAGACCGACAAACGGCCCGCTGGTATGAATCAAAGTGTTGGGATACTCGCGCAGCAGCCGGTCATAGGTCGGCTTGCGCGCGAGTGCAATGGCATTGGCTTTGGTTTCGGATCGGTATCCCCAGCCGTCGAGGATTATGAGAACGAGAGGTTTAGGACGGGACATAAATTCGCTGTTAGCTCCTGGCTTTTAGCTCTTGGCTTCCGACGACAAAATCTACACACTGAGGTACGGACACGCGGAGAAAATAGGTGAAAGAAGAATTTATAGGAGAAATGACGAGGTTTCAAACGAGGGAGGCTTATAATCGATCTCCCGGAGAAATCGATGCCTATCAACGAACTCTTACTGGTCGAATTTGATGAAGAAATGAAAAAGACGCGCACAGCCCTTGAACGCGTTCCGATGGATAAGAAGGACTTCGCGCCGCATCCGAAATCAATGCCACTCTGCAAACTGGCGCCGCACGTCGCGCAACTGGCCGGCTTCGGCCTGGTAATCCTCACCACTCCTGAACTTGATTTTGGGAAGACCAAGATGCCGTCCGTGCCGTTTGAGTCGACGACGCAACTGATCAAGGCCTTCGATGAAGGCGCTGCCCAGGCTCGCACCGCTCTCAAGAACACGAAGGACGAAGCCTGGACGCAGCCGTGGAAGCTGAGTTTCGGGGATAAGCCCATCTTCAGCGGGACGCGCTTTCTAGCCTACCGCCAAATGTTCCTCAATCACCTGGTACACCACCGCGCCCAGCTGGGGGTTTATCTGCGATTGAATGACGAGCCGGTGCCTGCGACGTACGGGCCTTCGGCGGACGACAGGATGGGATTCTAGCTATCAGCCGGCAGCTCTCAGCTTTCAGAAAACACCTTGCCGAATTACCAGATGACATCGACAGGATAGCGCGCGAACCAGGGATCGGCGGTAACGATTGGCCATTTCTCTTCGATGCTCTGCGCAATAAGCAAGCGGTCAAACGGGTCGCGATGATGGAGCGGCAACTCTTCGACTCGCAGAACGTGGCTTAGACTGACGGGCAACAGTCGAACATGGTTGGAGCTAAGTTCGCCGGTCAGGAAGGGACCGGCCGGCAGCGGCAGCGAGAGCTTTCCTACCTGCGCCTTTTGAATCGCTTCCCACAAGCTCACCACACTCCACCATAGCTCGGACGAGGCGATCAGCCTGCGCGCTCTCGGAGACAGCCGTCTCTCGTCTGTGATCGCCCATATAAAAGCGTGAGTATCCAACAGGACTCTCATTACCAGAACAGATCTTCGATCTCTTTCGGAAGAGGATCGTTGAAGTCATCGGCAATAACAATTTTTCCCTTGGCTGATCCGAACTTAAAGCCGCGAGCTGTCTGCTTAATTGGCACGAGCTTGGCCACAGGCGTTCCGGCCTTGGCGATGATGACCTCCTCACCCATGGCGACCCGCTCTAGAAGGCGAGAGAGGTGGGTCTTGGCCTCGTGGATATTGACTTCCATGCTTTTTATTATTAGCTAAGTCATGGACTAAGTCAAGTGGTTGCTAGTCGGGCGTCACTGGCCCGTTTGCCCATACCACCTTGTGAAAAAACAACCCACAGCTAAGCTTGTTGAATCCCGGGTCCCCAGGGTTACTGAAAACGACCTTCAATTGGTCACCTTTCGGCCCTCCGAGGTCCATCGTCGATCCCCCATAGTAGCCACCGCCGGGATCTGTAAACTGATATACGATCCAGAAGCTCCGAAGACCACCTCTGCGCGGGCCGCCGATGTTCGCGAGCGCTATACCGGGAGCTCGCATCAGGGTGCATTCTGAAAGCCAGGATAATACCGGAAAGAGCAGAGCTACCATGAAGTAGGACAGAACGTAGAACTCAAAATATCGCGTAGTAGCCGGTTCAATTTGCTGTTTTAGTGGGTTTGTCCCAAGGAGACAAGCCAGGGCGGAGGCAATCGCAATGAAGGCGATCGCCGTCAGCAAATATAAATTGCGCCAATGAACGGCGAATTCCAGCCGTGCAGGAAGGTCATTAATTGAGAAAGTGCGCCCCTCAATTTTAACGAGCGTATCTTGGGGAGGAACCGAATCGGCCATTTCGGATTTTCTGGCTGTGGCGATCCAGAACGTTCCCGGTTTGTGTCCTTCCCGGAGAAATCCCAGGACGATCAATAGGCAGATAATCAGCGCTAAACATAGCAAGATTAGCTGTACATAGGCGACAAACACAAAAACGATAATCAAACTGATCAAGCCGACGATTGCAATTCCTGCAGATCGCATCCGAATCATCCTTTGTAGTTCAGCGCCTTCATCCCCAGAAACCGCGCCGCCCCGCCCAACTCCTCTTCAATCCGCAGCAACTGGTTGTATTTCGCGATGCGATCCGTCCGCGAAGCCGACCCCGTCTTGATCTGTCCCGCGCCCGTCGCCACCGCGAGGTCAGCAATAAACGTGTCCTCGCTTTCGCCGGAGCGATGCGAGATCACGGACGTGTATCCATTGCGGCGCGCCAGGTCGATCGCATCCAAAGTCTCGCTGACCGTCCCAATCTGGTTGACCTTGATCAGAATCGAATTAGCGACATGCTTATCAATTCCCTCCTGCAGCCGCTCCACATTCGTGACGAACAAGTCATCGCCCACAAGCTGAATCTTGTCGCCGAGTTCTTTGGTCAGCATCGCCCAGCCGTCCCAATCGTCTTCCGCGAGGCCGTCTTCAAGGGACACGATCGGGTAGTCATTCACCCATTTCGCCCAGTAACGAACCATGTCTTCGGAACTCTTTGCCGACTTGTCGGATTTCTTGAAGACATATTTTCCATCCTGATAAAACTCGCTGGCCGCCGGATCGAGCGCAATCGCGATCTCCTCGCCCGGCTTATAGCCCGCCTGCTGAATCGCCTCCAGCACGACTTCAATGCCCTCCACGTTCGACTTCACCGACGGAGCAAATCCGCCCTCGTCGCCCACTGCCGTGTTGTATCCGCGCTTTTTCAGCACCCCCTTCAGCGTATGGAAGACTTCTACACCCCAGCGCAGCGCCTCGGAAAACGACGGCGCTCCCACCGGCATCACCATGAACTCCTGAAAGTCGACATTGTTATCGGCATGCGCGCCGCCATTGAGGATATTCATCATCGGCAGCGGCAACACATTCGCCGCCGCCCCTCCCAGATAGCGATAGAGGGGCAGCGCGCAAGCGTTCGCCGAAGCCCGCGCCGCCGCCATCGAAACCGCCAGAATCGCGTTCGCTCCCAGCCGCCCCTTGTTGGGCGTGCCATCCAACTCAATCAGCCTGGCGTCGATCGTGCGTTGGTCAGCTGCGTCCACTCCGGCGAGGGCTTCCGCAATCTCGCCATTAACATTCGCGACCGCCTGCAGAACGCCCTTGCCGAGGTACTGGGTCTTGTCGCCGTCGCGCAATTCGACGGCCTCATGCTCACCGGTGGACGCGCCACTCGGCACAATCGCCCGCGCACTGGCGCCGCCATCGAGAAAAACTTCAGCTTCAACGGTCGGATTGCCACGCGAGTCAAGCACCTGGCGTCCACGGATATCGGCAATACTGCTAAGAGGCATAAGTGCGTCCTTTATAGGTCGGATTTAGAAACAAAATTCCCCGTAGAGACGCGGCTTGCCGCGTCTTGCCGCGTTCTCTTACGAGCGAAGCGAAATTATATCGGAGTTCCCGGTCAAGAACTGTGACCTCAGCGGCAAAACAGTTTGCTGAAAAACTCACGCTCCGTATCAGGGCATCGCTTTTTCGTATCAGGGCATCGCTTTAGCGATGCCGTAAGCTCTTCGAAATCAGAAGCCCCTTTAGGGGCGGGACATCGAAAGCCGAGTTTTTCAGCAAACTATAAATCCATCGGAATTCAACCCCTGGATCTCAGCTGCTGAAAAGCTAGATCTTGAGTCTGATTTTGGGTGGCGCAGCGGTTCACCGCTGCGATAACACCCTGGTTTTCAGTGCCGGCTTCAGCCGCTGAGGGAACGTCATCCCCCGTACCCCATCCGTTATTGTTCCTGATTTCCATCTCGCCTAAAGTCGAACTCAACATGAAGAACCGCACCGAAACTCTGGAGATCGGATCGCCCGCCCCGGACTTTTCCCTGGGAGCGGCCAATCGTGAGGGCACATTCACTCTCCATGGGCTGCTCGAGCAGGGCACCCTGATTCTCGAGTTTCTGCGCGGCACTTGGTGACCGAACTGCGTGAAGCGCATGACTCAGTTCGAGTCGCGAAGAAAGGAAATTGAAGCAGCGGGAGCACAGTTGGCGTTCATTGCGGCCGAAAAGCGGGACGGCGTGTGGAAGCCAGGAAAGTTTCTGGAGAAGCATCCCATCGCCAGCGTCTTTCTGCTTGATGAGGATCGGGCCGTGACCAAAGCCTACGGGCTCCATCATGCTCTCGGCACCGACGCACTCAACATCGCGCACCCGGCCACTCTGATAATTTGTCGCGACAACGACAGCGGCGGCTCGGTGCGCTACATCTATCGCGGCGACAACCAGCTCGACCGCGCGCCGCTGGATGAGGTTCTGAAAGCTTTGAAAGAGATTCGAAATTGAATTTGGAGGTAATAGGTAACATGAAAAAAGCATTTTCACTGACATCGCTCATCCTGATCGCAAGTTTCACCGGAGCGCAAACTGCCCTGCCCACCGGCACCGCGGTCAAGATGAAACTCGAAACCACGCTCGCAACCTTCAGTTCAAAAGCCGGAGATCCGTTCTCGGCAAGAGTCACTGCGCCGGTCGTAATCGACGGCAAAACCGTGATTCCCATCGGCGCGACAGTCGAGGGCCGCGTCACCAAAGCGAACGAACCGCGTCGCATTGCCGGCAAGCCCACCATCGCCATCTTCCCCGAAAACCTCGTCCTTCCCAATGGAGACAGGTTCATGCTGAACGCCTCGCTGATTGACACCAACGCGCGCCACGGCACCGACGTCAACACGGAAGGGCAGTTCAAAGGCGCTGGCCACGACGGCAAGGACCTCACCGAAATCGGCATGGGCACCGGCGGCGGAATGCTCATCGGTGGACTAGCAGGCGGCGGCAAAGGCTTCCTGATCGGCGGAGCCGTCGGCGCCACTGTGACCGTCGCGCACTGGCTCGGCAAGCACCGTTCCGCGATGCTTCCCGCAGGCACAGAGTTGGTGATGGAATTGAACCGGCCGATGACAATGACTGTGGCGAGCGGAGGACAGTAGGAACACAGTAGGAACAATGAGGGCCGGGTTTTAATGTTTCAGGGTGCAACGATTCGTCGCGGTTCGATTTGCCGCGCTCTTAGATTCCTTGAAACCTGGCTCTTTCCTGTTTCACCCGCCCACCCCCAACAGATCCTCTTCCGCCAGCAACTCCAGTTCGATCCACCCTTCCACCGGCAAAGCATCGACCGGCAGATGGTTCTGCCACAAACTGAAGCGCAGGCGCAGCCGAGTGGTCAGCAGGTCGGAGCTTTTCGGCCCACGCACTTTGTCAATCTCCAGCGGAGCCGCAAGCAGCCACGTGAGGGGCAGGCGAAACTCAAAATTCCGGACGAGCACCACCCGCGCACCTCCCGAATCCGTCGATGTTGAATCCGCCACTGCATTGTCTTGCCCCTCCGTTACTTTCCACGTCAGTATGCGGCCTCCATCCACCTCCGCATCCAAACGCAGTTCGCGCCGGGGCTTGGCTGCATGGTTGGCCCACGACTCCAGATTCACCACCACTTCGAATGGGTCTTCCGGCACTTTGCCGGCGAAATCCAACCGTCCGTACACATACTGTTCATTGATCCCGGCAAACACTTCGTCCATCAGAAACTGCTTGCCGTGCATGGCGCCCGAGCGTTGGTCAGCCGTGTAACACGCCGCTCCCATCCACTCGAAATAGCGCACCATATCGCCTGTGACTCTGGGATGGATGTAGGCGGTCTGCGGCGTGAAAGAAGGCCGCGCCACTTCTCCGGTGATCGGCTGCGCCAGATAATCCGGCGGAGTCCCGCCGAGCGCCTGGTAAACATTCGAAAGGTGTTTGCGGTAGAGTTCGTCAAAGTCGCGATCATTCGCCGAGTGGTGCTCCGGCCCGTACCACCAGTTCCAGTCGCTGCCCTCGGCGATCAGAATCTCTTCAAAAGCCAGCTTGCGTTGTTTCTCGGTTGCGCCCGGTGCGGCTTGCGCATAGAAATTACGCGCGTGATACAGGTAGTCCCAAGCCTTGTTGTCCTCGGGCGCTCCAATCCAAACGTTAAAGTTCGCGTTGATCCACGACCCCGGCACCAGTGACTTCAAAGGACTCGCATTCTTGTGGCGCGCAATCGCCTCCGTCACCGTCACCGCTTCAATCCCCGGATCACTCTGCAACGCGTCATAGAATCTCCGCAGGAATTCCCGCCCCGAATGCGGGTAATACTCCCAGGCATTCTCGCCGTCCAGAATGATGGGGATCACGGCATCTTGCCCATTCGCAATAACGGGCCGCGCCGATTCCTTAATCTTGTGGATGAGGTTATCGGCAGCGTCTTGCGGCGGCATTCCCGAATATACGAATCCGATCAAGTCGGAGAGTGTATGGTCGCGGAAAAGCAGATTCATCCGTGTATCGCCATTCTCGTAGCGATGAATCGTGTAGAGCCGCTGCGCCAGATCTGAACTCAGATGACCATAACTGTCGCGCGAGAAATTTATCCCCAGGCTTCGTCCCAGCACGCCTTCGTCGGTCGCCATCCATTGCACTCCAAGCCGGTGCGCAATCGCCAACGTCTCTTCGGAAACGCTGCCCTCCGACGGCCACACCCCTTGCGGCCGCAGCCCAAACACGTTCTCATGCAGATCCAATCCGCGCAGCAATTGCTCGCGAGCATCCTCAGGATGGCGATAGCGGTTCTGCGGCAAGGCCAGCCCCGGCGAGGATACCGCTCCGATCTGCGTGTCGCATACCAGCGGCAAAATGGGATGATAAAAAGGCGAAGTCGAAATCTCGATCAGGCCCTTTTTCGCCGCCTCCGCATGCACCGGCAGAACCCGGCCAAGCAGTTCGCGCTCTCGCGCGATCACGAATCGCTGGTCTTCGAGCGTATAGTTCCGGCGTTTGCGGATCAGCTCCGCAATGTCCGCCTCCGCCAGAAAATATTCATCGAACCATCCAATCTGCGAAAGCACCTGCAAGTCGGTGAAATCCTGAGGCTGAAAATATTTCTCCGCGCGCTCGGGTGAATCTCCGGCTCCGCGAAATTTCTCCCACAACTCTCGGTACCGCGGATAGCGCCCGATTACGTTCACCGGATTCGCCTGAAACAAATATTGCAGCGCAAATCGCCGCTCCTCCTGCGTCAGGTCTTTCGCGGGCTTGCTCGCAACCTGCAGAAAAGGGTCCTGAGCACCGCCCGAAACGTAATCCTGAATCTGCGTAATCAGCGAGGGCACCAGATTGAACGTCTGATGCACGTGTGGGAACTCGTCCAGCAGCTTCACCATCCCGTAGTAATCTTTCAAAGCGTGGAGGCGCGTCCAGGGCAGGCGATACAGCCCCGTCACCAGGTCTTTGTAGAACGGCTGGTGCTGGTGCCACAGGACAACAACTCGCAGTTGGGCCATAACTTTTTGATTCCACTCAATACATCGGCGATTTGTTAGTTTAATTCATTGGCGTTGCCCGTGGAGCGCCGGGCGCCCTCGCCCGGCCACCCAACTGTCAGACGGTCGGGCAGCATTACAATAGTTCTCCGATGAAAACTGTCCGCCTGCTGATCCTTTTATTTCCACTAGCAGTTTTCGCCCGGCCCAACCAGAAGCCGGATCTAGTCCCTGCCGCCCATAAAGCTCTCGCCGTAGTCTCCGGTCAGTTGCGGATGCAGGGACTAGAGCGGCCCGTCAACGTTCTGCGCGATCGCTGGGGAGTTGCCCACATTTACGCGCAGAACAAGCACGACATGTTCTTTGCCCAGGGCGTAGTCGCTGCCCAGGATCGCCTCTTCCAAATGGAACTCTGGAAACGCGCCGGCCAGGGACGGCTCGCCGAAATTCTCGGCCCGTCCGCGCTGCCCCGCGATGTAAACGCCCGCGCCCTGCGCTACCGCGGCGATATGCAGGCGGAATACGAGAGTTACTCACCCGACACGCAAGCAATCCTGACCGCATTCACCGACGGCATCAACTCCTACATCGCCAGCCTGACCGTTCCCGGCGGCTCCGGCTTACCCCTTGAATTTCAACTCGCCGGATTTTCGCCCGACCCCTGGCACCCAGAAGATTGTCTGAACCGCATGGCCGCATTTTCCATGACCGGCAATGCTCTCAGCGAACTCGAACATGCCCAGGCCCTTGCGGAGCTCGGCGCGGAGAAAGCGTCCAAGCTTTTCGACTTCGATCCCGCGATCGCACTCGATCCCGCTTCCCATCTCGATCTCGCCGGACTTTCTCCCGAGCTGCTGAAGAATCTTGTCGGCAGCGATCATCGCATCGAGTTCCCGGCGCATCCGCTCGAAGGGAGCAACAACTGGACCATCTCCGGCGCGCTCACCGCCAGCGGCAAGCCGCTCCTCGCCAATGACCCTCACCGCGTCATGGGCCTGCCTTCGTTGCGCTACATGGTTCACCTCGTCGCTCCCGGATGGAACGTCATCGGCGCAGGCGAACCCGGACTGCCCGGCGTCGCGCTTGGTCACAACGAACACATCGCCTGGGGATTTACCATCTTCGGCCTCGACCAGCAGGATCTCTACGTGGAGGAAATCAATCCCGCGAATCCGCTTGAGTACAAAACTGAAGACGGGTGGAAAAAGATGGAAGTGCGGCGAGAAGTATTCTTGGTCAAAGGAGCGGCAGCCGCGGAAGTCGATTTAAAATTCACCCGCCACGGCCCCGTGCTCTGGGCTGACGATAAGGATAAGAACGGCGCCAAACGCGCGCTCGCCTTGCGATGGGTCGGAACCGAGCCCGGGACGGCCGGTTACCTGGCCTCGCTGGCCATCGACCGTGCCCAGAATTGGGACGAGTTCGAAGCCGCCGTGGCGCGCTGGAAAGTGCCGTCGGAAAATCTCGTGTACGCCGACATCGCCGGCAACATCGGCGAGCACTCCGCTGGACTGGCGCCCTTGCGGAACTGGACCGGTCTTCTGCCTGTTCCCGGAAGTGGCAATTACAACTGGGCGGGCTTCGTCCCCACGACAGAGCTGCCACACTTTTTCAATCCGAAGCAAGGCTTCGTTGCCACCGCTAATCATAAGATGATTCCAGAGCACTATCCCTACAACGTCGGCTTCGAATGGGTTCCGCCGTATCGCGTCACCCGCATCCGTTCCGTGATTGAGAGTGCAAAGCGGGACCGCCACAAGCTGACCGTGCCCGACATGGAGTCGCTGCAAAACGACGTCACTTCTCTCCCCGCACTGGAGTTTCAGAAGCTCGTGCGCTCGGCCAGCCTGAAAGATGATCCTGCACTAGCGGCCTTCCTGCGCTGGGACGGAGAACTCACGCGTGAATCGTCAGACGCGGCACTGTACGAAGCGTGGTTCCGCCAGATTTGCCTCGCACTCGGGGAACGCTTTTCGAACAAGGGTGGCACCCGCCTGCAAAAACTCGGCGGACGCTACAACGATCTGCCACCGGACAAGGTCCTGCATATCCTGACCAATCCCGACAGAGATCTTTTGGGCGACGATCCTCTCGCCACCCGCGACCAGCTTCTCGCGGACACGCTCCAATCTGCGCGCAAAGAGCTTGCGAAGTTACTCGGTCCTGAGGCGTCGCAGTGGTCGTGGGGCAACTTACACATCGTCCACTTCCGCCACGCGCTCGACCAGCAGCCCGGCGCGAAAGACCTGCTCGACCTCGCCCCATTGTCCCGTCCGGGAGACGAATACACGGTGAATGCCACCGATTCTGGCGATTCCTGGGAACAGGTTTCGGGCGCGAGCTATCGCGAGATTCTTGACACCAGCGACTGGGATCAATCAGTCGCCGTCAACACGCCCGGCCAAAGCGGCCAGCCCGGCAGCCCGCACTACTCCGACCTGATGCCACTATGGGACGCTGGCCGCTATTTTCCGTTACTCTATTCCCGAAAGGCCGTGGAAGCTGAAACCACCGACCGGCTCGTGCTCGAACCCTGAAGACGTCAGGCGGCGAATTAAAATCTCCCGTAGAGACGCGGCTCGCCGCGTCTCCCGGAGGCCCTTGAACAACTCGAACTCGTGCCTAATTTTAGGTGGCGATTTTGGGTGGCGCAGCGCTTCAACGCTGCGGTAAACGGCATCGCTTTGAATGCGGCTTTACAGTTTGCTGAAAAACTCACGTTTCGTATCAGGGCATCGCTTCAGCGATGCCGTAAGTTCTTCGAAATCAGAAGCCCCTTCAGGGGCTGGACATCGAAAGCCGGGTTTTCAGCAAACCTTTAGCCGCTGAGGTCAGCCGTCCGCCGCACACAAAAGTTTGTCAGCAGTCTGAGAGAAGGGGCAAGCGCCGTCTCTAATAACTTCATGAACTCAAAAATCAAAGCCATCTTCTTCGACGTCGGCAACACGCTGCTCTTCCCCAATCGCGAGCGCATTCACGCCCCTCTCACCGAACGCGGCTTCACGCTAAATGCCGACCTCCTGCGCGATCTGGAATGCCGAACCAAGAATCAATTCGACGGGATGGTGGCCAATAACGGCAATGCCGACCACAGTTTCTGGTGGATGTTCTACTCCCAGTTACTCTCCGAGATCGGGCTCAAAGACGACGCAATCCGCGACCAGCTAGTCGCGAGCATCCGCAATTCCGGCAACTGGGAAGTCATTCGCCCCGGCACCGCTGAGCAATTACGTGAGATCGGCGAGCGCTACCAGATCGCGGTCATCTCCAATGCCGACGGCAAGATCGAAGACGTGTTGCGTCGCCGCGGCATCGCCCACTGCTTCCGCACCATCACCGACTCTGGACTCGTCGGATACGAGAAGCCGCACCCGGAAATCTTTCGCCACGCCCTAAAGAGCATGAACGCCGCGCCCGAAGAGAGTCTCTATGTCGGCGACGTGTATTCCGTGGACTACCTCGGCGCCACCGGCGCAGGCATGCAGGCACTGCTGATGGACGTTCCCGGCGCGTACCGCGACAAGGGCGTGCCGCGAGTGGAATCGCTCGAAGAGTTGCAGGCTGTTCTGCGCGACAGAGAATCCATCGAGATCTAGTCGGGCGAGGGCGGCTGCCGCTACAATCAGCAGAACATGTTCGACTCCGCTCGTTTTTTCATTTTCCTGAGTGCCGCGATTTTGCTGGCCATCGCTCCCGGGCCCGGAATGCTTTACGTTCTCGCCCGCGCGCTCGGTGGCGGACGCCGCGAAGGCCTGCTCTCGGCGCTAGGCACATTCTTCGGCGGCATGGTCCATGTTTTCGCCGCTGCGGCTGGCATCTCCATCATTCTCGCCAAGTCCGCCGTGGCCTTTGCCGCAGTCAAGTATCTCGGTGCGGGCTATCTTTGCTTCCTCGGGATTCGCATGATTCTTGAAGCCAAAAAAGATGACGGCGTTTCTTTCGCCACCCCGCCGCGTGGAAGAAATCCCTTCTGGCAAGGCGTCACGACCGAGGTGTTAAATCCAAAGACGGCTTTGTTTTTTCTTTCTTTCATCCCCCAATTCGTGATCCGGGCACACGGGCACGTCTTTCTCCAGTTTGTTCTGTTGGGAACACTGTCGGTGACGCTCAACACTTCCGCCGATATCGTCGTGACCCTGCTCGCCGGACCGCTCGGCCAGCGCATTCGGGGATCGGCGCGCTTCCGCCGGCGTCAGCGCACGCTGACCGGCGCAGTCATGATTGGGTTGGGAAGTTACTTAGCTCTTGGCGAATCGAAATAATTTCCCGTAGAGACGCTTGCCGCGTCTCCGGCAGCGTCCAAACGAGACAGTGCTAGCCCCGTCTCTACTGCACCTCAATCACCTGATGATCATGACAGTCAGGATGAACGTGCTGATAGAGATTCGCAAGCAGTTCGGGCCCATACCGCGCCACAAAACTCACACCCGCGACCTCGCGCTCCTGCAGCACCTTATTCGGAAACAGCGCGTTGCTCAACGCATCCGCATGCCGCGTGATGACTTCGTTCCGCTGCTGTTCCGCCCGTGCTACTCGCGCCCGCAGGCGATCGATTTGATGCGACATGCTGGTCCGGGCACTTTCGGCCGTATCGATGAGCGTTGAATCCAGTCTGCCGATCGAGTCGCGAAGCGCCGCCATCGACTGCTCAACACTCGCGTAGGCTTCCGAGAAACGGGTCTGCAAATCCGGCGGCAGCGAACGAGCAGCAATCGCCTCTCGCACTTTCTCGGGACCTTGGAGTACGTCGGGCAGTCCCAGTTGGTAGCGCGTCAGAATGCGCTCGGCCTTCGCTTCGAGCAAGGTCGCCGAAAACCGCGGCAAAATCGGAGTGACTCGTCCCAGCAGTTTCTCGTAAACGACGGCGGCCTGCGCGAAGTACGCGACCTCAGCCGCTCCGCCGGTGTAGACGAGTGTTGGCAGCAGGTAGTCCTGCACCACGGGACGAAAAAGCGCGTTGGGACTAAATGTCTCCGGAGCTTCTTCGATTCGTTCCACTAGCTCTTTGGACGAGCTCCGCTCCTCACCCACCGCAAACTCACCGCCGTTGGCGTCATTACTCCTGCGCCGTACTACTGTGCGAGCGCCATTCTTAACTTCAAAAAGCAGCGTGGTCGCCGAAGTCACTTTCACTTGCTGGTGATATCCCGCCGCCTCGAGTGCCTTGCCCCGCGCCAGCAGTGCCTCATCGAGTTCGGAGACCCGCTCAATCGCCGCCCTGAACAGGGGTTTTGCGAGATGATGAAAATCTTTTTCCGCCGGATCGAGCAAGATGACGCCCCACTCGGCAAAGAGCCGCGCAAACAGCAGGGCAAACGCACTGCCCAGACTTTCTCCCGGACGATACGCCTGACGCAGCCAAGTCGTGACCTCGGAATCTCCCAAAAGCGCGGCGGCACGCTCGACCACCGGCTCGATCTCCGGCCCGAATTTGACAGTCCCCACGGGCGCGTCGTCAATCCCCCGGCTTTCCACTACCAGGCGTTCCGGCAACCCGTGCTCGGAAAGCAGCGAGACATGGTTGACCTCGGCCAAATCGTGATCCTCGGTCGCCAGCCAAAATACCGGGACGCAGTCCACTCCGGCCGCCGTAGCCTGTTCCGCCAGCTTGACCGCAGTCAGCGCTTTGAATATCGAAAACAGCGGCCCGCCGAACAGACCGACTTGCTGCCCCGTAACCGCCGCCAGCGCTCCTCGCCTAAACCGGTCAATGTTAGCCAGTGTCTTCGGAGAGGCGCCCCACGCGCGATTCTGCCGCTCAAGAATTTCGCCAACCTTGCCGCGCCGCACGCCGTCGTAAACGACGCGCTGGGATTCGTCCTTCACCCACTCGGAAAAAATCGGTGAGCGTGGATAAAAGCTGCGAATGGAAGGAGTATAGGAAAGGTAATCAAGGAAGAGGCGAGTAGTATGCGGAATCTGTTGGAAGGGCAAACACTGTGACTTCATCGACAGCTCCCCGGACATCTCTCGATACACCCGCGCATTTTTGCGATCCGCATACGATCCCACTCTCTAGGACGCCCTAGCGCGGGAATTGTCACCCGCGTCCAAACCTAACACTTCTCAGGGAGAAAACGCCAAACTCAACTAGATCAGATGACGCGGAAGCTCCCAAGTTGCAGAGAGTGGAGGGAATCTTGAAGGGCTATGACGGTTTCCCGCAGCTCCGTTGAAGTTTATCGAACAGCTCTCGAACTTCTGCTTTGGACAAGAGGAACTGCGGGTCATCTTCTGAGTCGGATAGGAAAGCCCGTTGCAATTCTTCTAGAACATCGGGGTAGCCAGCGGGAATGTCCGCTGTGTTGGTCCACCCAGCATCTAAAACGAACGATGTACGTCATCCCAGCTCTTCTTGCCCGCGAGAAAATCACGGACGAGCGATTCGAACTGTTCAACGGGAAAATCAGCCATAAACAGCTGCCTTCACAACGAAATGGTTACTACGCTACCGCCTGACACTAGCGCCTTTCAAACACCACCGCAACCCTGTCTTCATAAGCCACCCGCCAATCCCGCGGAAGTTCGCGGAGCAGGTTGGCTAATGTCGAGTCAGTGGGCAAGAGCGCCGTTCGAATCTGCCACTGTTCCAGCACGCTCTGCCATCCCGGCTCTGCCTGAGTAAGGATCAGGTACTGGCGAATCCGGCCCGAGCCGTAGAGATCGTGGCGGTCATCTATGACAACCTTCCGCTCGGGGTTCATCCGATAGATGAGATACCCTCCCCAGGCATCGGTCGAGAAAACCGGCTCCGTGCTCGGCTGCTTCCCCTCGGATTCCTTCTGCAAGAAAGTCACAGCCGCGACCGGCATTTTCTTCGGATCGAATTCCGCCTGGATCAACTGCCGCGAGCCGAGCCATCCTCCATGAAGACAGATCGCAAATGCAAAAGCCACCGAAAGAACCGGCCACAGGTGCCCACGAAGATGCATTTCCTGCTCGCCCATCCGATCAGAGAAGCTGGAAATTCGGACGGTGCACCTGCGCACCCACTTCCAGGCGCCCGGCTTGTGCGCCAGCGAAGTGAAGTTCTCCCACAGCATCGGCCCGACGATCAGCACCAGCACCATCGAAGAGACCGGAAGATTGCGCGAAGAATAAAATCCCGCATACACCGCCAGCAGCACGACGAGCAGATGACTGAGACGTAGCTTCTTGCGATGACCCGCAAATGCGATCAGCACCAGTATCAGAATGATCGCAAAACAGCGCTCCGCCCAGCCGTGAAAATCGGGTGATTTGAACTCATCGATCCGGTTCATCAGGTAGCGATCGCTCAGATAGCGATAGATGTGCGCGTGCAGCCGCCAGCCAAACGGATTCACGAGCGTCGCCGCTGCCGAGGCCATCCAAGCCACAGCCATGGCACGAGCCCGATGCGCGGTGCGAATCGCGGCAAACGCATCCTGCTCGCGAACACTTTCGACGAATGCGGCAAGGGTGTAGATTCCCAGCAGCACAATACCAAAGAGCCATCCGCCATGCAGATTCACCCAAAGCAACATCGAGGCGGGAAAGAACCAGGGAATCCATCGCGGCCGGCTTCCTTGCTCCGAGCGTTCCCATTTTTCCAGCGCAACAAACCAGAGCAGAGAAAAAAGCCAGCTCACAATGTGCGGACGCGCGTACAGATGAATCGTCGATGCGGCCTCCGCCAGCAGCATCAGCAAGATCGCCAGCGGCAGGCCGGTTCCGCGTTGCAGCAGTTGCGAAAATAGCAGCGCGAAAATCGTGGCCACCAACAAGCCGCACCACCAAACCACTCCGTTCAGTCCGCCAGCCCGGTGCAGAATTCCGAGCAGGATGTCGTACAACCATTCCCACGCAAACCAGGGCTGACCTTGCATGGTGGAAGAAAACGGATCGGTGCGGGGAAGGGAGTGCGTGGCCAGAATCAGCTCGCCGGTTCGGATATGCCATCCGATATCCGAATCCGCGAGCGGCCGATTCGACAAAGGCCCCGCCAGCAACGACCAGAAAAGCAAAATGAAAATGATGTCCCGGACGGAAGGCAGGAGAAAACGCAGGACTGGCGAATTGGGTTGCGCCGGGGTCATCAAGGTTTGAAGACGCACACGATGTGAAGAAGCAGTGTATGCGGAGGCCGGTCGACGAAGCCAGCGGAACCTCGGGCAGCCAAAGGCAAGAATTCAATGCGGAAATCGGATGCGCAACTACTTTCACATCAAAAGTTTTCGTCTGAATAGCTATTCCATGAATCTCTATACTAGGGACTTTAAAACCTCAATGACAATGACCAGCAAACCGAGACCGCGAGTGGTGATCGTGGGCGCCGGTTTCGGAGGCCTGACCGCCGCCCGCCGGATCGCTCATCTCCCCGTTCAAGTCACAGTCGTTGACCGGAAAAACCACCACACCTTCCAACCGCTGCTCTACCAGGTCGCGACCGCCGGCCTGTCTCCCGGCGAAATAGCGGCGCCCATTCGTTGGATACTCAGAAGCCACTCCAATGTTGAAGTGTTGCTTGAAGAAGTCGTTGATTTCAACTTGGAACAAAAGAAAGTAATCACGAAGGAGCAGGTGCTGGATTACGACTTTCTGATCATCGCCTCCGGCGCGACCCATGCCTACTTTGGGCACGAGGAATGGGAGCCCCTGGCACCGGGTCTGAAGACGATTGAAGACGCGCTCGAAATCCGCCGCCGCGTTCTGCTGGCCTTCGAACTGGCCGAACGTCAGAACATGAACAAGACCGCCGTCAGCCAAAGCGCACCTCCGCTGCAGTTTGCGGTTATTGGGGGCGGCCCGACCGGCGTAGAACTCGCCGGCACTCTGGCTGAGATCGCACACCACGCAATGAACCACGAGTTTCGCAACATCGACCCGCGCCAAACCCGCATACTGCTCATCGAAGGCGGCCCCCGGGTTCTGGCAGCCTATTCGGAAGAACTTTCCCGCAAAGCCGAAGACCAACTGCGGCGCCTTGGAGTCGAGGTTCGCACCTCCCACATGGTCAACCGCATTGAGCCCGGCGCGGTTTGGGTTGGCGACGAAAAGATTGCAGCCCCCGTGATCTTGTGGGCAGCAGGTGTCGCCGCCTCGCCTCTGGGCCGAAAGTTGGGTGTTCCCATGGACCGCGCCGGTCGCGTGCTCGTCCAACCCGACCTCAGCATTCCCGGACATCGGGAAGTATTTGTGATCGGCGACCTCGCCGCACTCAACGACGAAAACGGCAAGATGCTCCCTGGAGTCGCGCCGGTCGCGATTCAGCAAGGTGACTGGGTCGCGGACACCATCGCCCGCGACCTTGAAAATCAACCGCGCCGCAATTTTCGTTATCACGACAAAGGCAGCCTGGCCACCATCGGCCGCGCCGCCGCCGTCGCCCAATTCGGAAAGTCCGGCAAGTTCCACTTGTCCGGATATTTCGCCTGGCTGGCGTGGCTCTTCATCCACATTCTTTTCCTGATCGGATTCCGCAATCGCCTGATCGTTATGATCCAGTGGGCCTGGTCGTATCTCACCTACGAGCGCGGCGCTCGCCTGATCACCGGCAGCGACGAACTGCTGGGATGGACCCAGCCCCAAGAGAACACTGGAGCGACGGGCGCCTCGCCCGTCCAGCCAAGCGCGGGTGCTCAGCTCTCCACCAGCACCCCGGACGCGGCAGCAGTAACTGTCACGCCGCCGCGGCACTAGCCGATATAATCAACTTGTCGTGAAACGCGCCACTGTCATCGCCTTCGTCTTTCTGATCTCGCTGCTTTTCTGCCCGTCGCTTCGCGCCGAGGACCCGCCCGCCTCCGACCGAACTTCGGACGGCCGCACCACAGTCGGCCGGACCATGGTCGTGATTCCCTTTGAGAATACTTCTCCAACCCCTGGCCTGGAGTGGCTCGGCGAATCCTTCCCCGAAACCTTCCACGAGCAGCTCAATTCTCCCGTTCTGTACGTAGCCAGTCGTGACGAGCGCCTCCGCGCCTATGATCGCCAGGGCGTTCCGGCTGGCGTTCATCCTTCGCGCGCCACTCTCTACCGCCTCGCCGAGCAGATGGACGTCGATTATGCCGTGCTCGGCTCCTATAAGTATGACGGCGCGCGCTTGACTGCGATCGCCCAGTTGCTCGACATGCGCGCGGAGAAACTCTCGCCCGCCGTCACCGAGTCCGCGCCGCTGGCCGATCTCGGCTCGCTGCAATCCGCGCTGGCTTGGGATTTGCTGCGCCTGATCCGCACCGACTTCTCCGTGCCCAAGGACAAGTACATCGCCAGCGTCCGACCCGCGCGTCTGGACGCCCTGGAAAACAACGTGCGCGGCACGCTGGCCACTAGTGCTGAAGAAAAAGTTAAGTACTATCGCGAAGCGACCCGCCTTGATCCGGCCTACGCTCAAGCCTGGCTGGAGCTGGGCAAGACCTACTACGCTCAGCGCGCTTACGAATTGGCAATCGCCGCGTTCGGCCAAGTGCAGCAGTCTTCTTTAATAAAGTCGGGTTTAATAATGTCAGGCGCAGTCGCCCGCGAGGCAAATTTCTATCTCGGACTCGCCGCCTACGCTCGCGGAGACCTCGCGAAATCGGAAAGCGCCTTTCAGTTCGTCGCCGCGCGCTTGCCGCTGGCCGAGGTATATAACAACCTCGGCGTGGTCGCCGCACGCCGCGGCCAGAAAAAAGCAGCAGAATATTTCCAGCAAGCCATTCAGAACGATCCGAGCGACGCTGACTATCACTTCAACATGGGAGTGACTCTTTCCCAGGCTGGTGATCGCGCCGGCGCGGCACGCGAACTGCGCACCGCGCTCGATCATCGCCCGAACGACGCCGAGGCTAAGATGATGCTCGACTCCCTCACACCTCCTGCTGCCGGCAGTATCATTCCAAGCAGCGCGACGACGAAAACTCCGGCGGAGCGCATCAAGCGCAATTACGAGGAAGACGCCTTCCGCCAGATGACCACGCAAATGGGGAGTTGGGCCGAGCAGCAATTTGCCCGCTCCGATCCCCGCTCGCACGCGCGCTTTCACGTCGAACTCGGCAAAGAACTTCTGGCCCACGGATTCACCACCGAAGCCGAGGCCGAATTCCATCACGCCGCTGCGGTCGATCCCTCGAGCACCGCGCCCTTCACGGCCCTTGCCGAAGATTATGACGCTCGCGGCGACGCCCGCGAAGCTCGCGCCCAGGCCGAAGCCGCTCTCCGCATTCGCGAGTCCGCCGAGGCCTATCTGGTTCTTGCGCGCCTCGATTTGAGAGAAAATAGAATGGAAGCGGCCGCCCAGAACATCAATCGGGCGCTGCAACTGGAACCCGGCAATCCCACCGGCCAGAACCTGAAGCGCACCCTAGCAGCCAAGCTCGCGGAGAAAGCGCAGCCGCTGTCACAGCCATGAAGCTCATATGTTTTGAAGGGGCGCGGCTTCAGCCGCGCCGTGACTGCCACAAAATCAGACGCGCTCGTGTGGGGACAGCTAGTGTGGGGACGGGCGCCCCCGCCCGTCCAAGCCGAGCGAAGCTCGGCAGCTGCCGGCGGCCACATCAACTCTGGATTCGCCGCACAGCCTGTTGCTTCGTAGCGCTCTTTCTGTTCGCCACCGTCTCCTCCGCCGATGTCTTGAGGGTCACCGTCAACGACAGGATCCATCCGGTCACCGCCGAATACATTGGCCGGGCACTCGACGCCGCAAACGCCAACCATGATCAGGCCGTGCTGATTGAACTCAATACGCCCGGCGGTTTCCTCGACTCCACCGATGAAATCATCCACCGGATCATCACCTCTCCAGTGCCCGTCATCATCTACGTAGCTCCGAGCGGGAGTCGCGCCGCTTCCGCAGGTCTCTTTATCCTCGAGTCGGCGGATATCGCAGCCATGGCTCCCGGAACACATACCGGGGCGGCGCATCCCGTCACCCTCTTCGGCAAACCCGACGACGTGATGATGAAAAAAATCGAGAACGACGCCGCAGCCGAGATGCGTTCCGTGGTCTCAAAGCGCGGCCGCAATGTGGAACTCGCCGAAAGTGCCGTGCGCGAATCCAAGTCGTTCACCGAACAGGAAGCGCTCGACAAGAAGTTAGTCGACTACGTCGCGTCCAGCGAGCAGGACCTCTTCCGGCAGGTGAGCGGGAAAGCATTCAAGCGCTTTGACGGAACCACCGCGAGTCTCAACGTGGCCGGCCAGCCCGTGCGCGACTATCCAATGACCGTCAAGCAGCGAATTCTCGCCTACATACTGGACCCGGACATTCTCATCATCATCCTGGCTATTGGCGCGCTCGCTCTCTACGTCGAGTTCAATCACCCCGGAGCGGTCGTGCCCGGCACCATCGGAGTAATTTTCATTCTGTTGGCGGCGTTCGCGCTCCACCTGCTACCCATTCGATTTGCTGCGCTCGCGATGATTCTGGTTGCTTTCGCCTTGTTCGTGGCAGAGGCCAAGTTTGCCAGTCACGGCGTGCTCACGTCGGGGGGAATTCTTCTTCTGACTTTGGGGGCGCTACTGCTCATCGATTCTCCCATCCCCGAAATGCGCGTCCATCTGGCGACCGCGCTCGCCGTCAGCATCCCGCTCGGAATTATTACCGCGTTCCTGATGAGCATCGCCGTGCGCGCCCGCCGCAATAAAGTTGTCACCGGCGAACAAGGATTAATCGGCGAAATCGGAATCGCGCAAACCATGCTCGCGCCCGCCGGAAAAGTCTTCGTGCACGGCGAGCTGTGGGACGCCGTCTCCACCGTCCCCGTTCCCGCCGGAGAACGCATCGTCGTGCGCCAAGTCGATGGACTCACCCTCCGAGTCGAGCCCGTAGCGGCGGCGAGACCGGTTATGGCCTAAGCCGCGCACACAATATAGCCACCCCAACGTTGTCATCCTGAGCGGAGCATGAACTTCACGAAGTGAAGTTCCTGCGGAGTCGAAGAGCCTGCCCTGAGCGAAGCCGAAGGGACCCCTACACTTTCCACCAAGCCGTAAGCGGCACCCCGGCACAATCCCGAACGGCCATCCCAGTGGGCGCGCCCCACGACTCTCACCCTTGACGCTTGAAGTATTGCACGTCCCGCTCATGAGCTTCTGCGGCTTTGCGGGTTCCGAACGTCCCAAGATTGCGGCGCTTCCCCGTTTTTGGATCTTTCTTGCGTGAGTACAAACGGTACTGGCCCGAGCTCAACTTTCGGATCATAGAATTCTCCTGCTTTTTCTGAGCAAGTTAGATGCTTGCCCTGGAGCAGTGGTGGATCGGGCCGCGTGGCGCCGAACAAGACCGCCGAGATGTGGCCCCCCCCTCCCTCAAAATACAGTATGTGCGGTATCGCACATAACGCCGATGCGTCGGTAGAATCGTTTCGGGGGAAGTGTGCCGAAGCGCCGACTCGACGATAGAATCCGCGAACTCTGCGACCAGGCTCGCGAACCCCAAAGCGATGACGAGTTGGACACCATCATGGCCGACCTCCAATCCGCTCTCCGTGAGCACAATGAGCGACTCAGAAAAAGGGTAGCCTTGAGACTTGCCGGCCGAGACAACGGCTTTTCCCGGGAGAGGCGAGCTTCATAGCTGACGCAGCCTGAAAGCCGCGCCCAGAGCGGAGTCCGAAAACGGCCGGGTGCCCCATCCTTTTCGCGCACTTTGCGAAAAGAGCCTGCCCTGAGCGAAGTCGAAGGGGTAGGTGATGGGGATCATCGGGTGGTTGAGCCCCGCCCTTCGCTCCGCAATAGGACGGGCCACCCCGCCCGAATCTTACTCAACATCTTCCTCGACAACGGGTGGAAAATTACACCACCGCAGTCGTCACCTTGCGCACTGCCAACGACAGCATCACGCGCGTAACCCCGCTGATGATCATGCTCACGCCCACCAGGACACCGATCGCCCAGACGGAACTCGACGGCCATTGCATGTAGATCATCAGCCCCAACAACAGGGTAACGATCCCGTCAACCAGCACCCAGCCCGCGCCTCCCACAGGGCGCATCTTGAAAAACAGAATGATGTCCAGCACACCCTCAATCAGGAAGAGCGATGCCAGCACTAACGTAAGCGATGCGACTCCCAGCAGCGGATGCAGGATCAGGTACGCACCGAAGAAGACATATGCGAGCCCAACCAGAACCTTCCAGATCATGCTGCCAGCTCCATGAGCGCGAAAGGCGACCATGAGGTGGACCACGCCCGCTAAGACGATGAGCCAGGCAATGACCGCGTTGACCGCCACGGCGGCAAGAAATGGCGAACCAATCGCCACCACGCCGAAGGCGATCAGCAAAACGCCCCACACGATGGATAACGTCGAAGCCTTACGTACGATGTCGACCGGAGTTGTCTGTGCCATAGAGGCCTCCTTGAAAAGGCGGACTAATCCTACTCCCAAAACGCCAATCGGTGCTCGCCGTTGTACCCATCCTTTTCGCGCACTTTGCGAAAAGTTGTCATCCTGAGCGGAGCATGAACTTCACGAAGTGAAGTTCATGCGGAGTCGAAGGACCCCTACACTCTCCACCGTGCCGTAAGCGTGTCAGGGAATTCTCACCATACTCTGGGGTAGACCGGAGCCAGTGCCGTCTCCCCGGACACGGGCAACTGTTTAGCGCCCGGGTCCCCCATCCCTTTCGCGCACTTTGCGAAAAGAGCCTGCCCTGAGCGAAGCCGAAGGGGTGGGTCATAGGGATCATCAGCGCACTCTATGAACGAGGACGCTCTGCTACGAACTCCGATAGCACTTCCAAACTAGGCTTTTCTTGCTGCTCTGTCACGGCACCTCCATTGTTGGGGGTTATAATTCGCTACGCCATGAAAAAAGAAACTATCGATCAGCTAATCCAATTTCTAACGGCTATGGCTCAGCACTCGCGGGAATATGCGTTGAAGTTGAAAGCTTTTGAGCAGGTAGCAAAGAAGCATCCCGAGATTTTTCGGGCCTATGAGGGATACCTGGAAGAACTTCGTTCCAGTGCCCTGGCTCAGGAGTCTCACGAACATATCGAAGAAGCACTCGAAGCGCTTAGCACAGAACTTCTTCGGGATCACGATTAGCTTCGATCATATGCGTGTCAATTTCGACAAGCCCGGTGCCCTATCCTTTTCGCGCACTTTGCGAAAAGAGCCTGCCCTGGGCGAAGCCGAAGGGGTGGGTGATGGGGATCATCAGCGCACTCTATGAACGAGGGCGCTGCCGGAGTCAGCAAGAAATCCCACGCGGGAGGCAACCGTGGAATCCCACCCTTCAAAAAACGAAGTGTAGGACACCCGGCCACCCCAACGTTGTCATCCTGAGCGGAGCATGAACTTCACGAAGTGAAGTCCATGCGGAGTCGAAGAGCCTGCCCTGAGCGAAGCCGAAGGGACCCCTACACTTTCCACCGTCGCAGGAACGCGTCAGGGAATTCTCCCCGTGCACTGGACTTCGCGGAAGGGCATCCACGCAACAGCTGGCGGCAAAACGCGATGTTGAACTTGATTTTCGGGAGGGTGGCCCGTCCTATCGCGGAGCGAAGAGCGGGGACATTCAGCCGCAGCCCTTCTGGCAAGCACGCTATTACGATTTCAAGCTCTGGATCTAAAAGAGTGGAGCGAGCAAAAACGCGTGGAGAAGCTCCGCTACATTCACCGCAATCCAGTGAAGCGTGGATTAGTGGAGCGCCCAGAGGATTGGTTTGTGTAGAGCGGACACTCCTGTCCGCTGCCTTTGACTCAAGCCCGAGAAGAGGGAGTGGTCGAGATCGAATCGCACTGGACAGCAACTAAACGCGAAAAGCAAAGAATTTACCCCACCGTTCAGCGACGCGACCCAGCGTAAGAGCCCTGCCCTTCGCTTCGCGATAGGACGGACCACCCACTCCCAGCCCTACATCTACTACAGAAGAATGTCATCCTGAGCGGAGTAGTTGCTTCGCGAAGCGAAGCAGCTACGTAGTCGAAGGACCCCTACACGCCCAACACTCCCACTGAAGTATAAAGGCGTTCTCTTCGTGAACGATCGAGGATTGGTGGAGGCGCCCAGAGGATTGGTTCGTGTAGAGCGGACACTCCTGTCCGCTGCCTTTGACTCAAGCCCGGAGAAGAGGGAGTGGTCGAGATCGAATCCCACTGGACAGCAACCAGACGCGAGAACCAGGGAATTTATCCCACCGTTCGGCGACGCGACCCAGTCTAAGAGTGAGTGGCTGGCCGCCCGTCCTATCGCGAAGCGAAGGGCGGGCTCTCAGGCGGCCCGCGCGGCGCTGTCGCAACCTCACTTCTCAACTCAGTATCCCGCCTCGCGCCCATGCCGCACCGCCAGCATCACGATCTGTTTCCCGTCGTAATGATAGAGAGCGACATAGGCTCCGTGTCCGAACTCCATCACCCACTCGCGAAACTCCGGCGGCAACTCTTCGACCGGACGGCCACTCTCCGGATGCCTGGCAAGCGCCTTCACGCCCTGCCGGATCGCCTTCACCGCGCGCTGGGCCGCATCGCGGCTTTTGGGAACTAAGAAGGCATGAAGACGGGCCACATCCAGCAGGGCGGGTTGCGACCACTTCAGTCGTGACATTTAGGAGGAGCGGCGTCTTTGCCCGCTTCGAGTTTGGCCAGCCATGCATCGGTTTCTTCGGCGGTGGCGTGGAGGCCGGTCGTCTGGTAATGAGTCCAGGCGGCAAGCGCGTGCTGCCGGAATTGTTCGCGCTTCTCTTCGCGCTCCACATACTGCTCGATCGCTTCGCGCATGACCCAGTGCGGCGAACGGCGGCGCGCTTCGGCCAGACGCTGCACGCGCTCTTTTGTTTCGGTATCGAGCTTCACGCTGGTGGTAGAAGCCTTCGGCATGGCGAGTAATCCTAGGTGTTACTTTACAACACTATAGCACAGGGGCAGGCGTTTGTTGTTGGTCATTCGTCGTTGGTGGGAGGCCCGTCCTATCGCGAAGCGAAGGGCGGGGATATTCACCCGCAGCCCTTCTGGCAAGCACGCTATTACGATTTCAAGCTCTGGATCTAAAAGAGTGGAGCGAGCAAAAGCGCGTAGAGAAGCTGCGCTACATCCACCGCAATCCAGTAAAGCGTGGATTAGTGGAGTGCCCCGAGGATTGGTTCGTGTAGAGCGGACACTCCTGTCCGCTGCCTTTGACTCAAGCCCGGAGAAGAGGGAGCGGTCGAGATCGAATCGCACTGGACAGCAACCAGACGCGAGAATCAGGGAATTTATCCCACCGTTCGGCGACGCGACCCGGCCTAGGAGCCCCGCCCTTCGCTTCGCGATAGGACGGGCCACCCGCCCATTTACGCTTCTGTTCTGCCGAGGAACAATCGAACAACCTCGCCGCATTGTGCGCCGAGCTGCAGACGCCTCTTGCAAGCCTGCGACGTATCGCCGGTCGTCCTAACATCGTCAAAGAGGAGTACACCAGCCCCGCCAAGATCTGCTTTACTGCAACCTAACGATTCAAGATGCTCCATATAAGTCGGACGCTGCCCAGGATAAAGATGAGCTGGAGTGACGCTCTCTCTGCGGAAAAGCAGTTCTTCCGGGTACTGCAACCATGGGAACATTTTGGCGATGAAACGACACGCTAACTTTGACGAGGGCGAAACCTCGTGCGCTAAGTGGCTGGGGACAGGAACGATGTGGCGACAGCCGAGTTCGCATTTCCAACGCTCCGAAAATTGTTCAACCGCGCCGTGAACTTGCATCAGCGCAACTGAGAGACAGGCCGAGTCAGAAGCCTTGAAACCGAGAATGAACTGGGTGGCTTCATCGGTTCGTCCAGACTTACCGGGCTTGTAGCGGAATAGGGAAAGCGAGAGGTTGTCCTCATCCCAATAGTCGATACGCTTTCGACCAATGTCACTGTAATCCACTGAGAACTCGCCCGCGTGGCCCTCCACGGTTTACTTCGACGATGATTCTATCAAGGATTTTCGAGACCGATTGCATGTTCCCCTCGTATTCAGAATTGATTGAGGATCCACAGTCGCGCGTATCGAAAGATCAAAACGCAATGCTTAAGATGAAGATTCCGGCCCTCGGCCGCGTAACGCGAAGTCGAACGGCCGTCGGCTGTTCGGGAAGCCCCTTCTCGAAAAGCGCGAGAAGTGACGCACGCCCATTGTCTCATTCAACGTTCAAAGACAAACCCGCGTTATACTTCCCACGTAATGCGGCCCACAGGCCCAGTCTAGTGTATGGCATCGACAGACGGTCCATTTTGTAGCAACGGGTTGAGTCTGGACACTCCGATTTACCGCATCCACAAGCAGCGGTATTTGAAGGAATTGCTTTCAGGAAAACTGCTCATTCCTACGACTCGCCGATGGGATGACCCATACGAGAATCTGATTTCTTGGTGCTACTATGAGGTCCTTGGCGACGACAAGAGAATTAAACAAGTGTTTTTAGGCAACGACAGACTGCCAACATTTGGCCAGTGCTGGAGCACGTTTCCTGAATCGGATGCGATGTGGCGAATTTATTCTGACGTTGACAAAAATAGAAGCTTGGACTCTTCCTTCTCCGACAATGAGGGCCTAAGGCTGCGTACTACCGCTCGAAAGCTGGTTAACGCTTTAGCAAAGGGAATGGGAGCGGGGCATGCCGACAAGTGCTTTATCGGCTGTGTCAAATACATGGAAGAGGAAGAGTTACGAAACTATGTTGTTAACGCCGTTGGAAAGTATCAGGACCAAGCCTTCGGCGGCATCATGGGGCATGTCGATGCGCTTTGTTTGAAACGTAGTCCGTTCACACATGAACACGAAGTCCGTTTGCTTTACATTGATGCTGATCGGAAGTTTGAAAAGCAAGACTTCATAGAAGTTCCGATTGATGTGAACGCTGTCATTGATGAAATAGTGCTTGACCCCCGACTGAGGGCTGGCGGTGGTGGGGAGTACAAACGAGTGGAGTGGCTGCAAGCAAATGGGTTCAAGAACACGATCAACGTATCAAATCTTTATCAAAAGGTGATTCTCCAAATACCACTATACAAACCGGAAGATCTAAGGTGAATCGGCGGGTGGCCCGTCCTATCGCGAAGCGAAGGGCGGGGCTCTTAAGACGCGGCATTTAGGAGGAACGGCGTCCTTGCCCGCTTCGAGCTTGGCCAGCCAGGCATCGGCTTCTTCGGTGGTTGCGTGGAGGCCTGTCGCCTGATAATGAGTCCACGCGACGAGTGCGTCCTTCAGGAATTGTTCGCGCTTCTCTTCGCGCTCCACGTACGACATGGCAGACAGTGCTCCAAGGTGTTACCTGATACCACTATAGCAATGTGGTCGGCCGCCAGCCCAAGTTTCGCCCACGCGGGGCCCCTACCTTTTTCATCACATTTTTCTTGTACCGCCCTCACAGACACCGAATCGCAATCGTGCCAGAATTCACCGACAGTACAGCATCGAAAACTGCGTCCGTCTCCAGAGACGGACCCAAAATCCGCCGCAAACCATCTCCGGCGGCTCTTTGACAATAGGACGACAAGTACACAAATAAAGCGCTAAAAGTGGCGATCCCACACCTCGCCAAGTGCACGCCAAATCGCAGAAACACCAGCTAAGTCCTTATTCATGTAGTTGATAGAGTTAAGTGCTTTAATTAGAATAGCT
>Ga0185299_10001582_pt1 | contig 41857 bp, 39 predicted proteins | sample PaiPotPPA55metaG_FD_128002 | JGI IMG/M metagenome (GOLD analysis project Ga0185299, IMG submission 128002) | Iron sulfur acid spring bacterial and archeal communities from Banff, Canada, to study Microbial Dark Matter (Phase II) - Paint Pots PPA... ...
GACAGACACGCGCGCATCTCATCCTGGCCAGGAGAGACGATCTCCACTCAAAGGCCGAATACATTTGCGCAGACTTGTCTCTCGACCAAACTAACCCTTGCAGTCGCGCGGCGGACCATACATTGTGTTTACTTCGAGGTGAGTGTGAATCGATTGGACACTCGGCAAATTTGCGGCTATTGTCCGGGCTTTCTAAGCGGTTTACCGACAGGAACCGGCTTGCCGAAGTCAGGCGTGCCATCCGGTTTCCAGGCAAAGGGCTGGATACGCGGCGAGCGAAGATTGCCACAGCCCTCGTTGGGACCGGGATTGGCGTGATAGATAATCCAGTTCTGCCTGCCATCGGGAGAGCTGAAAAACCCATTATGTCCCGGCCCATAGGCGTGAGCTTCAGGATCTGTGCTCAGGAACGGATGATCGAACTTCGTCCAGCTTCCGGCATCGAGCAGATTTTTTCCAGTATCTGCCTGCAGGGCCCCGAGGGTGTAGAAGTCGGTCCAACAGCCGGATGCCGAAAAAACGATAAAAATCTTCCCATCATGCACCAACGCTTCCGGCCCTTCATTCACGCTCACATGTCTGCCGGGGAGATCGCCTTTGGTCTCCCAGGGATAGGTTGGCGTTGAAATCAGCGTCCGAGGTGAGTCGATGGTCCAGGGATTGCTCATGTGGGCGATGTATAGATCCTGTTCCCCATCGGTCTCGCCCTTCCAGCCCGACCATACAAGATAATGCTCACCGTTGAGCTCAAACGTGGTTGCATCGATGGCCCACCTATCACTTGGATCCTTGATCTGACCTTTGAGCGTCCAGGCACCCTGGAGGGGATCATCATGGTCGTTCTCGACGACATAGATCCTATGAGAGGCGTTGTCGCCTGCATCGGCGGCGAAGTAGATGTACCACTTGTTGCCCCATCGATGCAGTTCGGGGGCCCACAACTCCTTCGACCATGGGTGCCCTGGCTCAGGTGTCCACACCGCCTTCGTTTCTGCGTGCTGAAGGTCTGTGATATCCGCCGTCTTACGTAGGGTCAGATTGGCGCCGGTTGAATTCGAATAATAGTAAAAACCCTTCCACCAGACTACCCAGGGGTCGGGGCCTGTGCTCAGCAACGGGTTTGTAAAGGTGTTAGAAGGCAGAGGCATGGATGCACCCTGGGCAAAGCTGTGTGATGCGACGAAAATTAGTACCGATGCGAAAACCATCTTCAACATGAATCGTCGTGTCCTTTTCGCTGGAACCACTTGAATGAGTACCCGGCTTCTGGGAAATTGACTATGTCAGCGTCGGCTTCCAGCTTACTGTTCCTCTGGATGAGTGACTCGACGATCTGAGGCCTTTACCTGAAATTTACACGGATCACGTCTAGCAGCGAGTGTGGTGGTCGTGCGTCACCGAGGAGTTGCCAGACCATAATGCCTCCGTACTGGCTGGCCAGCTTCGCCTCTTTGGCCATGGAGTCCTCGCCGATGTAGTTGAGAACGATGCCGTCTTTGAGTGTGCCGCCCCCCACAGTGTCGACACGATAGGCGTTCGGGTACGCATTGAGAATGTCCACATAGTCTGCATCGACATCATTGCGAGCTTCCCCATAGAAGCCGACACCAAGTACAACTCGTGCTGCGGGCACGTGCTTTACGTTCACGAAAAAATTGAGCGCATCCTGCGCGTCCTTGAGGTTGGAATAAACCATGAGGCTGATGTAATCGAACGAGAGTAGCGTAGCCTCCGGCATCGAGGCCTGGATGTACTTTGCTGTTGCGCAGCTAACGAGCTTGCCTTCAGCATGCATCGCGGTGATGAGTTTGGCGACAAAGTCGGCGTAGGATGCCCCCATATTGTCGGAGGCTTCGATGTCCACATCCATGCCGTCGAGTTTGTGCCGGTGTACGTATTCAGTAAGTGAGGCAACAAGCGGCGCGCTCAGGCGAGCATTGTAGAACTGGGCGATCTCAGAAACGCCACCGCCACCGCCGCCGATCGAGGCCATAACGCTAATGCCTTTTGCATGCGCGAGCCGGACGACGGCGTCAACGTCCGCATCCGTGTGGGAGTCGGCACTGATGGTGAAATCACTGGCCGAGGTACAAGGGCCGCTACACAACGGTGGGGCAACGAAAGCGATGTCAATGTCGGTAACTCCGGTGAGATTGGTGGCAGCGAGCGCAGCGGCCATGTCACCCTGGCGATAGAAGGGCAGGTAGACGATGAAGTGTTTCGCTGGCTGGGTCTGCGCGACGACATAGGGAGTGGTTAATGCCACACACATCGCCGAGAGGGCGAGTAATATCCGCTTCATGGCTTTGATTATGAACTATCTCAGATCTCTATATGCGGGCCTCCGAAGCGACGACAGCATCGTTGTCATCGCTTCTGGTCACCGAGCAGATGCGCAACCCGCTCTGTGCTGGCTTGCGCCCACGGCGTGCTGGACACCCAGCCGAGCACCAGCACGACAGCACCGCATCCCGTCATGATCCACCAGATAGGATGCGTGGCCTTCGTGAAATCCAACCCCTTGGCGTGGCTCGTTGCGACAACTGTGCCGGCCACCGCCACCCCCAGAGTTGCTCCAACCTGCCGCCCCGTAGAGGCAATCGCTGCAGCCACTCCGGCTTGCGATAGGGGCATGCCTGCAACGGCGCTGTTGGTAATCGCCGGGTTGACCATGCCCAGGCCAACGCCAAACAACGCATAGGCCACCATCAAGTAGGTCACGGGAGTATGGATAGCCAGATGAGTGAGCATCAAAGTGCTCACCAGGAAGCCCGCGCCGGCAGCCAGCAATGGAAGTCGCGTGCCGTAACTGCCCACCAGACGCCCGGAGAGCGGCGCAAAGACCATCATCATCACGGCCAACGGCAGCGTGCAGAGCCCCGTGTAAAAGGCGGAGAGCCCGCGTACCTGTTGCAGGTACAAAACATTCAGAAAGAGAAAGCCGGCGAACGAGATAAAGGCACAGAGAGCTAACAGCGTCGCACTGCTGAAAGGCACGCTGCGAAAGAAGCGCAGGTCCACCAGGGGATCCTTACGCCGCGGTTCGTACAGGAGGAAGATCGCCAAAGCCACGGCTGACGCAGCAAACAAGCCGAGGATCAACCCGGATGTCCAGCCGGCGTGCGGCCCCTCGATCACCGCTGAGGTCAAGGACGCCAGTCCAACAAACACCAGAGACTGCCCCACGGGATCGAACGCTCGTGCTCGCGGCGCCTTCGACTCCGGCACGAATTTAGCGGCCAGCACTACCGCTGTAAGCCCAATGGGCAGGTTGATCCAGAAGATGGATCGCCAACCAATAGTCTGCGTCAACGCACCGCCAAGCAGCGGGCCAATCGCCAGCGAAACGCCCGCCACAGCCCCCCAGACGCCAACAGCGCGCGCCCGATCTTTCGGGTTCGGAAAAGCATTGGCAATGATCGACAGCGCTACAGGATTGAGCATCGAGGCGCCCAGCCCCTGCAACGCGCGGAAAGCGATAAGCTGTCCAATGTTTTGCGACAAGCTGCACAGCAGCGATCCCGTGAGAAATAGAACCAGGCCAATCTGAAAGACACGCCTCCGCCCGAAACGATCCGACATAGAGCCCGAGAGCATGAGCAGGCTGGCGACGACGAGCGTATACGCGTCGAGGATCCATTGGAGCCCTGAGAGATTCGCTTTGAGGTCATGCTGAATAGCCGGCAGCGCGACATTGACGATCGTGACGTCCATGCCCACAAGCAACAGGCTCATACAGCATATGCCTAAGATCAGATTCGGGTGACTCGATTTATGTACAGGACCGGCCGATGTTGCGGCGTTGATCCCGAAGGATGGGCTTGATCGTGTGCTGTTTTTTGGCAAGGCGGCTCCATCTTATAGATGCGCTCACCGCCGGGAAGATTTTAAAACTGAGGGCTCTAGAAGATTGCTCCGGCCAGAAGGAAGACAAGACTAGCAAGCCCTGCAATCACTCGGATGATATGGAACGCTCTCCATCGGTCACGAAGCTGCTGCCAGTTGGCCGGCAGCGTATCCACCTTCCAGGTCACGATCTCTTCAACGATAGGAACCTCAACGAACATCGTCACAAACAGCGCAAAAAGGAAGAAGACGACCCCTGCCAACGTCAGATAGAAGGTCCTTGGCTGCGTCGGGTACGAAAGGAACAGAACGGGCACGATCGACAGGAAAGCAGCCGGCATCAGCACAGTCATCACCGGTGCCATATTGCGATTCATCCGGTCTACGATCGCGAGAAAGACCTCTGGCTCGAAGGTATTCAGCGACCTGCTCAACGCCGCCCACGGACCATAGAACATTCCAGCAACCAACGCCGAGAGAACGATACTGATCAGCTCCCAGGTCTTCATCGTTTCCCTCCATGTTGATGATCGTACTCAACTATAAGGGGTGGATGCCCTCCGTCTTGCTTCTGAGACGTGAGTCATCAGCCCCGAAGGCGAGTGCGGAAATGAATTCGATCAAGGCTGCAGTGCGGCCATCACCGGAGCGGGATCCCAGAAGGCGCGGACCAACACAATCTTTCCAGCTTCATCGCAGTCGATCACATCGACACCCTCGAAGGTGACAGACTTCCCACTGTGAGCGACGCCCTTCCCGTCCACTTGACGGCAGCAGAACTGCCGTTCACGTAAACACTATCCTCAGTCAGACCAATGACCTTAAAACCGCTGACTATTTGAGTAAAAAACGCGCGAATCGCTTCATGCCCGATATTCGGAGGCGTACCGACGGGGTCGTGCTGTTCGGCATCGGCTGCGAAGACGGCAACACAGCGTTCGACGTCCATGGCCCGGATGGCAGAGAAGTATTCGGTGACAGTTTGTTCGGTAAGAGTAGACATAGCCGAATAATAAATGGAATATCGCAGCTATTCAGCCTCGAACATGGACCGAAGCCTCATGCTGCCTTTCTGCGGCGACTGGACGCATTTTCGACCAGATAGTTCTCTCCCCACATCTCCAAAACCCGGATAACAGGTTTGAGAGATTCTCCCCTCGGGGAAAGCCGATATTCCACCCTCGGTGGAACCTCGGCATACACAGTACGCACGATCAGCCCGACTTCTTCTAGCTCACGCAACTGCTTCGTGAGCATTCTCTGCGTCACGCCTGTCAGCCTCCGGCGGAGTTCATTAAATCGCAGCATCCCATCCGCCAGATGGTAGAGAACAACCCCTTTCCACTTCCCTCCGATGAGATCAAGCGTTGCCTCTACAGGGCATCCCAAGGCACACGAATAGCTCTTATTTCTTTTCATGACAGGCTCCACAGTTCCCTTTTGGATACTACATACACAAGATGTGCGTACTTACGCATTCTTCTCCATTCTGTCATGCTCTGTTTGAGGAGAAAAAATGAAGGCCATTGGATATAAGAGACCGTTGCCCATTGAAGACCCGGAGTCGCTGCTTGATCTTGAAATCCCCACACCAGAGACGAAGGGACACGACCTTCTTGTGGAGGTCAAAGCTATCTCGGTAAATCCGGTAGATGTGAAGATACGCGCCAGCACAAAGCCTGACGGAAGCGACTATAAGGTTCTCGGATGGGATGCTGCCGGAATCGTAAAAGAAGTGGGAGCTGAAGCCTCTTTATTCAAGCCCGGAGATGCCGTCTACTATGCAGGCTCTCGCATACGATCAGGCACCAATGCCGAGTTTCATCTGGTCGACGAGCGAATCGTAGGCAAGAAACCCAGCAGCTTGAACTTCGCGCACGCTGCAGCCCTCCCATTGACCAGCATCACCGCCTGGGAGCTACTGTTTGACCGCCTGGGAGTGCGACATGGCAAGCCGCTCAACGCCGGTAGATTGCTCATCGTAGGAGGCGCCGGGGGCGTCGGTTCCATCCTGATTCAGCTGGCACGTAAGCTGACCGGACTGACGGTCGTGGCAACCGCATCTCGTCCCGAGACGCAGCAGTGGTGCCTCGATCTGGGTGCGCATCATGTGATCGACCACACAAAGCCACTGGCGGAGCAGCTACGCGCTATCGGAATTCCGGAAGTGGAATACATCACCAGCCTGACCGCTACCGATACACACTTTCCCGCCCTGGTAGAGGTGCTCGCACCTCAGGGCAAGATTGGCCTCATTGACGATCCCAAATCGCTCGATGCAACTCTGCTCAAACGCAAGTCTGCCTCGCTGCATTGGGAGTTGATGTTTACGCGCTCTCTCTTCAATACACCCGACCTTCTCGCGCAGCATCACTTGCTCAATGAAGTCGCCGCCCTGGTCGATGAAGGAGTGATCCGCACGACGATTGCAGAAACTCTTGGAACGATCAACGCCACGCATCTCAAGAAGGCGCACGCCCTGATAGAGAGCGGACGTGCCAGAGGCAAAATAGTACTCGAAGGCTTCTGACAGCTTTCTTCCTGGCCTGTCCCCTGACTGAGACGTGGCAAGCCGTTGAAGCGCTTCGAAAGAAAACGATGGAGGCAATGATGAGCCGTCGCTCCCTTGCAAATAAACGCAAATTTGCCGGCAGCGCCTTGAATCGATTGGCACTGCCGGCATCTCTTCTATCGCAGCAAAGCCGTGCTACTCCGAAGCCTTCTGCCCAGCATGCGATGCAGCTTCTTCAATCACCGCCGCAACCTCCTTCGGCCTGGAGATGTAGACCGAGTGACTGGCACCGGCGACTTCGACCTTATGGCTGCCGGCACGTTCCGCATACCAACGTTCAAGATCAGGATTGATGGTTCTATCCTTGCCCGCTACCACCATCCAGCTAGGCTTGCCCCTCCACGCCGGCGTCGTAATCACGGCGTGAAAGCTGGCGTCAGCAATCAACACCTGGGAGCGCGCGCCGAAGGCGGCTTGCGCAGCAGTCAGATCGGCGGCGAAGTACTCATGATATTGCGCAGGGTCGAGGTAATCGAAATCATCTGCGGTCTTCTTGATCGCAGATGATTTACTTAGGTCGCTGGGAAAGCGCTTGCCATCACCGGCCTCACTCTCACCGGCACCCGGCATGTGGGCTGCGACATACACCAAACCGACAACCGAGGGGTCAGTCCCCGCCTCTGTAATGACCGATCCTCCATAGCTGTGAGCAACAAGAATGGTCGGCCCCTCCTGTAGAGCAAGAACGCGCTTCGTGGCTGTCACATCGTCCTGAAAGGATGTCTCCGGCTCCTGAACGATGCTGACGTTGAAACCATCTTTGCTAAGGATGTCGTAAACACCCTTCCAGCCGGAACCATCTGCCCAGGCGCCGTGGACCAAAACGATATTCCGAACACGATGTCCCTGACCTGGCGTCACGGGCGCGGTTGCAGTCTGCGCTGCAGCCAATGAAACCATTCCACCGAGGGTAAGACCGATTAAGCCGAGGATGGCCTGGCACTGCGCAAAGGGCCGAAGGCCGCTTGTCTTCTTTCCTGCTAATCCTGGTAACGTCATGAGATGCTCCTTAGATTGGGCGTACTTCGCTGCCAACATCCCGTTAGAGTCCCATCACTCCGCCTAGGATAATCGTTTGTCTGAATAGCTGTGATCTGATTCCTGAATAAGTGATACAGCGATGGAGCTCATTTCGCGAAGGGTCCTGGTTAGCCAGACTTCCTAAATAACATTTAGAATCCCACCACAGCCAGGAATCTGGAAACATACAATAGCCGTAGCGCAAACTCCAAGGCTCATCGAGCCTCTTAAAAGTAGTCTCGGGCCACACATCTACTCCGTGAGACAAACATGTTTATGACCTGTAGGAAAAGCAAGCCTGTTCGCTCCTTGTGTCTTCTTGTTCTCTTCTCCTTTGCCTTTTGCGGCTTCGCATCCGGCAACGCACAGACCGCCAGCTCTCACCACATCAAGCTGGATCAGGGCTGGGAGATTCAATCGTCTGCCATGGTGCAGGAGACAGGAGAGAAGATCTCTACAGACAACTTTGCGCCGCGAGACTGGCATCCCGTGACCGTCCCTACAACCGTCATGGCAGCCTTGGTAAAGGCAAAGATTTATCCGGACCCCACCGTCGGAATGAATCTGCGCAACCTTCCCGGCGTGGATTATCCGGTCAGCGAAAACTTCTCCAGAGTCCCGATGAAGCCCACCAGCCCCTTCGCCCCCTCATGGTGGTATCGCAAAGCGTTTGTCTTGCCCGCGGACGAGGCTGGCAAGACGGTCTGGCTGAACTTCCTTGGCATCAACTACCGCGCCAACATCTGGGTGAACGGCCACAAGATCGCCGACACCACAAAGGTCGCAGGAGCATGGCGGCACTACGAGTTCGATATCACTCAGGCCATCAAACTGAATGGCAAGAACGTTGTGGCCGTCGAAGTATTTGCCCCCACTGAAAATGACCTCGCCATTACCTTCGTCGATTGGAACCCGATGCCTCCCGATAAAGATATGGGCCTGTACCGCGAGGTGTTCCTCACCACAAGCGGCCCGGTTGCTGTACGGAATTCCGCGGTGTTCTCCCAGGTGAACTCTCCTCAAAACGATGAGGCGAAGCTAAGTGTGACCGCACAACTGAAGAATGCGTCGGATAAAAGCGTTCAGGGCACTCTCCATGGCCGCATCGAGAAGATCGAGTTTACGAAAGATGTGACACTTGCGCCAGGAGAGACAAAAGATGTTAACTTCGAGCCGGCTGACTTCCCGCAGCTGATCGTCACTCATCCTCAGCTATGGTGGCCGGCCCAGATGGGAACACCTCGCCTTCACGAGTTGCATCTGCAATTCGATATCAAGGGTCAGGTGTCGGACACTGCGGAGTCGCAGTTCGGAATACGCCAGATCACCTCGGAGGTTACAGAGAACACACGGCGGCTATTTCGCATCAATGGAAAACCCTTGTTGATTCGCGGCGGAGGCTGGGCCATGGACCTCATGCTGCGCGAGAACCAGGAACGCCTCAAAAGTGAGATGAGCTACGTGCAAGACATGGGCCTCAACACAGTTCGACTCGAAGGCAGACCGCAGACGCCAGAGTTCTTTAACGAGGCTGACCGCCGTGGAATTCTAGTCATGGCGGGATGGAGCTGCTGCGACCACTGGGAGAACTGGGCCAAGTGGACGGCCGAGGATCATGACATCGCCAAACTGTCGCTGCGTTCGCAGATGCTACAACTGCGCAGCCACGCGAGTCTTGCGATGTGGTTGAACGGAAGCGACAATCAGCCTCCGCCGGATCAGGAGCAGGTCTACCTCGATATCGAAAAGGAGCTGCGCTGGCCCAATCCCCTTCTCTCTTCGGCCACCGCGAACCTTGGCGTCGGCGGCGCCCCGAATGGCGCACGCATGACCGGCCCCTATGACTACGTTGCCCCTTCGTACTGGCTGCAGGACTCACAGGCCAACCAGCCGGACCACACCTGCGGTCTCGGCGGTTGCGGTGGCGCCCATGGATTCAACACGGAGACCAGTGCCGGGCCGGCCGTACCGCCCGTCGAAAGCCTGACAGCCATGCTCGGAAAAGATCACCTCTGGCCCATCGACTCCACCTGGAGTTTTCATGCCGGCGGCGGCGTCTTCAAAGACCTGGACATCTACACGCAGTCATTGAATGCGCGCTATGGAGCGGCGAGCAATGTGGAAGACTACGCCGAGAAGTCGCAGATGATGTCGTACGAAGGCACTCGCGCGATGTTCGAGAGCTATAGCCGCAACAAGTATGACTCCACCGGGGTAATCCAGTGGATGCTGAACAACGCCTGGCCCTCCGTCATCTGGCATCTGTACGACTACTATCTGCGTCCGGGCGGTGGCTACTTTGGCACCAAGATCGCGTTGGAGCCGCTGCATCCCCTGTACTCCTACGACGATCATGCGATCTGGGTGATCAGCAGCCAGTATCAGGATGCAAAGGGCCTGAAGGCCACCACAACCGTCTATAACCTCGACATGACGAAGAAGTTCTCTCGTCAGGAGACCGTGGATGTTCCGGCAGACGGCAAGATTCGCATCTTTACTCTTCCTAATATTCAGGGCCTGACTCCCACCTACTTCCTCAAACTGGATCTGCAGGATGAGGCCGGGAAAACCGTAGGGTCGAACTTCTACTGGCTGTCCACGACCCCCGAGACCTTCAACTGGACGAAGTCGAATTGGTATACAACACCCACAACCTCACAGAGCAACTTCACAGCTCTGTCTCAGTTGCCGAAGGTCAAACTAGTAACGGAGACAACTACAGAGAAGCGCGGCGATGAGGAGATAACTCGCGTGACCATTCGGAATCCCGGGAAAACCCTGGCCTTCTTCATTCGCCTGAAGCTCGACAAAGGGGCGACCGGAGAAGAGGTTCTCCCTGTTCTCTGGCAGGACAACTACTTCTCTCTGCTGCCAGGAGAGAGCCGCGAGATCACAGCCACCTATCAGTCCAACCTGTTAGGCTCCGCCAAACCAGCGGTCACCGCACACGGATGGAACACCAACTGAGCTGTGGGGACTTCCCCCATACCGTGTCATCTCGACCGGAGGCGGCGCTTTTTGCCGCCGTAGTGGAGAGACTCCTGTATTTCGCTTTTGCTTTTCTGGTTGTCCTTTCGAGCGCAGCGAGCGAACCTGCTGTCTCCCGTTCTCTCCTGTGCCGCCACAACACCAAGCGGCACGCAATCCCCCTTCGCGTGATCCCCAACAGCATGAGGTGTTTCACCTCAACATCCCGCCATCATAAACGCGTATCAATCACAAACAAAGTCTAACGATCGATCGGAGTTAAAGAATCGCATTCCGAACGGCTTCATCTCTTTGTGCAGGAGGTCATTTCGATGGCAAATGACAAGAAGGTCGCGTTGGTTACTGGCGCCAACCGTGGGATTGGTCTGGAAACAGCCCGGCAATTAGGACAGAACGGTATCACCGTAGTCGTAGCAGCTCGGTCCCTGGCCGCTGCAAACGAGACCGCCGAAAAGCTCAAGGCTGAAGGTCTCGATATCGTGCCGGTTCAACTGGACGTCACCAAAGAAGCCGATCGCAGCGCGGCTGCCAAAACCATCTCTGACAAGTTCGGGAAGCTGGATATTCTCATCAACAATGCGGGTATCGGCGCGGAAGGTGGATTTTTTCCGGGAAAAACGGTCGAGACCACGGAAGCGGAACTGCAGAAGGTCTTTGGCACGAACCTCTTCTCGGTCATTGCGGTGACACGGGAGTTTCTACCACTTCTCAAGAAGAGCGCCGCGGGCAGAATCGTGAACCTCTCGAGCATCCTTGGATCACTGACGTTGCACGCCGATCCCGAGAGCCCCATCGCAAGCACCAAGGCCTTTGCATACGACGCTTCCAAGTCGGCTCTCAACGCGTTCACCATCCACCTGGCAGTAGAGCTCAAAGACAGCAACATTAAGGTGAACTCAGCCCATCCGGGTTGGGTGAAAACAGACATGGGCACCGACCAGGCTCCCATGGAGATTGTGGACGGCGCGAAGACCAGCGTTCAACTCGCGCTGATCGGACCAGATGGCCCGAACGGACGTTTCATTCACCTCGGCGAAGAACTACCCTGGTAAGCAGAGCTGTCATGCAATACACCGGCAGGAGCATCAAAGGCTCCTGCCGGTTTGCATGACATTTCCTAGACCAGGATCCCTATAGGTGTACCCAGGGGCGATCATTTGATGGGCACTTTTCCCCAAGAAAAGTGCCGCTTCTAAGCTCTTTCCGGGGATAGTAATAGGGATTCTGCTCTAATAGCCACGATCTTCTACGCGTGAGGACAACATCCATTACAAATGGCTACGAGCCAAAGCCTTCAGAGCAAGGAGAACGAAACCGTTACGAAACTCCAATTCAGCCCCTGAACAGGCTAACCAGCTGGACTTCATGCTCGAATAGACTGGCCAATTTGTGCGGTTTCTGGCCATCACAGGTTTGGCGGGTGCTCAATGACTCTGGAGGCCACACAATCGGCGGTGACGATTGAAACATGGCGCCAGTTCGGGATAGTTTCATCTAAGGGCCAATCCATCGCCTCCATCTCTTCGATCCAATCGTAGGCAGCCCTCCTCGCTTCCCCTGGACCATACCTTCGTATGACTGCCGTATAGAAGGCAGCTAGCTCCCTCTCCGCTGTCATCAAGAGATCGGCAACTGGTCCTGCAGGTGCTTGCTGAGTTGCAATAATTGGGTTCTTCTCTTCGTCGCACATTGGAATCTGTCTCCTCGCTGGAACTGCTTCTATCAATGCCGCCTTCCTCGCAAAGCGCTTCGCTAATGCACAGCTTCTCCTTTGGGTGCTCCCTCGCCGGGTTTGTTCTTACTGAGAATGAAGGCGCACACGATCATGCCCATTGCCATCCATGAGAGCAGACGGTAGATGTCCTGATACGCCATCGCCGTTGCTTGCTGATTGAGCTCCTGGTAGATCTCAGCTCTCGCCATAAGCGCGGGCCCTGGCCCTTTTCCGCTTCCACCGAAGTAGGCGGTCAACGCATTGAGCCGACTGACGAATGCGGGATTACCGGGCTGCATGTATTCCTGCAGATGCGCCTGGTGAAACAAAGACCGGTTGGTGACGATCGCCCCAGTAACGGCGATGAAGATGCTCCCGCCAACGTTGCGAACGAAATTGATGATCCCCGAAACCTGGTTGCTCGCCTCTTTCGGAAGCCCCACATAGGCCGCAGTGGTAATAGCTATGAACGCGAAAGGAATCGCGAACATCTGCAGGATGCGGAGCCAGGAAGCAAAACCGAAGGTCATGTCGAGCGTAAAGTGCGTGGAGGTGTAATAGAACGCTACGGCGAAGCAGGCGAATCCGAATGCGGCCATGTTTCTCGCCGGGAACTTGCCGGTAGCGAAACCCGCAACAGGCATAATGACCAGGAGGGCAAGTCCACCGCCCGTAAGCGCCTCTCCCGCAAGAGTTGCCGTATAGCCCATCAGTTGCTGCAGGAATTGCGGCTCCAGCACGGTTGCAGCATTCAAGACACCGCCTACCAGGATCATGAGCAGGCAGCAGATAGCGAAGTTCTTGTACTTGAAGAGCCTCAGATTCATGATGGGATTCTTAGCCCGCCACTGCCACCAGATCAGACCAGCCATCCCAGCAACAAACAGCAGGCCACAGATGAGGATTAAGTTGGAGGCAAACCAGTCGTTCTCTTCCCCCTTATCGAGCATGATCTGCATGCCGGCCATGGCAACTGTCAGCAGACCCAGGCCGATGTAATCCAGCTTCTTGAGGTTGGAACGGTCGGCTTTGATCCAGGGCGGATCTTGAACCAGTCGGCTGACCAGGAAGAAGGCGAGAATGCCAACCGGCAGATTGATATAGAAGATCCACCGCCACGAGTAGTTGTCCGTGATCCAACCGCCGATCGTCGGTCCGAGTGAAGGCGCAAGTACAGCAACGAGGCCATAAAGCGCGAAGGCCTGGCCTCTTTTCTTCGGTTCGAACGAATCCGCCATAATGGCTTGTGCCATGGGCTGGAGGCCACCTCCTCCGACTCCTTGAAGAACACGCGCAAGAAGCAAGATGGGGAGGGTAGGCGCGATACCACAAAGAAAGCTGGCCGCCGTGAAGATGGTAATGCAGAGCAGAAAGAAATTCTTGCGGCCGATGACACTCGATGCCCATGCACCAACCGGCAGAATGATGGCGTTGGAGACCAGATAGCTGGTGAGAACCCAGGTTCCCTGACTGGTGCTGGCGCCGAGGTCGCCGGCAATATGCGGAAGGGCAACATTGGCAATGGAGGTATCTAGCACTTCCATGAAGGCAGCCAGCGCAACCGTCCCAGCAATGAGCCATGGATTGACGTCAGGTTTCCACTGCCCGCCACTAGATACATCTGCTGCCATTGCACTCCCTTTCCATGCAGAAGTTTTGCGTGACCGGTTTATGGCCGCCGACGTCTATTCATGCGCATATAGATCTCCGTGCCGTGATTGCGAAACTGGACCTCATCCATGCAGGACCTCATGAGAGGAATTCCCCGGCTCCGGTCTTCACCAACATCCTCTGGGGCAGCAACGTTCTCTTGATCGAAGCCAATTCCTTCATCCCGGATCTCAATCGACAGAGCATCAGGCTCAAAGGCGCAACGGACATAGACCTTTCTTGATGGGTCATTGTGGTTGCCATGAGTGATGGCATTGGCCAACGCCTCCCAGATCGCTATGCAAAACGCGGCTTCGCGTCCGTCAATTCGCGATCGCAACTCCGGATCAGACCGAAGCTTCTCGACCATAGCTGGGACCAGGCTCAATCGGCTTTCCATCGCGACTTCATCTGAAAACATCACCCTTCACCCAAAGACAAACTGTATCTGAAAGCGTATTGTATGTAAATAGACGCTATGGAGGTGCTGGAGATGGCTGGCTCAGACGCAGGTCGGATATTGGCGGTTTCAGGCAGGCCTGCGATTTCCGGGGGAGTGCCCAAAGCCATCAGGGAGTGGATAAACGCCTCAATCACGAGGGCACATTGAATTCCCAGCGAAGGATAGTGAAGAAGGTAGTAGCCAACCAGAGTGGCTATCCCGTCAGCCTGATTGTTGTGATCGAGCAGTGGATCTGCCTGGGGTTGGGAATGATCTGCATGATCTCAGGAACTTTGGGTATCTCCATGAATACCGGCCAGAATGATCTTTCTGCACACTTCTCATGGGCAGGATTGGGATACGTGCCTCTGTTGCGAATAACAGCGGCCGCGTGCCTGGCTTTGAGTATCGTCCTGGTACGCCTGGGATGTACCAGCCGCTGGCCGCAGCCGGCAGGCGGTTCCGACATGCAAAGAGTCAAGGAGGAGCCAGATGAAGAATGACATTGAAGATATTCCGATGGCCTATCTGTTGTACGTGCTTCTCGTCATCATAGTGGTTGTGGGCATCGCAGCGGTTGTGATCGTCAGATTGATTCGTGCCTGAGCGCAGTTGCAGCTGTTATCGTATCTGGATGCAGAGTGTTCATCGAATTCCGCATTGGGCTGACCCGACAGCAGTGCAGAACGTCTTCAGGCGTGTCCCCACGATCATCGATAGATCGCGACAACAATCGTTGGAAGGAGACCGTTTGTGACCATTGCAAGACCACGAAAGCGCCTCACTCGCGAGGAAAGCCGAGCTCAGACCCGTGCCACACTGATCGCCGTGGGACGAAAACACTTTTTGCGTTACGGGCTGGGTGGCGCCGTGACGGAGAAGATAGCGGAGGATGCCGGTTATTCCCGGGGCGCCCTGTATTCCAACTTCGACAGTAAGGAAGAGCTGTTTGTCGCTGTCATCCATGACGAACAGGCGCGCCACTTGAATTTCTTCCGGTCTCTGCTGAAGGACGAGCCTTCGTCCAAGAAGCGTGTGAAGAAATTACGGGACGGCATTGCCGACCTGATGACAGACCATGATTGGATTGTGCTTCGCGCTGAATTCGAGATCGGTGCTCTTCGAAGCGAAAGCATCCGGAAGCGCTTCGTTGAAGCGCATCGGCAGCAGCTTCACGACGGAAGCGAGCTTGTTAGAGATCTCCTGCGATCTCCCGATGTCACTTCGAGATTGACACCGGATGATTTCATCACGGTTATCATCAATCTCGCCCATGGTCTGGCTGTCACGCAGAGAATACTTGGTTCAGAACTCTCTCAGAAGAGCACGCGCAGTCTGATCCAAACGCTGTTCGATCGTTTGATATCGTCCACGTGATCTTTTGCAGCCGGGCACTTTCGCAAGGCAGTCATGCGGGCACCTCCTATCGAATTGAGGCTCGTGTTTCCCTATTTACGGAATGATCGAAGCCGTAGCTGGATGCTCGGGCGTTGGGCGCGGAGGCAGCGGGGTGAGTGGCGGCTCGTTATGGGCGGCCTTCGCAGCCGCCTTGGCGGACGCAGCGCGGCGGCGTTGCTCAGCCGTAAGCTCCAGCTGATCGGCGCGCGTCTCCGGCAACGGCCCTCCTGCGGCGTTCTCCGCGATGCGTGAGCGCCGTTGCGCCGTCAGCGTCTCCTCATCCGGCGGGTAGCACGGCTTGATCGTGCATGGGTGCTCATTAGTCTTCGTCGTGCCGAGGAAGTTGTGATTGAAATCCGCCGACGCGGGCACCAGATAGAACGTCACCGTCTGCGCGAAGTAGCTCTCGTCCGTCGTAGGCAAAACGCGCGTGGGATCTGCATTCAGATACTGCACCAGATACCACTTGGTATTCACTGCGCGATACGCCGAGAGGTCTTCGAGCCTGACATCCAGGCCTGTCGCGTCCTCCTCTTCCCGCATCGAGCCGTTCTCGGCTAATTCGTGGTCCTTTGCCGGATCCTTTACGCCGACCAGCACAAGCTTCCGGTCGGCTCTCTCCTTGAGCCGCTTCACAGCCTCCTTCAGGCACGGCAATGCACTGTTCTCCACACGCGCAGGTCGAATACTGTCCTGGTCGAAGGAGATAGAGCATACCTCCTCCACTCCGGATGGTGGAGTGGGCTTATTGCGTGTCTGTGCGAGCGATGCCAGAGCACTTGCGAAGGTGACTGTAAGCGCGAGAACAGCTTGTGTACGTCGCCGATTAAATCCAGATTGCATCATGTCTCTCATTTTTTGGGAATTTCGGTCGCAACTCTCGCTCACGTTAGTCCGGAATCGAAGTGACGGCGGGATGATCTTTCGAAGGCGGCGGCGGCAGCGGTGCGAGCTTCTCATAGCCGCGCTCGCCGTTGGGTGCAATCACACCGGGACCAGGCCCAAGGTGCGGAGCATCCACGTTGTCCTCTGAGCAGGAGAACTCGCGCACTTCGTCCGCCGGCTTGCCGAGCAACCAGGTCCGCTGGTAATGGATGGGCTCGGTGTAGTATTTCGGGTCATCCACCGTCATCTCCAGGTGCAGGTGACCGATGTCGGGCCTTGTCCACCGCTCGACGACGTGCTGAGCGTCGCTATGAGGATCGGCGTTCTCGTCCGCCCACGTGCGTCCCTCTTTGAAGCCCGTCGAGTCGATCACAAACGTGTCGTCAGCCCACGATCCAATCTCATCGCCAAAGAACGAAGGATCTGGATCAGGGTCGTGCTTGCGACCATCGGTGGGCACCAGACGGTACGTCGTGTACCAGTAGAGAAACACCGTGTGGTCCTCTCCCTGCAGAAGCTGGAACGGAAGTCCGCTGGCATTGTGACGCGGCAGGCCGCCGACGATGCAGAGCGCCTCGGGATCGATCGTGTGCTCGACGTTGTACTTGTGCGCTGCCTCGCCGGCCGGCGTGAACGGCAGCTTATAGTTCGGATAATCCTTGCCGAGGTTTCCGATGGGCTTGTCTTTCGGAGCATGTGATGGAACCCAGTAACCGGAGAGATCGGGATGCGCGCCGAGCCGCGGCGCCGGCCCCTTCGGCAGATCGGCCTCGTTACGCGAGAACGGAGAGTTCGCACGCCCCGTAGTGTCGTCTGCTTTTTTCTTGGAATCCTGCGCGTGAGCACCAAATGAAGGTACGAGCACAAGAGTCGCTACGGCTAGCGCAGATGCGGCGATGGCATGGTTGAACGTCAAGCGAGAGCTCCTTGTCTTCCGTCATGCATACGCAGCAATAATGAATGCAACGCAAGTCATCCTTCGCTGCTCGGTCGCAACAGGACTGACGGTTAGGTATGTGTTGGATAGAGAAATCGTGCCGGATCTGCTGGGGATTGCAGGCTCCGCTCACACGTGTGCGCTCAGCGACAGGAGCAACAACAGCGGCGCGAACAATGCATCGTGGAAATGCTGGGCATAGGCAAAAATTAGACCATCGCTGAGACAACGTCAAGTCCGGCCTCTTGACAGGGGTCGCCTTGTTCCCTAAAGTTCAGGCATGTTCTCTCTTGCAGCTTCGCGTTGTTGTCGTTGTTCGCTCCCGTTGGAGTGGACTTCGGCGTGCGCCCGGCTGTAACGCGTGTAGTGCCTGCAAACGCAGGCGGAACGTATGACCAGCTAAGCCCCACGAGATCGAAGGCCGCTCCATCCGGAGCGGCCTTTCCATTTGCCTCGCAATCACATCCTTCGCAAACAGTTTCTCCTCCTTCACTTCGTTCGACAAAGGAATCGGCATGAAAGCTAAACTCGCAACCTCGGCTCTCATCGTCGCGACGCTTCTCGCGGCGGTCCCGGCATACGCGCATCACTCGTTCGCCGCAGAATTCGACGGCTCCAAGCCCACGCGGCTGGTCGGCAAGATCACACGGGTGGAGTGGACGAATCCGCACTCGTACTTCTACGTCGACGTATCCGACTCCAAAGGCAAAGTCTCCAACTGGGGATGCGAAGGTGCCGGCCCCGGCGCTCTCAGCCGTCGCGGCTGGAAGAAGGGTGACCTCAAGATCGGCGACTCTATTGTCGTGGATGGCTACCGTGCCAAGGACGGCTCGCACCTGATCGACGCACGCCGCGTAACCCTGCCCGATGGCCGCTCGGTCTACGGCGGCAGCCCCGGGGACGGCGGCCCCGGCGACAACGGCACAGTACAGGGCAACTTGCCCGGTACCGGCAAGAGCTAAGGCTTCTGAGGCCCGGCGCCTTCTCGGAGGCGCCGGCATTTTTTCTCCATGACATCTCCGCCATCTCAATGACACAACCTGTTCTCCAACATATCTGCCAGGTCATCTACGACTCCCAGATCGGCACAACGATCCGCGAGTCGGACTACGCGTTCTCGATCATTGAATCGGTTCACGTGCTCGCGATCACGCTCCTCGTCGGATCTATCTCCATCCTCGACCTGCGCATGCTCGGCCTTATCCTTCGTGAGATTCCGGTCACCCGCGTCTCACGCGCCGTCTTCCCCATCACCTGGGCCGGCTTCGCGGTGATGGTCACAAGCGGCCTGTTGCTCTTTTGGGCCGAGGCAGCGAAGAACTACCTGAACCCCGCCTTTCGTGTAAAGCTCTTGCTGTTGCTCCTCGTCGGGCTCAATCCTCTGATCTTTCACACATCCATCTATCGCCGCGTTGCCGAGTGGGAACTCCAGCATCGCTCTCCCTGGCGGGCGCGTGCAGCCGCCATCGCCTCACTCACTCTGTGGAGCGGCATTATCGTCGCGGGCCGCGCGATCGCTTACTTCTAACGCCCCTGAGGAATCATCCGCTTGCTCGCCGCCCAACATTGGTTTGAACTCCTCTCGCAGTCCCCGCTCGGACTCTACATGCAGACCAGCCGGTGGGCCTTTGCGGTCGTCGAGATGGTCCACCTCCTCGCGATTGCGGCTCTCGGAGGCTCGGTGCTGCTCATCGACCTTCGCCTGCTCGGCGTGATCCTGAAAGGCGAGTCCGCAAAGAGCATAGGCCGCGACCTCGGCCGTATCCTGCTCGGCAGCTTAGTAGTGCTCATCTTCTCTGGTATCGGGCTGCTCTCGGAAGAATCCATGAAGTGCTACTTCAGCCCTGCCTTTCGCTGGAAGATGGCCCTTCTCGCCAGCTCCATCGTGTTCTACTTCACGCTTCACCGTCGAGCATTGAATCGTGCCGGCACGGCTTCCCCTGGAATCAGGCAGAGAGCGATCGCGGTAGTCTCGATGCTGCTTTGGCTAGGCGTCGGAGTCGCAGGACGAGCGATTGGCTTGATCTAAGCGACGAACAACGTGAGTAACGGAGAGACCTGCAGGCGCAAATCTTGGTATCGCACTTTGCGTCAAGAGATCTACAAACTGCTTCGGCCTTTGCTTTTCTTTCTGTCATTCCCGCAGGGAATCCGCTTCTGTTGTTGCTTTTGCTCTTCTGGTTGCATTCCGAGACGTAGTCGAGGAACCTGCTGTCTCCCGTTTTCTCCCGTGCCGACACAACATTGCGCCGCAACGCAAACCACACTCTTCCATTTCTTAGCGCAATTTCGCCGATACTGCGAAGTAGTCTTTTCTACCCTTCCCATACATTGTCGTCTTGACCCTGAGCGCAGCCGATGGGCTTGCGGTCTTTGTCGCCTCAGCGGAGCGACCTGCGGCTCTCCATAGCGCAGCGCAAACCGCGGCGCTTCAGCGTCGCGGGACGGAGGAAGCCGTAGCCTTTAGGCTACGGAATTTAGGCCAGCTATGAATCGGGCTTTAGCCCCGGGCCGTTGGTTTGCAGCCGAAACAAAGCCCGGGACGGAGACCACGAGGCGATGGAGCTCAAACCCCACACCTGCTTCAAAACATCTCTGCAATCAAGCCACAAAAAACTATTGCAAATAAACTCTTGACTTCCCTCCTGCCCGGCTGATATTTAACCTACTACTACATGTAGTAAATACTCCTACAAGGTCAGTAGTTATGCCACCTATCCGCCTCAGCCCCCGCGAAAAGCAGCTTATGGAGATCCTCTGGCAGCAAAGCGAGGCCTCCATCCGCGAACTCCACGCTGCGCTTCCCGCCCGCAAACGCCCCGCTTACACCACCGTCCAAACCCTTATTTACCGGCTCGAGGACAAGCGTGCGGTCCGCCGCATCCGCAAGGTGGGCAACTTTCACATCTTCGCTCCCTCTATCACGCGAGAAGAAACGGACCGCGGCCTCCTCGATGACCTGCTGGCCCTCTTCAATGGCCAGTCCCGCCCCGTCATAGCCCACCTCATCGAATCCGGCAAACTCACCCGAGAAGACATCGCCTACGCCGAAGACACTCTTCGCGCGTTCGAGGAAGAAGGTCAGTCCTGATGACTACCTTCATCGCACCAACAGTATTCCTTCCGTCCGAAGCCTCTCACTTCGTCCCGGCCTTCCGCTCAATCGCTCCAGCCATCGCCAACCACCTCTGGCAATCCACTGCCGTATTTCTGCTCGCGTGGCTGCTCACGCTCCTGCTTCGCCACAACCGCCCTGCCACCCGGCACGCCATCTGGCTCACCGCTTCTCTCAAGTTCCTCGTTCCGTTCTCAACCTTGTCGGGGCTCTCCGTGTTCCTCTACGCACCCCGGACCACAATACCCTCAGGCCATATCGCCACAGCCGCCCAGGCCGCCGCGCAGCCGTTCTTCGCAACGGCCCCCACGCACGCGTTCCCACAACAGTTTGTCTCCGCACAGCCCTTACCTACTGCATGGCCAATCCTCCTGCTGGCTTCCATTTGGCTCATCGGCGCGCTTCTCGTGCTCGCTGCATGGTGTGCTCGCTGGCGCACCGCCCGCCGCATACTGAAGGCTTCTGTACTCGCGATGGAGGGCCGCGAGCTCACACTGCTCCGCAGCCTCGAGTCCTCTCTCCATACACGCCGCGCCCTGCCGCTGCACGTCTGCCCGGAGCTCTCTGAACCAGGACTCTTCGGCGTCCTGCGGCCTGCTCTCATCTGGCCGTCCTCGCTCTCAGAACACCTCACCGACGACCACATCAAATCCATCCTCCTCCACGAACTCATCCACGCACGCCGCCGCGACAACTTGACCGCGACGCTCCACATGTTCGTGCAGGTGCTCTTCTGGTACCACCCGGCCGTCTGGTACATCGAAACCCGCCTCCTCGTTGAGCGGGAACTCGCCTGCGACGAAGCCGTCATTACCCTCGAAGGCAATCGTCGCACCTACGCTCAAGGCCTTATCAAAGCCTCATGTCACGCGATCGACTCGCCACTTCCGTATGCCGCGGGATTCACCGGCGGCGGCCCGCTCAGCACGCGCATCACCGCGATCCTCCGCACCCAAACGCGCTCCCTGAGTTCGGCGCAGAAGATCATGCTCGCCGCCGTTGCTGTCTGCACGCTCGCTGTCCCCCTCCTCATTGCGCAGGCCAGCCATCGGCTCGAATTCGAAGTCGCATCCGTCCGCCAGGCACCACCCAATTTACCCGAACGTGGCAATGAATCCCTCACCGGCTACGAGCTACAGGGCAAAAGTTTCACTGGCGGCCTCTTCTCCACCAACGCGCCGCTCTACCTCTACCTTGACTTCGCCTACAAGATCACCGACGTTCGCCAGGCCACATCCTTTATGGACCAGATGCCACCCTGGGCTCGCGACGTCAACTACACCATCGAGGCCCGCGCCGCCGAGTCTGCAACATCAGATGACGTCCGTCTCATGATGCGCTCGCTCCTCGAAGACCGCTTCCACCTCCACCTCCACTCGGAAACTCACGACGCACCAGCCCTCGTCCTCAGCCTCGCGCACTCCACTCCCGGCCCGCAGCTTCACCTGCACACTGCGCCAACTCCTTGTGTCAGCCGCGCTTCTGCCACGGAAACCATGTCAGGCGGAGGCGCCAACCGCCCCATCTACTGTGGCCTTGACGCGTGGAATGTTGCTGGCCGCCTGCACTTTCGCTACATCAACGCAACGCCGTCGCAGCTCACGAACTCCGTCGGCTCACTCTTCAACGTCTCGCAAGATCCGGGGATGCGTACCTATTCCGTAGTCGATGGCACAAATTTTTCCGGTCTTATCGATTTCGATATCGAATTTGTAAGAAACGAGCAGCAGGCCGAGGCCAATCACACCTCCGGGCCTCTCTTTGATCAGGCTTTCGCACAGCAACTAGGACTGCGTCTTACACGCGCCACCGCCCCCGTCACTACGCTCATGATCGATCACATCGAGCCTCCAACTCCGAACTGAGTCACACCGATCAAAAGCTATTACCGTGATGCTTCAGCAGCGCGGGCAAAGGCATACTGGCTGGAAGCTGTGATGAAATGGACAAGCAGGCCAATTGGGGTTGGCCGCCGAGCTTGAGTGGAGTCCAGCGGTGAAGAAAACTTTGATCGTAGGCGCCACCCTGGTTGCTGCAGCCGTGCTCGTTGTGATGCTTGGGACAATCTGGAACTTCATCGAGCAAAAGCGCCTATTGGCAGAGAACCCTCCTCCGGGCCAGCTCTTTGCGGTGAACGGCCGATCCATGCATCTTGACTGCTCCGGCACTGGCCGGATAACGATCGTGGCGGAAGCAGGTAGCGGCGAAGACTCCCTCACCTGGACGCTTTTACAGCGATCCCTCAAAGATCAGCTGCGCTTCTGCTCCTATGATCGCGCAGGCATGGGATGGAGTGAAGCCCAGAGCACTCCACGTGACGCTGACGCGATCGCGCAAGAGCTCCATACCTTGCTGCTGGCGGCTAACGAGAGAGGCCCGTTCGTTCTCCTCGCTCATTCTCTCGGCGGTCTCTATATCCGGAAGTTTGAACAGAAGTATCCGTCTGAGACGACAGCCTTGATCTTCCTCGACGCTGTTACACCCGCTACCTACACAGGCACAGGCAGCGCCGCTCTTGGTCTGGATGAAGCCTCCGTCGAGCAACGGTCAGGCTTCCGCTTCCTGGACTGGGCAGAGGAAGTCACTGGTTACGCACGCCTGCTCCATCAGTGTTCCGATGTGCCTGCGCCGTTAGCAGCCATACATAAGCGCTACGAGGCCGACCAATGTATTGCGTCACAAGACGCCGAGCAGCGGATGGAGGGCCAGGCAATCGAGGCGGATCTGCAGGAGCTCTCGTCGCAGCCAATCAACATTCCAGTACTGATTTTGTCGGAGGACAAGAGCCCAACCTTTCAAACTCCACAAGCCATCGCAACTTGGAATCAGCTCCAGGCAAGCCTGTTGAACCTCTCGCCGCAGAGCTACAGAGCCATTGCGAGCAACAGCGATCATTTTCTTCAGATCGATTGCCCCACGTTTGCAACGGAAGAGATCCGTCGTTTTCTTCAAGTAGATGGTGCCTCACCCCCTCAGCAGTATGGGACAACCGTCACACTACCCTGCGGATAAGAGTGAGAACAGACACAAAAAGGAACTGCTAACGGAAAGGTCGACAACTATATCTGGATTGTCAGCTCGCTCCTTCGGCCCAATTACTCGGCCCGCAGCGCTTCGACAGGATCGACAGCAGCAGTGTGGCGTGCCGGCAGATAGCTCGCCAGTGCTGCCGCAGCGACCAGTACAACCGGTACGGCTGCGAACGTAATCGGATCGAACGGGCTGATGCCAAACGATAGAGTTCGCATCAGGCGCACGAGTGCGGCCGACGTGCCAAGGCCAACCGCCGTATGTTGCAAAAACATCTTGCGCGAAGCGCAAACCGCGGCGCTTCAGCGTCGCGGGGCGGAGGGAGCCGTAGCCTTTAGGCTACGGAATTAGGCCAGCCAAGAATCGGGCTTTAGCCCCGGGCCGTTTGTTTGCAGCCGAACGAAAGTCCGCGCTTGAATGTCCTTGCCTCTTCCTCTCCCCCTAGTACTTCAGCGTTGTTCAGTCTCATGACATTCTTTACACGTTGTTATCAGGACATCCTTTACAGGTGAGAGGGTCGCACCCAACGGTCCACTACCTCGGATTATGCGATTCGAAGCCCGCATGTGCGGCGTTCATGTAATCATGACAACTTCTTGAAATGCCTCATGTAGGCTGCTAGCAGAAGTCTTGAGGTGCCCCTTGAGAAAACATGTCACCAAACCTCGGTTCGCGGCACTGATGCTTCTATGTGCGTCATTTTGCACGATGCCCAAATCCTTTGGGCAAGAGGCGAAGGCCAAGTTCGTTGGGTCGGCAAGTTGCGAGCGCTGCCATGCAAAGGAGTTCACAGGGTGGAAAGCAACGCGGATGGCGAATGTCGTTCGCGATCCGAAGGTGCATCCTGACGCGGTGCTAGGAGACTTCACAAAGGCAGATCCGGCAAGGACGTTTGGGCTGGACGAAGTGGCTTTCGTCTACGGCAGCCGCTGGAAGCAGAGATACTTTACCAAGCGCGGCGATGACTACTTTCCGCTCCCCGCGCAGTGGGACATCGCGAAGAAGCGCTGGCTGCCGTATCACGCTGAGAACGGGACGGATTGGTGGCTGCCCTTTTATGGGCCGAGCAACTTTGATCGTCCGACTGGGCCAACGTGCGATGGTTGCCACTCTGTGAACTACGATATTGCGACAAAAAAGGTGACGGAGTGGAACGTGGGCTGCGAGAAATGCCACGGACCGGGGAGCCTGCATGTGGCGCATCCGACGAAGCAGAACATCCTGAATCCGGGGGCGCTGGACTATGTGCGTGGGAACGATACGTGCATCCAGTGCCATAGCCAGGGTCGTCCGGTTGCAGATTCAGGGGACGGGAAGGTATATGACTGGCCAGTGGGGTATCTGCCGGGACAACGACTGGCGGATGTGTGGAAGCTGGAAGACCTGAAGCTGGGTGTGACGAACTTCTACCAGTATGCTGACCTGACGGCGCACAAGAACCGGATGCAGGGCAATGACTTTGTGCAAAGCAATATGTATCACCGGGAGCTGCGGTGTTTTGACTGCCATGACGCCCATAGCAATGCGAATGTAGCTAGCCTGAAGCTGCCGGGAAATGCGCTGTGTCTGAGCTGTCACGCGGCTGAGATGAGGAATCCGGCGGGGTTGAAGGGGACAGTTAGTGCGCATACTCATCATGCGGATGGAAGTGCGGGAAGCGAGTGCGTGGCATGCCACATGCCGAAGATCGAAGCGACGATCAAGGACAACTTTGTGCATGCGCATACGTTCCGGTTTATTACTCCAAGCCTGACGGAGAACTCGGGAGTGCCAAACCCTTGCACAAGCTGCCATGCTGGAAAGTCGAACGATTGGGCGAAGAAAGAATTACAAAGCTGGAGCACTACTTCGCCGTGGCGAGTTGGGCAGTAGGCGAAAAGCAAAGCGACAGATGGCGTAACTAATATCGATAACGGCAACGCGCTTTCTATGAGCAGGTCACTGACGAGTCTGAAACTATTCAAGAATCAGTGTTGCCCCTATAACGCGAAGCGCAACCGTGACGCTTCAGCATCGCGGGATGGAGGGTAAGGGAGGCAATCGCCTTTAGGCTACGGAATAAGCTAGGTAAGAATCGGGCTTCAGCCCCGGGTCGTTTGTTGGCAGCCGAAAGAACGCCCGGACCTGAACGCCCACCAACCTGTCGTTACTCATCAGTTCGCTGATACATTCGCCGTCTCATCCAAAACGCGACGTTCACCAGCCCGATGAGCGACGGGACTTCGATCAATGGCCCTACCACTCCGACAAACGCCTCCCCAGAATTCAGCCCGAATACTGCGACCGCAACCGCAATTGCCAGCTCAAAGTTATTCCCGGCAGCGGTGAACGAGAGCGCGGCAGATTGCGCGTAGTCGGCCCCTAGCCGTTTTCCCATCCAAAAACTAACCAAGAACATGAAGAGGAAGTACACGACCAGCGGCACGGCTATCCTCACCACATCCAGCGGTAAACGCACGATCAAGCCGCCCTTCAGAGAAAACATCACAAGGATTGTGAACAGTAGCGCGATGAGCGTCAGCGGACTGATGCGTGGCACAAAGCGCTCTCGATACCACTCCTCCCCCTTAGCCCTGATGAGCGCATACCGGGTCAGAAAGCCCGCCACGAATGGCACTCCCAGATAGAGGCCCACGCTCTTCGCAATCTGCCCGATCCCTATCTGCACAACACTCCCCTGAAGGCCGAGCCACCTGGGCAGCACGGTGAGGAACGCCCATGCGTAAACGCTGTAGAAGAGCACCTGAAAGACGCTGTTGATCGCGACCAGGCCGGCGACGTAATCCGTATCACCCTCCGCAAGCTCATTCCAGACCAGCACCATCGCAATGCATCGGGCGATGCCGATCAAGATTAATCCACGCATATAGGCTGGTTCCCCGCGCAGGAAGATCACGGCGAGAGCGAACATCAGCACCGGGCCGATAACCCAGTTCTGCACCAGCGACAGACCTAGCACGCGTTTATTGCGGAAGACGTCACCCAGCTTTTCATAGCGGACTTTTGCCAGCGGAGGGAACATCATCACGATGAGGCCAATGGCAATCGGAATGTTCGTCGTCCCGGTCTGGAATCTATTCACGAAGGCAGCCGAGCCGGGAACAAAATGCCCAAGGCTCACGCCTGCCGCCATCGCAAGGAATATCCAGAGGGTGAGGAAACGGTCTAGGAAGGAGAGCTTCTTTCGTTGCGCCGGAGAGCAAACGCGTCCCTGTGTTGCTGTCGCGCCCATTAGCAAGCCTCGCAGCACTGCTCAGAGACAGCAGTCGGCAATGGAGCACCATCCAGGTCATACTTCGAGGGCGAGCAGCAAGCCTTTGCGAGACGCGCCCGGTCAGTCTGCATGGCCTTGTCTTCGTTCAACCAGTCAAGCGTCTGCCGGAGAATCTGCGTCGCCCCGATATGCGGCGGCATGACAATGCGGTAATGCATCCACTTACCCTCGCGCCGAGCTGAAACGATGCCGGCATTTCGCAGGTAGGCCAGATGACGGGAAATCTTCGGCTGTGGGGCACCCAGAATCTCCACGAAGTAGCAGACGCAGACTTCCTGCTCGCCCATGAGGTTGAGTAGCCGGAGCCGGGTGTTATCCCCTAATGCCTGAAAGAACTGCTGGATATCGAATGGAGCTTTGCGAGCCATGCTTCATATATACGCCTTGACGAATACGTATGCAATCAATATATTCACTTAGACGAATATGTCGCCGAGGTGAGCACATGGCAGAAGAGATTCTCGATTCCGTCCGGTCGAAGTATGGCGCGGTCGCACAAAGCACGCTATCGAGCAACGATGACGGCGTAAAAGCTGTTGCGGAAGCCTTCGGCTACTCCGCAGAAGAGCTGACATCCATTCCCGCAGAGGCAAACATGGGTTTGTCATGCGGCAATCCCACCGCCACTGCCCACATAAGACCTGGTGAGGTAGTGGTAGACCTCGGCTCAGGCGGCGGCCTCGATGTCTTTCTCGCCGCGAAGATGGTGGGACCGAAAGGCCGGGCAATCGGAATTGACATGACCCTGGCCATGATCGAACGGGCACGAGCGAACGCGGCCTCTGGTGGATACACCAACGTAGACTTTCATCAGTCCACCATCGACAGCATCCCACTCCCGGATGCTTCGGTCGATTGCGTCATCTCGAATTGCGTCCTCAACCTTGCGCCGGATAAGCCCGCTGTCTTTCGGGAGATTGCTCGCGTTCTCAAACCGGGCGGTCGCCTTGCCGCGAGTGACATCGCGCTCAAGGGAGAGCTGCCGGAAGCACTCGCTCGCAGTATGGCCGCCTATGTGGGGTGTATCGCGGGTGCTATCAGGATGGATGACTACCGCGCCGGGCTGCTCGCTGCCGGATTTGAACACATTGAAATCGTGGATAGCGGCGCAGACCTCAACGCTTACTCAAAGCTCGAGAATCAGTCCGGCTGCTGCTCCCCGGCAATGGCAGAGGGTTCGTGCTGCGCTCCTGCGCCACATACGGATTCAACCTCATTGCACACGGAACTCTCAGATCTTCTGAGCAAGTACGACGTGAACAAAGCGGCCGCGAGCGTAAAGGTATACGCCATCAAGCCCAAGCGCAGCACCAACACCACAGCAGCATAGAGGAGACATCATGCTCAGAGTAGTCTTCGCTTGCGTTCACAATGCAGGACGTTCCCAGATGGCAGCAGCGTTCTTCAACAAACTCGCAGACCCGAATAAAGCGCATGCCCTATCAGCAGGCACAGAGCCGGGCGAACGTGTTCATCCTGAAGTACAGGCGGTGATGCAGGAGATAGGCATTGACCTCAGCCACGCCAAACCCCAGAAGCTCACCGAAGAGGTAGCCAAGGACGCGCAGCTTCTCATCACAATGGGATGCGGTGACAAGTGCCCCTATGTCCCCGGCCTGCGCCGCGATGACTGGCCTCTCCGGGACCCGAAGGGATTGCCCGCAGAGGAAGTTCGGGGAATACGTGATGAGGTCAAGAGCCGCGTGCAAAATCTTCTCAGGCAAGAAGGAATTAATTAGCCCACATAGTTTTGCGTCCTCCCCGCAACGGCGAAAACACGCCGTTGCGAGAAGTACCGAACGCGAATCAAAATCCATCGACATCGACGACCGCCTGAGCAAAGGCCTGCGGAGCTTCTTGCGGCAGATTGTGACCAATGCCGCCCTCGATATTGCGGTGCGCATATTTGCCCGAGAACTTATTGCGATAAGCTGCAGGATCCGGATGCGGCGCCCCATTGGCATCCCCTTCCATCGTGATCGTAGGCACGGTGATCACCGGAGCCTGCGCCAGCCGCTTCTCCAGGTCATCAAACTGTTGCTCACCTTCAGCCAATGCCTGCCTCCAGCGATAGTTGTGGATCACGATCTTTACATGATCGGGATTCTCGAAGGACGCTGCACTACGATCGAACGTGGCATCGTCGAAGTTCCACTTCGGGGATGCAAGCTGCCAGATGAGCTTCGAAAAATCATGCCGGTACTTCGTATACCCTTCCTCACCGCGCTCCGTCGCAAAGTAAAACTGATACCACCATAGGAACTCAGCCTTTGGAGGCAGCGGCATCTTCCCTGCCGCCTGGCTGCCGATCAGATACCCACTCACGGAGACGAGCGCCTTGCAGCGCTCCGGCCAGAGTGCCGCCATGATGTCAGCCGTCCGGGCTCCCCAATCAAATCCTGCAAGAATCGCCTTCTGGATCTGGAGCGCATCCATCAGCGCAATCATGTCGACAGCCACAGCCGCCTGCTGCCCATTACGCACGGTGCTGCTCGAAAGAAACCGCGTCGTCCCATAGCCACGCAGATACGGAACGATCACCCGATATCCGGCCGCCGCCAACAACGGAGCGACATCGACAAAGCTGTAGATGTCATAAGGCCAGCCATGCAGAAGAATCACCACCGGGCCATTGGCGGGGCCGGCTTCGGCGTACCCAATATTCAGCACTCCTGCATCGACCTGCTTCAGGGGAGCGAACGTAGTGTTGGTTCCCCGCTTAATCGTGGGCAGGTCTTTCGATTCTGAGCTACCGGATAAAGACTCTATGCCTTCCGCAAAGAGTGAATGAGGCGCGAGCAGCGTGGCTCCAGCGGACATGCTGGCCATGGCGAAAAGACGACGGCGTGAAATTTCTACTTGCTTCATCATGTGTCTCCTTGTGAAATCTTTCGGGCAGGCCATCTCCATTGCAGGTCAGGTTCAAGGCGCCTGCCATCAAACGTAGTCACATAGAAAAGTCTTCTATGTACTTGTTTTTCTTGTTGTCATTCCCGGAGGGGATCTGCTTTATAGGCCGCCACGAGTTACCGATTGCAACATTCCATTTTTGTATAGAGCTCGCGATAGTACGCGCGAACATCTGATTCCCTCCGGGAATGACAACAAGAAACGCAAATGCACAATAGCCCTCTCGAACAAACTCTGAATTCGACGACACCCCCTAGATCACATGGATCACCACATCAATATTGCCCCGCGTAGCTTTGGAATAAGGGCAAGTCTGATGCGCCGCATCCGCGAGAGCCTGCGCGACCTCGCGCTCTAAACCCGGCAGGCTGACATGGAGGCGAGCCTGCAGGAAGAAGGCTCCATCCGTTTGGCAAAGATCCACTTCGGCGTCGACGGCTACATCTGCCGGGACTCTGACGTGCATCTTGGCGGACGCATGCTTCATCGCACCGATGAAGCATGCGGACCAGCCCGCGGCAAACAACTGCTCCGGGTTAGTGCCTTCTCCCGGTGCGCCAGGAAGCGAAAGCTTGATGTCCAGGCGGCCATCGGAGCTGCGAGAGGTGCCGCCGTCGCGGCCACCTGTCGTGTGGGTTTTAGCTGTGTACAGTACTTTTTCAGGTTGAGTCATGAGGGGTTCCTCTTTCAAAGCTTGATTACTCGCATGCGACTAGATCGAACACGAGTTAAACGTACGAGATACAGCACCAGATGTCAAGCTTACGATTCAATCGCATCCGATATAATCATCAATGAGCTTCAATTGGTGCCAGAGGACAAAAATGCCCCCTACAAATACCGCAGATACGGCAAAGCCCAACACTCCCAAACTGTCCGATTTCCTGTGTTTTGCCATCTATTCCGCGAATCTTGCCTACGGCAGGGCCTACAAGCCCATCCTCGAGGAACTCGGCCTCACCTATACCCAATACATCGCAATCGTAGCTCTATGGGAAGAAGACCACCAGACGGTTAGCCAACTGGGCGAAAAGCTCTTTCTCGAATCCAATACCCTCACCCCTATCCTCAAGAAGCTAGAAGGCATGGGCTATCTCACTCGGCAGCGCGACTCCGCCGACGAGCGTCAGGTCTTTGTCAGCCTCACCGACTCCGGGCGCCGCCTGCGCGAAAAAGGTCTGGGAATGAACCTGGTAAAAGCCTCCGGCCTGACGCCCGAGGAATTTCCCAAAATGCAGAAGGCCGTCGTCACTCTTCGCGACAATCTCATCAAGGCCGCGCAACGCAAGAAATGACGTCTACTCTGGGCGGCACTTGATTTCGTCAACCACCGCGCTATCCACTTCACGTAATGAATGGGTTTCTCTTTGTCAGTGAACGTCAAAGACAGTCATACGAAGTACAGGAAATGGTCTGACTGGAGTTCTGTTCTCACAGAACTCCACCTCAGAAGCTGAAGGTAGCCTGGAAGTCGACGGTGCGATTGGCTGCCGCGGAACCGAAGAAGCCTCCGGAGATCGCGGTGGATTGGCCAAACAGTGGCGATTCAAGTACGCCCACCGGAGCCGCCAGGCTTACGTGGTTGAAGACATTTCGGCTCATCGCAGAGAGGGTCAGCGAATAACGCCGTGGTGCCACCTGGTCGAGTCTCGGGGGGCCATTGTTGCCGCTCAAGCCTCCTGGCCCAAGACCTCCGCCTGGAGGACCTCCTCCGGGTCCACCCCCGCCAGGTCCCCCTCCGGGTCCTCCCGGACCACCATTGGAGGTCCCACCCGTGGAGCCGCCTTGGACTCTCGGACCAATTCCAAAGGTCTTACTCAAACGCAGATTCATACTGAACTGTGCCGGTCCGGTCCCAAGGTTGTAAGGAATTCGCGTTGCATTTGCGCTCGGGTCAAGATCGAAGTCTCCGTATGCCGTTTGCAGCGTATCGGTGCTGCTGGCGGTCGCATACGAGGGCCGGTCGTTGTACTGATTGTCTCCGTTCAAGTCCTGGCCAATGGTGATATTGAAAGGACTGCCGGAGTTTGCAACTAGAAAAGGGCTGACCGAAATACCGAAAGGAGCCTGGTAGTTTCCGCCGAGCAGAAAGCGATTGCGCACATCGAAGGTTGCTCGTCCGTAGTCAGCTCCGGGATCTGTCTGGTTAGAAGGAAAGTAGGTAGCGCCGGAGGTGTCGGCCTTCGCAAAGTTCAACATGTAGAAACCGAAGAGGGATAGCTTGCGGGCCTTGACCGAATAGTTCAACATCAGTTGATTCTGGTTGTACACACCGCCGGATTGAAACTGATAGCTGTTTTCGTTGATTCCGTTGGGGCGGACACCCGTTCCGGTTGTCGCGTCGTACGTTGAGGCGATGTATGCATTCGTGTTGTCGCTCAGATACTGATGCAGACCCCGCGAGTTGATGTAGGTTGCGGAGACAGTGACGGCCTTCCCAAACTGATGATCGATCCCGACCGCCGCCTGCATGTTGGCGGCTGCTTTCAAATTGGGAGCGATCGTGTATAAAGTGGGCGCAGTCGTGCTGCTGCTCGCGAGCTGTGATGCCGAAGGTGCGTCGGTCGTGAACGTTGGATTCTTCACGACATACTGCTGCTGGTTGATTCCGTTCTGATGAATAGCATCCAGAACGTACGTCGAAGAGAATCGGTCGAAGAACCAACCATACCCTGCCCGAAAAACGGTGCTGGCCTTTTTGCCGTTTCGCGCGCCCGGAGCGTACGCCAGCGAAAGGCGTGGAGCCCAACCGTCATGGTCGCTGATGCGGTTCTGACCTTCATACCGAAGACCGTAGCTGAGAGTCAGGTTCGGCCGCAGATTCCAATCATCCTGGAAGAACAGCGCAGCGTCGAAGAGATTGACCCTTGCCGTTGGGTTCCCGGCAGTAACGTCATACTCCGACGGAGTGCCCGCAGCATAAGCGCTGAGGGATTGGTAGATGTAGTTTCCATTGAAGCCAGAGGTGGAGGAGTTGACCTCGTGGTTGAGCCGCAAGCGTGTGCCGAAGTTCAGCGCGTGCTTTCCTTCTGCTGCTGTAACGTAGTCCTGCAATTCGAAGCGATCCTGATTGTCGCGGACTATGCCAGAGTTGTTTCCTCCTCCTGTAAAGGCACCTTGTACCGTGGTAGTCGGGTCTGTATCGGTGGCTGCCTGGTTATTGCGGTCCGCAGTGTACTGGAAGCGCGTCTCGTTGACAGCCTTCGGGCTGAGAACCTGGGTGTCGCTGATCTGAACCGTATTCTCGTAGTTAAGCACGTTGTACGCTTGGCTTTGCAATGAGAATCCGGAGACACCGCTGTTGGTCTCTTTTTGGCGATCGAACATATAGCGCACAGTGAGCGTGTTGTTCGCCCCGAGCTGGAAATCAAACCGAGGACTGATGTCGAGTCGCGACTGGGGGTTCGGAACTGCCAACGTAAAATTCTGTACTGCACCATTGGATCCAAGGATGTCGGCGTTGATGATGGAATTCGATGCGTTGTCTCGGCGGAACACGCTGGTGAACCAGGATGCGCTCTTGCTTAGCGCACCACTCGCGTTGCCGGTGAGGAAAGTGGAGTAATACGACGGCTCGTTCGTGACAAATGGGTTCAGCGAATTGAACGCTTTCTCATTTCCATCGATCATGAACGATCCATGGAACTTGTCTGTACCAGGCTTCGTCAGAATCTCGATACGCCCGTAGCCCAGCTTGTCGTATTGTGCAGAAAACGGATTTCGGTTGATACGGATTTCACGGATGGAACTCTTTGGCGGCAGTTGACCGCCAGTGAAGCCGTCGATATATATCTGGGCTCCACTCGGTCCAGCTGCGGGGCCAGCGAGAGCAGTCAGTTCGTTCTGGAGGTCGTCCGGATCGTCTGACAGCGCGTCCAGATCCTTGCCTTTGATGATCAGGGCGCTCGCGTTGTTATCGGGACTCGTACTTAAACTTGGATCTTCAGCAGCGACCTGGACATTGGATTCCACAGAAATCACGAGCTTCACATTCTCACTCGTAACCTTGTTGCCGTATACCAGAACATCACCCACCAGAGCAGGCGTAAAGCCCTTTGCCTTAACACTCAAGGAATAGCGGCCCGGCACAAGGCGTGTCACCTCGAATGTTCCAGCAGCACCACTCTTAAGGTTCCGGGAGAAACCGCCTGTGTTGGAGAGCGTGAGATCGGCCTGAGGGATGAGCGCCCCAGAGGGATCGGCCACAGTCCCTCGAATCGTCCCTGTGGCCACTTGAGCGAGAATGGCAGTTGTCATGCAGAACATCAATAGCACGCCAAGGGCGAATTGAAGAATCGTATTTTTCCTTATCATGATGGCGCCTTCCTGAAGCTCCTTCAGAAGAACGCATCGCACGATTCAGTACGGCCACATTGAGTAACGCTATGTAAAGCTTTGTCACCAACACCGTGACGATTCTTTACATAGATGTCCTTAATACAAAGAGTTGGCGGGTTTACCCTACGGAAGAACGCAATTGAGCCATGGAAGATATTCTCCTGATCGATGACGACGTAGAGCTGTGCGAGATGCTGACCGAGTATCTCGGCCGCTACGATCTCCGCGTCTGCGCAGTGCATCGTGGAGACTCAGGGCTGCAGGCAGCGCGCAGCCGCCCCTGGCCTATGATTTTGCTGGACGTGATGCTCCCCGGCATGGATGGTTTCGAGGTTCTCAAGCAGATTCGCACGTTCTCCGCCGACAATATACTTCTGTTGACCGCGCGTGGAGAAGATATTGACCGTATCGTCGGCCTGGAGATGGGAGCCGACGACTATCTTGCAAAACCCTTCAATGCCCGTGAACTCCTCGCACGCATTCGCGCTATCCGCCGCCGGAGCGAAGCTCCGGTTGCAGGAATCGACTCTCCTCCGCTCGTCGTGGAAGATCTCGCGCTTGATCCAGGATCGCGGACTGTCCGACGGAATGGTGAACAGCTCGAGCTAACCGACGTGGAGTTCACCTTGCTCGAAGTGCTTATGCGGTCGCCCGGTAAAGTTGTCGAACGCGAAAGCCTGGCAGAGGCGGTGCTAGGCCGAAAATTTAACCCGTTTGATCGAAGCCTCGACATGCATATAAGCCGCCTTCGGAAGAAGTTGGCCGGTGACGGCAACGGCGAAGAACGTGTCAAAACCGTCCGCGGAACGGGTTATCAGCTTGTCCTTCGTCGAACTCTTGTGCGTGGGAGGAACTGACGCATGCGCGGACTGTTCTTCAAAATATTCGCTATCTTCTGGCTGGCACAAAGCCTGATCTTCGTGATATCCACCGCGTTTATCGTGCGGCAGCGCTTTCCGAGTCCGAATATTGTGTCGGATGCGCTCGACAGCAATCTGCGGCACGATGGAGATGCGGCGCTTCACGCGTATGAAGCCGGTGGCTGCAGTAGCTTTGCCGATAATGCAGCTCGACACGAGCCATCCGGCTCGACACTTCTGAAGAAGAGTGGAGAGATTGTCTGCCGCACGCCGAACGCACCTTCTCTTTCCGGTCTGGATACCCATTTCCCGGACAGAATTGATGGACGCCAGGTTGGTGGCCACTATGCATGGCTGATTCCAGTTGTATCCGGCAATAGCGCCCCCTACGAATACGTCTGGTTTCAGCCTCCAGCCTCCGCAAGACGTCCAGAACCGCACTGGAGATTTCTTCACTACGCCTTTCCTCAGTTGCCTGTCGCCATCGCCGTGGGTGGTTTGACGACGTTTGTCCTGGTACTTCTTTTCAGCCGTCCTCTCGTCCGTCTGCGCAAAGCCGCACGCGAACTTGCGGAGGGCAATCTCGCTGTACGTGTTGAAGCGTCCCCGTCGGGAGCCTTGCGGTCACACTCCGATGAGTTCCAGGGGCTTGTCCACGACTTCAACCATATGGCGGAGCGACTGGAGTCGCTCGTCGGAGCGCAGAGGCTTTTATTGCGCGACGTCTCTCATGAACTTCGCTCGCCACTTTCGCGGCTAAGCGTGGCACTGGAGCTGGCCCGGGAAGATGCGACACCGGAGCTGGGAGTGCATCTGGCGCGCATTGAGCGAGAAGGAGAAAAGCTCAACCAGCTCATCGGTCAGCTGCTCACCCTGTCTTCGATGGAAGCGAGAGACAGCGTCTCCTCTTTCAAGCCTGTTTCACTCAACCAGCTCTGCGAACAGATCCTGCCTGATGCTGAATACGAAGCACAGCGACGTCCCTGTACCGTCATCCTGCAACAGGACTCAGAGTGCGCGATCCGCGGCGACTGGGAGCTGTTATATCGCGCTATCGAGAATGTAGTCCGCAATGCAATCCGGTACACAGACCCAGGCACCCTGGTCACAATCCGCATTCGAAAAACGTCTCTGGAAGCAACACCGCTAGCGACGATCGAAGTAACAGACTGCGGTCCAGGTATTCCCGCTCCAGAGCTGGAGCATATCTTTCGCCCCTTTTATCGCCTGGATGAGGCACGCACCTCCACAACCGGAGGCTTCGGAGTCGGACTGGCCATCACGGAACGTGCCGTAAGACTTCATGGCGGGACACTGCGAGCGATCAACCGGCCAGAAGGTGGAACCTGCATCCAGATGATGTTCCCCACCAACCACCAGGCATGATTCCCTCTTTGGCCAGTGCGCACCTGATGCCATCAACCGGCCGACCCTCCGTAGAAAACCAAAACCGATCTACAGTGATCCCAAAACGAGTTGCGCTGGAGAGGGTTGTATTGCTATACCTTTGTTGTCGCTCAACATACAGAGACTCGAACGCTCCAACGTCCTACTGGTAGCAGCTGCACTACTCGAGTAAAAGGGCTGACATGATGTATGCCGAGCATAAACCCGGACCCACGATTAAGGGCTGCGTCCGCTTGCTGTGGTATTGCAAAGCTCCCGGATTACTACATGCCCACGAACGGATCCTGCCCCGTGGCGAAATGCAGATCATCGTCAACCTTGCCGGCGATACGCTTACGGATCATAGCCTGGAGCAGTCCGGAGCAATTTACGCGCTACCGCCCTGCATTGTGGTTGGCTCACGGGCACGATACGATCTCGTAGACACACAAGACCTGAAAGAACTGGTCGGGGTGGTTTTCTGGCCCGGAGGAGCAGCTCCATTCCTTCGCGAAGATGCGGGCGCCTTCTTTGAAAGATTCATCGCCCTGGAAGATGTCCTATCGTGTCGCGAAATCCGCGCGTTGTTACAGGAACAGCCATCCCCCCGCCGAAAGCTTCTGGCTTTGGAAAGTTGGCTTGAAACCGGGTTGACCGGCAGACTCCCGCAGAGAAATCCAGTGGTTATTCAGGCACTGAACCTGCTTAGGCGGCACTCCGTGCGCGATGCCGCTCGATTGCTTTCCATCAGCGAAAGGCGTCTTCATCAGATCATGAAGACTGAGGTAGGCCTATCGCCAAAGGTTTGGAGCCGTGTACAACGCTTCCAGCATGCGGTTAGTCTCTTGCAAGCCCGAACAGAACCAAGATGGGAGCAGCTTGCCCTGGCATGCGGTTTTTACGATCAGTCTCATTTTTGCAACGAATTCAAGGCTTTCTCTGGAATCGATCCGAGCACTTATTCGAATTCACAGCGACTGTGGGCGAATCACATCTCGGAGTAAAAAAGACTTCATATTTCCGATTCTTCCAAGAGTTAGGAGAGAGTTCTGTGGATCATGAGTATATGACAACCTCAAACGCAATCCCCGTCACTTGCATTCCAGCTATTCGCTACACTGACGCCGATAGAGCGATCGATTGGCTAAAACTTGCCCTCGGCTTTACCGCCAAGGCGGTGTACCGGGATGACAACGGAGTCGTTGCCCACGCGGAGCTGTTACTCGGCAACGGCATGGTTATGATTGGAACCGCCGGACACAACAAAGAAACGGCGCAGTGGTTTGTAAAACCAGATGCGGTGGGTGGAGTTACCGCATCGGTTTATCTGATCGTGCCCGAATGTGATCCTGTCTATGCCTCCGCGAAAGCTGCCGGGGCCGAGATCCTTCAAGAGCTGCAAGCGAAGGACTATGGCGGCAAGGCCTTCATTGTCCGCGATCCCGAAGGTCACATCTGGTCCATCGGCGAGTACAACCCATGGTCCACGGAATCGTAGAGCCGGGATTGATTCAAGGGGCATACAACTTCTCGGCCAACGATTCCGAGAAAGAGGTTCATGCGGAAGTTGAACCTCTCTTCGTAAGAACAGGTCGACTCACTCATCCAGCACATATTTGCAGAAACTAACTTGAATCCTGAATTTATCTGGATTTTGGCAAGTTGTGATTAAATTCACTTCGAGTCTATTAGATCGAAGCGTTCTGGCTGTTTATCACCGATAAACATTGAGAGGTTGCAATGCCCGGCACCCCACGTGACTTGAGATTTCTTCGGTTGTTTGTGGCCTTTGCCATGGGCTCCATTGTTCTTACACTCACCACGTCAACAGCGCGAGGTCAAAACTCTCAAGCTGGCCCGGTGACTGGCGTCATTGATGGCGTGGCGTTCGAGGGTGACCAATACTACGTACACGGCTGGGCTTGCCAGGAGGGCAATCGAGGCTCAATCGGCATTAATATCTACGCAAATCACCCGGCGGGTGGCACGCCAGCAGGAACATATGTCATGGCCGGCACAGCCAATCTGGACAATGAGCCTGCCGTCGACCGGGAGTGCCACGATCCTAATGGGGACAAACACAGATTCCGGGTCGCCCTGCCAAATCAGCTACTGAGAACGTTTCAAGGCAAGAAAGTCTTCATCCATGGCATCGCCCTCACAGGCAACGTCGACAATGCCCTGCTGGCAGGGTCGGGAAAGTTTGCGTTTCCGAGTCCCAAATGGCCACCCGATCCGCCAACACCCGACGTTCTTGACGGGCCGCCAGCGGCGGCATTCGATACGTCCAAGGAGTCCTGCGAGCAGATTGATGTTCCCGATGCCGCGGCCCGTGCCTTCCGAGACTACAAAGGAACGGTCCACCTGATTGCCTCGCACTATGTCACACGCGCAGGGCTTGGGACCAGTCTTGAGACCGCGAAGCACAATTGCGAGGTGGTTTATAAGTCGTCGCGCGATGGGAACATTGGCGACTTCAACGACTACACCTGGCTGAACTCGTTCTACAACATCGACGGCAAGCAGATCGTCGCATTGGGTCATATGGAATATCACGGGTGGGAACATCCCAGCATGTGTGCGTCAAAAACCGACACAGCCAGCTGTTGGTACAACGTCGACACCTACAACCTGTCCGAAGACGGTGGCTATCATTTCGCGCGACCCAAGCCACCGGGAAACTACTTCCTGAGCCTTCCTTATAAATATCAGGCGAGCCAGGGGCCAGAGGGCTACAGCGTGGACGCGAATATCGTTAAGGTGGGCAAGTGGTACTACGATGAGGCATACGGGTGGGGCTGGCCGCCAAATTGCGGCGGTGGAAAGGGGCAGAAGCCGTGCCTTGTTCCCGATGGCGCGTGCGCGATTCGCACAGCGAATATTCTGGACCCTTCATCATGGCGCGGCTGGGACGGCAAAGACTTTACCGTCACATTCGCGAATCCCTACCAAGGAGTGGTGGCAAATCCAAAGGCTCATGTATGCGTGCCGGTTCCATACCTGGACTACTCTACGGGAATCAACTATCACCCCGCGTCTCATCTGTTTATTGCCACGCTTTGGAACCAGGGCTCTGCCTCTTCCTGGGGCCCGATAGGGCTCTACTTTACGACCTCACCAGACTTCGTTCACTGGAGCAAACCGAAGCTGGCGATGACGCAGAATCAAATGCTCAGACGCGAACCGGAAGGAAACTGGTCGTATATGTATTTTTCGCTCATCGATCCGAAATCGACGGATTCCAGCTATATGACAATCACGGACAGCCCTTATTTGTATTACGTGCGGATGGATCAGAACCATTCGCCATACCAGCGGGTCCTGTTTCGTCAAAAGATCAAATTGGATTGGCTAACAAAGGGACAGAAGTGAAGAGATCTTTTACGAAAATTTGCCCTTAAGTAAGTACGCAGTTGCTCTTGGAAGCTCTCCCTAAACTCATGAGACAAGGACCTCCCTGCTAAGGAGGCCCTGTCTCTATTACGTTTTCCCTACGTCGACCGAATGTGGCCTATGGGATCGAAAAGACTACGCGCGGCTTTCCTGGTGCCTTCTCCCAGGTCGTTTCTACTTCAGAGAGCGGTACGACTCTGGTTGCAATCTTCAGGTCTGCCGGCTGAACCGCTTCGAAAACACTCCTGATCGTCTGCAGAAAAGCGGACAAGCTTACGCTCTTTATTCCGCTGCCCATGAGCATGATTGCCGAGGAGCGAAGTGCCGCCCCAGGCAGATCGATGCTCTCTTCCCCGCTGGCTCCGCCAACATGAACGAAGCGAACCGGGATTCCGTCCTCCACAGCCTTCGCGATGGCCACGATCACTGTTTTTGCGCTCTCACCCCATAGGTAATCGATGACGACATTGATTCCCGAAGCGAAGACCTGCTTCAAAGCGTTCTCGTAATCCTTCGCTCCCGATGGGTGCAGCGTGCCGAGAGTGAACGGAATGACGACATCAGCTCCCAGCTTCTTCACCTCTTCGAGTTCTTCTGCATTGCGGCCTGTCGCGATAACTTTGGCCGCGCCCAGATGCTTCGCCAGTTGCACAGCAATTCTGCCCGCAGTTCCAGTCGCGCCATTAATGAGAACTGTCTCACCAGCTACAAGGTGCGCACGCTCCACGAGCGCGGCCCACGCCGACATACCCGGGTTCGCGATAGCAGCGGCGGTGATGTCATCCAGCGAGTCTGGGAGTTCCACACAGTGCTCGGAACGGATTGGGCAGAACTCTGCAAGGGCTCCGTATGGAGCTTTCGGCAAGACGAAATAAACTCTACGTCCATCCTGCGTGATGCCAACACCATCTGATCCCGCAACTGCGGGAAACTCCGCCTCAGAACTGTAATGCGCACCCGAGGCTCGCGACTTTGTGAACTGACTCAACGCGGACGCCCTTACCGAAATAAGCTCTTCCCCTGCTCGTGCGATGGATGTCTCGAAATCGCCATAGATGGGTGTCTTGCCCACTGCCGTAACAATTGCTGCTTTCATAACCTCTCTCCTTCTTGCCTGTAGTCAAAACCGAAGCCTCTAAAATCTAACATCGTTAGATAAACTCTAACATTGTTAGATACCAACAGGTCAAACCCTGTATTCTCGATGTATGAAGATCAACCGGGACATGGTGACTCGGGCAGGACTGAAACTGCTGAACGAGGATGGGCTGGAGCAACTGACCCTTCGCCGCTTAGGAGTAGAACTCAATGTGCAGGCGGCTACCATCTATTGGCATTTCAAGAGCAAAGAGGAGTTGCTCGACGAGATGGCGACTATGGTCTTGACCGATGGCGCAAATAGTCTCACCCCTCGACGGAGTTCCTCCGACTGGAGAGTATGGGCCGCCACTTTCGGAGAAGGTCTGCGTAAGACGCTTCTGGCCTACCGTGATGGCGCACGGATGGTTGGAGGAACAAGACTCACTAATCTCGAATACGTGAAGACGACGGAAAGAATAGGAGCCCAGATGGTCGCATCGGGATTTTCCGTGCGGACTGCCGTTGTTCTGATGAGCACCATCTACAACTACACACTCAGCTTCGTCACTGAAGAGCAGGCGGTATTTCCAACTCCGGGCGAACGGTCTCCCCGCTACTCCATTGAAGAGCGGAATGCACGTCTCGACCCGGCGATCTTCCCATTCCACCGTCAGGCGTCGTCGATTCTGTTCGATCGATACGACCGCCGTTTTCGAGAAGGTCTGGAACTCATCCTACAAGGGGCAAATCCGGAGGCCCCGCAGGAGACACGACGAACTGGCGAGAAGAAATAAGGGAGAAACGGCTCGCTCACCGGGTCGAACGCCGAAGGGCGTCATGCGGAGCAGCCAGATAATTTTCGGTTTTGCCGCTAAAGCAGGTCAGTGACGACAAACGTTAGGACCCTATCAGGGCTGCCCCGCGCGAAGCAGGGCTCTACCCGAGCTTTCTTTCAGGGCAGTTTTGATAGGGCCGTTTGAAGGGAGCCGCTGGTGTTTTGCGGCGGATGCGGTCAGGCT
>Ga0185299_10001583_pt1 | contig 41819 bp, 29 predicted proteins | sample PaiPotPPA55metaG_FD_128002 | JGI IMG/M metagenome (GOLD analysis project Ga0185299, IMG submission 128002) | Iron sulfur acid spring bacterial and archeal communities from Banff, Canada, to study Microbial Dark Matter (Phase II) - Paint Pots PPA... ...
GGCCGCGGAACAGTGGTTACGGGCCGAGTCGAGCGCGGCAAGGTAAAAGTTGGCGAAGAAATCGAGATCGTAGGATTCCGTCCGACGCAGAAGAAAGTCGTGACGGGAGTGGAAATGTTCCGGAAGCTGCTGGACGAAGGGCTCGCGGGAGACAACGTTGGTTTGCTCCTGCGCGGCACGGAAAAAGACGATGTCGAACGCGGACAAGTAGTTTGCAAGCCAGGCTCGATCACGCCGCACACGAAGTTCAAAGCGGAAGCGTACGTATTGACGAAGGAAGAAGGCGGACGGCACACGCCGTTTTTCACGGGTTATCGGCCGCAGTTTTACTTCCGGACGACGGACGTGACGGGCGATGTGAAGCTGCCCACGGGCGTCGAGATGGTGATGCCTGGCGACAACGTAAGCTGCGAAGTGTCGCTGATCACGCCGGTAGCACTGGAAAAGGGCTTGCGCTTCGCGATCCGCGAAGGCGGCCACACGGTCGGAGCCGGCGCGGTAACGGAAATCATCGAGTAACGCTTTTCCCCTCGCAAATCGAGGGCGGGGCAAGAGAAGGAAATTAGATCATGCGAGAAATCATTACGTTGCAGTGCGGCGATTGCAAGAACCGCAACTACACGACCACCAAGAACAAGAAGAAGCACTCCGAACGCGTGGAGACCAGAAAGTTTTGCAATACGTGCCGCAAGCACACCGGGCACAAGGAAGTTAAGTAGTTTTCCGTTTTTGGAGTGGGCATCGGGTGGAGCGGTTTTGGGTTTTTAGGGGAGTCGTCCAACGGTTAGGACTCCGGTCTCCAAAACCGGGTATGGGGGTTCGAGTCCCTCCTCCCCTGCCAGAGATGAGTAACAGGCGGCAGCGCCTGTTAAGTGAAGAGGACGAATGGCCACGCAGGCGGTCAAAGTGAAGAACGAAGAGTTGCAAGGCGGCGGAATCGGCGGGGCAGCAGGCAACCTCGGCGGGAAAATAACTGGCACAGTTCACGACACGCGCGAGTTTTTGCATGACGTTCGCGTGGAAATGAAGCAGGTGACCTGGCCGAGCCGGGAAGACGTCGTCTCGACGACTGGTGTGGTCATCGCCACGGTTTTCTTTTTCGGGGTATTTCTGGCGATTGTCGATTGGCTGGTGCAGCTGGGCCTGGAACGCGTCATCAAAACTTTCGGCGTCTGAAGGGGATCACAGCTTGACGGCAATGCAGTGGTACATCATCCATACTTACTCGGGCTTTGAAAAGAAAGTCAAAGAAAGCCTCGAGAGCCGTGTGTCCGCATTCAGCTTGCAGGACAAGATCGGCCGCGTGCTGATTCCGATGGAAGACGTCGTGGAAGTGCGCGGCGGCAAAAAGGTGGTTTCCTCGCGGATGACATATCCGGGGTACGTGCTGGTGGAAATGGACCTCGACGAAAACACCTGGCACATCGTTCGTTCGACGCCGCGCGTCACGGGCTTTGTCGGCTCGGCCACGGCGCCGTCGCCGCTGTCCGACACGGAAGTCGACGCCATCATCAACCGCGTTCACGTCCCGACAGACCGCCCGAAGCCGAAAGTGGTGTTCGAACGCAACGAGCAGGTGCGCATCGTGGACGGGCCGTTCGCGAATTTTAACGGCACGGTCGAAGAGATTGACAACGACCACAGCCGGCTAAAGGTTTCCGTAACGATTTTTGGACGTTCGACTCCGGTGGAGCTGGATTTCGCAAGCGTGGAAAAGCTGGGCTGAGCCGCGCCGCTGTAGCTGAGCACGTAAAAAGAGATTAAGGCAGGGATATGGCTAAGAAAATACAGACGACGATCAAACTCCAACTGCCCGCGGGCAAAGCCACGCCGGCGCCGCCGGTTGGCACGGCGCTCGGTCCGCACGGCTTGAACATCATGGATTTTTGCAAACAGTTCAACGCCAAAACGGCCAAGGAACCGGACGGAATGATTTTCCCCGTGCTCGTAACGGTCTATACCGACCGCACATTCACCTTCATTCTGAAAACGCCGCCGGCTTCGATCCTACTGCTTCGCGCGGCGGGCATCGTCAAGGGCTCGGCCGAACCGAATCGCAACAAAGTCGGCAAAGTCACGAAAAAACAGGTTCAAGAAATTGCAAAGATTAAGCTTGTCGATCTCAACACCACAAATCTGGACTCCGCGGTGCGCACCGTGATGGGTACGGCGCGCAACATGGGTCTGGAAGTCGTGGAAGCCTAGAAGTTCAGGCGCTACGAGGTCGAAGGGGCAGAAGCGATGAAGAAAGCTGGCAAACACATCGAGAACGCGCGCAAGAAGGTGGAAGCGCGCCCGTACAAGCTCGCGGAGGCAAGCGAGCTGATTAAGAAGACGCATCACACGAAGTTCAACGAAACGGTCGAGCTGGCCATCAATCTGGGCGTCGATCCAAAGCATTCCGACCAGGTGGTTCGCGGCACGGTAGTTCTTCCGCACGGTCTCGGCAAATCCGTTCGCGTTTTGGTCATCGCGAGCGGCGATAAGGTTCGTGAAGCGCAGGAGGCTGGCGCGGATTTTGTCGGTGGGGATGACATGGTTACGAAAATCATGGGAGGCTGGACGGACTACGACGCCGTAATCGCCACGCCCGACATGATGAAGTCCGCTGGAAAGCTGGGTAAGGTTCTGGGACCTCGCGGATTGATGCCTAACCCTAAGACCGGCACGGTCACTTTCGACGTCGCGAAAGCGATTAAGGAGACCAAAGCAGGCAAGGTCGAGTTCCGCGTCGATAAAGCCGGAATCGTCCACTGCGCCATCGGCAAAATTCAGTTTGACGCCGCGCATATCGCGGAAAACGCTCACGCAGTCATCGGAGCAGTGATCAAAGCCAAGCCCGCGGCAGCCAAGGGCAAGTACGTGCAAAAAATCACGCTGACCTCGACGATGGGCCCGGGCATTCCGATTGACCTGGTCGAATCGGAAACACTTGCCGCAGCAGCCTAAGCGAAAAATTTAAGGAAACTGGATCATGAAAAAGCGCAGCGAAAAACAGCAAGACCTAGACAAACTGAAGCTGGAACTGGCCAAGGTCTCGACCGTGATTCTTACGACCTTCCAGGGCATCACTGTCGAAGCCGACACCAAGCTCCGCCGCGCCGTGCAGGCCGCGGGCGGCAAGTACCAGGTCGTGAAAAACTCGCTCGCGGAGCGCGCCGGTGCCGGCACACCCGCGGAAAACCTGCTCAAAAACCTGAGCGGCACGAATTCGATCGCCTTCACACAAACCGATGCAGTCGCGCTCGCCAAGGCGCTCACCAAAGTGGCCAAAGAAGTCCCGGCGTTTCAATTCAAATCCGGCGTCGTCGAAGGCCGCGTCATCTCCATCGCCGAGATTCAGCAGCTTGCGAGTCTCCCTTCGAAGGAAGAGCTACTCAGCAAGATCATGTTCCTGCTGAACGCTCCGGCGCAGCGCATTGCCATGGCTTTGAACGCCTTGCCGCGCAACCTTGCGGTTACCGTCAACGAAGCAATCAAAGCCAACAAGTTTGGGTCCGGCGGGGCTAGCAATTCCGAGCCGGCTCCTGTATCTGCATCAAGCCCTGAAGCGGCCCAGTAAGTTTATTTTTAATTTTGAGAGGAGAAGCAAAAGTCATGTCGAAAGTGGAAACGATTCTGGAAGAAATCAAGGGGCTGACGTTGCTGGAAGCGTCTGACCTCGTGAAAAAGATGGAAGAGACCTTCGGCGTCTCCGCGGCTGCGGCTACGGTCGTGGCGGGCGGCGGCGGAGCGGCGGCAGGCGCGGCACCGGCGGAAGAGAAGACGGAATTCACTGTCGTTCTCACCGACGTCGGCGGCAACAAGATCAACGTCATCAAGGCGGTCCGCGAAGTCACGAGCCTCGGCTTGAAAGAAGCCAAGGACCTGGTTGACGGCGCTCCTAAGACCGTCAAAGAGGGCGTTAACAAGGAAGAAGCCGCGACTATCAAGAAGAAGTTCGAAGATGCGGGCGCCAAAGTCGAAATCAAGTAGTTTCTGTTGTACGGGCTTCGAGAGGGGGCGCGGCTTGCTTGCATCGGCCACTTTACGGGCTGGAACAAGCGTGATCCGCCGCGCCAAAGGAATCACGTACGCAAGTTGAGGCTGGTTATTCTCACAACTCCTTTGGTCCTTTTTGGACCCCATGCAGCCGTGTGCTCGCTGACTTCGGGCAGGAAGCGCGCCACACTGGCTCCATGCAATTCTCCAGTATTTCCGCAGGTTGCCCGAAAGGGAAGAGGTAGACCAAGCAATGCCAAATAGTCACCAGCACGTCAGGGAACGCGAGCGTCTCGATTTCGCGAAGATCCAGGGCACGATTCAGATTCCGAATCTGATCGAAGTCCAGATGAAGTCCTATCAGCGCTTTCTGCAGATGGACCTCCTGCCGAGCGAGCGCGATGACGGTGGGCTGCAGTCCGTGTTCACGTCCGTGTTTCCGATCAAGGATTTCCGCGAGATGTCGCAATTGGAATTCGTGGACTACTCGATCGGCAACTGGGAGTGCAAGTGCGGCAATTTGAAGGGCCTGCACCATCTGCGCGCCACTTGCCGCAATTGCGGAGCCTCTGTCGTCACCAATCCGTATCAAACCGGCGACGTCATCTGCCACAAGTGCGGCACGTTTAACAAGAACACGCCGACTTTCTGCAACAAGTGCGGCGATCCCGTGGCCATGCAACTGAAGTACGACGTGAACGAGTGCCAAGAGCGCGGCATGACGTATTCCGCGCCTCTGAAAGTCACCATCCGTCTGACCATTTACGACAAGGATCCCGACACCGGCGCGAAAACCATTCGCGACATCAAGGAACAGGAAGTTTTCTACGGCGACATTCCGCTGATGACCGAGAACGGCACGTTCATCATCAACGGCACGGAGCGCGTGATCGTCAGCCAGTTGCACCGCTCTCCGGGCGTCTTCTTTGAAAGCGCCAACAACCGCACCTACTTCCTGGGAAAAATCATTCCTTACCGCGGATCGTGGGTTGAATTCGAATACGACACCAAGAACATTCTCTACGTGCGTATCGACCGGAAGCGCAAGTTCCTCGGCTCCATCTTCCTGCGCGCTTTGGGAATGAAGTCTAACGAAGAAATCCTGCGTACGTTTTATCAAGTCGAACGCATCTCGCTCCGCGAGAAGGATCTTTTCTGGAACGTTTCGCCGGGCATCGTGGACCGCAAGCTGGCCCACGAAATCCGCAACCCGCGCTCCGAGGATGTGATCGTCGGCGCGCATAAGCGCATCACCGAAAATCTGTTCAAGGAACTCATCAAGGCCAAGATCTCGCAGGTCCGCGCCGCTTTGGTCGATCTCGAAGGCGCCTATAGCGTCGCCGACGTGGTTAACCGCCAGACCGGCGAAGTGCTGCTGGAAGCCAACAAGCCGTTGACGCCCGAACTTTGGCAAGCCTTTGCCGAGGGCGGCATCACCGAAGTCGACGTCTTCTTCCCGGAGCGCGACGACATCGGCCTGGTGCTCTCGCGCACTTTGGACAAGGACGCGATCCGCTCTTCGAAGGAAGCGCTGATCGAAATCTACCGCAAGCTGCGTCCTGGAGATCCGCCGACGCTCGAAACGGCCACCAATCTCTTCCGCGGCATGTTCTTCGATCCGCGCAAGTACGATTTCAGCCGCGTCGGCCGCCTGAAGTTCAACATCAAGATGGGCCTCGACACTCCCCTGGATAACCGCACGCTCGATTCGCCGGATTTCGTTTCGGCGATCAAGTACCTCTTCAAGCTGCGCAAGAGCATCGGCGTGGTCGACGACATCGACCATCTCGGCAACCGCCGCGTCCGCGCGGTCGGCGAGCTTCTCGAAAACCAGTTCCGCATCGGCCTCGTCCGCATGGAACGCGCCATTAAGGAAAAGATGAGCGTGTACCAGGAAATGTCCACGGCCATGCCGCACGACTTGGTTAACGCCAAGCCGGTCATGGCGGCGATCCGCGAATTCTTCGGATCATCGCAGCTCAGCCAGTTCATGGACCAGACGAATCCGCTCAGCGAAATCACGCACAAGCGCCGTCTTTCGGCTCTTGGGCCCGGCGGTCTCTCTCGCGAACGCGCGGGTTTCGAAGTGCGCGACGTGCACCCGACGCACTACGGCCGCATTTGCCCTATCGAAACGCCGGAAGGCCCGAACATCGGCCTGATCAGCTCGCTCTCCTGCTTTGCGCGCATCAACGACTACGGCTTCATCGAGTCGCCTTACCGCAGAGTCAAGGGCGGGCGCATCATCGACTACGTCCAGATCGTCAACGCCGGCGATAGCGAATTCAAAGCCGGTGAGATTGTCGAGAAAGACAAAGTCGAAGAGCTCAACGAAGAGCTGAAGCGCCGCAAAGTCGTCTACGAGCCGTACTGCTTCTATCTGTCCGCCTGGGAAGAAGACAAGTACGTCGTGGCGCAGGCCAACGTTGCGCTCGATGAACGTTTGAAGATCACCACCGAGCTCGTCAACTGCCGCCAAGCCGGCAACTTCGTGCTCAAGAGCCGCGACGAAGTCGATTACGTCGACGTTTCGCCAAAGCAGCTCGTCTCCGTGGCCGCCAGCCTCATCCCGTTCCTGGAGAACGACGACGCCAACCGCGCGCTCATGGGTTCCAACATGCAGCGCCAGGCGGTGCCGCTCATTCGCGGGGAAGCGCCGCTCGTCGGCACCGGCATGGAGCGCGTCACTGCGCGCGATTCCGGCGCGGTCGTGCTTTGCAAGCGCGAAGGCATCGTCGATCAGGTCGATTCGGAGCGCATCATCGTGCGCGTCGAATCCGACCACTCCGGCGTGCTTAGCCGAGAAGTGGGCGCGGACATCTATCAGCTCATCAAGTTCAAGCGCTCCAACCAGAACACTTGCATCAGCCAGAAGCCGTTCGTTCGAGTCGGCGATCGCGTAAAGAAGGGCCAGGTTCTTGCCGACGGTCCTTGCACCGAACGCGGCGAACTCGCTCTCGGCCGCAACGTTCTGGTGGCGTTCCTGCCATGGCGCGGCTACAACTTTGAAGACGCCATCCTCGTCAGCGAAAAGCTGGTGAAGGACGATTACTACACCTCGATTCACATCGAGGAGTACGAAATCGAAGCGCGGGACACCAAACTCGGTCCCGAGGAAGTGACTCGAGACATTCCCAACATCAGCGAGTCTTTCCTTCGCAACCTGGATGAAAGCGGCGTCATTCGCATCGGCGCGGTCATCAAGCCAGGCGACATTCTGGTCGGCAAAGTCACGCCAAAAGGCGAGACCACGCTCACGCCGGAAGAAAAACTCCTTCGCGCTATCTTCGGCGAAAAAGCCGGCGATGTTCGCGACGCTTCTCTCTACTGCCCTCCTGGCATCGAGGGCACCATCGTGGACGTCAAAATCTTCACCCGCAAGGGCGGAGAAAAAGACGAGCGCCACAAGGCTATCGAAGCCACGCAAGTCTTCAAGCTGGAAAAGAACCTCGCCGACGAAATTCGCATCCTCACGGATGAGCGCCTCAAGCGCCTCTCGGATTTGCTCGGCGGAAAAATTCTCCAGGCCGACTTGCACGATGAAAAGACCAACAAGCGCCTCTTGACCAAGGGCACGGACTTGACTCGCGAGCTGATCGAAAAGATCTCCACGCGCAACCTCAAGCGCCTCAAGCTCAACGAGAAGGATCCTCTCCTCATCGAGAAAATCGAAGAGATCGAGGAGATGACCTCGCGCCAGATTGACGTCCTCCGCAAGATCACCGAGGAACGCAAGGAAAAGCTCAAGAAGGGTGATGAGCTACCTCCCGGCGTCATCAAGCTGGTTAAGGTCTATATCGCCATGAAGCGCAAGCTCTCCATCGGCGACAAAATGGCCGGACGCCACGGCAACAAGGGCGTCATCGCGCGCATCGTGCCGCAGGAAGACATGCCGAGCCTTCCCGATGGCACGCCCGTCGAGATCGTTCTCAATCCTCTGGGCGTTCCTTCGCGTATGAACGTCGGACAGGTTCTCGAGACGCACTTGGGCTGGGCTTCCAAGGAACTGGGCAACAGCCTCAAGCGTTTGCTCAGCAAGGAAGTCAAGGCCGAAGCTTTGCGCCGCTGGTTCCGCGAAGTTTTCACCGAGACCACCGTTTGGAAGACGCTGTCGAAGCTCAGCGACGATGAGCTGCTCGACTACGCCGAAGGCTTCAAGGAAGGTATCCCCTTCGCAACGCCCGTATTTGACGGCGCGCGCGAACCGGAAATCCGCCACTTGCTCGAAGTAGCTGGTTTGCCGCACGCCGGGAAAATCAATCTTTTCGACGGCATGACCGGCGAGCAGTTCGATCAACCGGTCACGGTCGGCTACATCTATATGCTCAAACTTTCGCATCTCGTCGACGACAAGATTCACGCGCGCTCCATCGGTCCGTACTCGCTCATCACCCAGCAGCCGCTCGGTGGTAAAGCGCAGTTTGGCGGCCAGCGCTTCGGCGAAATGGAAGTCTGGGCGCTCGAAGCATACGGTGCCGCGCACATCCTGCAAGAGCTGCTCACGGCGAAGTCCGACGACGTGTATGGCCGCGCGAAAATCTACGAGGCCATCGTCAAAGGCGAGCCGGGTATCGAACCCGGCGTGCCCGAGTCGTTCAACGTCCTCGTGCGTGAGTTGCAGTCGCTCTGTCTCGACGTCGAATTGATGAAGCGACAAAAGCAACCGTCAGATAAAGCCGCCGACTAGCAAGAATGATGCTTGTAGGGGCACGATTCGTCGTGCCCCTTCCGAGCAACATCTGAAGAGTTAGCAAGTTTTGGTTTTTGGGTTCTCAGCCGGTCCGGTGCAAAACACGGGATCGCGTCCTCGGTGAAAGCCGGGGAGGGAGGAAACAACCTTGTATCGCAGCAGCCCTTATGATCGCGCCAGTTTGATCGCCGATTTCGATTCGATTCGAATCAGTTTGGCGAGTCCTGAAAAAATCCGTTCGTGGTCTCATGGTGAAGTCACCAAGCCGGAGACCATTAACTACCGCACCTTCAAGCCTGAGCGCGACGGCCTTTTCTGCGCCAAGATTTTTGGCCCCGTCACCGATTGGGAATGCCTGTGCGGCAAATACAAGCGCATGAAGCATCGCGGCGTTATCTGCGATAAGTGCGGCGTCGAAGTCACTCTCAGCAAAGTCCGCCGCGAGCGCCTGGGACACATCGAGCTGGCTTCGCCCTGCTCGCACGTCTGGTTTTTCAAGGGCCTGCCCAGCCGCATCGGCTATTTGCTGGACATCTCCATGCGCGACCTCGAGCGCATTCTGTACTTCGAAGCCTTCGTAGTCGTCGATACCGGCGAAGTCGCCGTTCTTCGCGAGCGCGAAGTCCTGCTCGAAGATAAATACCGCGAGCTGCAGAAGGAATATCCCGGCCAGTTCACCGCCAAGATGGGCGCCGAAGCCATCAAGGAGCTTCTCCGCCGCGTCGAGGTTGATAAGCTCTCCGAGGAACTCCGCGAGAAGATGAAGGCTGATCCTTCGCTTCAAAAGCGCATCAAGTTCGCCAAGCGCCTGAAGGTTCTCGAAGCTTTCCGCAAGAGCGGCAACAAGCCGGAGTGGATGATTCTCGATGTAATCCCGGTTCTACCGCCGGAGTTGCGTCCGCTTGTGCCTCTCGATGGCGGCCGCTTCGCCACATCCGATCTCAACGATCTCTATCGCCGCGTCATCAACCGTAACAACCGCCTCAAAAAGCTCATGGAGCTTCGCGCCCCGGACGTCATCGTCCGCAACGAAAAGCGCATGCTCCAGGAAGCCGTTGACGCGCTCTTCGACAACGGCCGCCGCGGCCGCGTTCTGCGCGGCACCAACAACCGCCCGCTCAAATCCCTCAGCGATACGCTTAAGGGCAAGCAGGGCCGCTTCCGCCAAAACCTTCTCGGCAAGCGCGTGGACTATTCCGGCCGCTCCGTAATCGTTGTCGGCCCCGAACTAAAACTCAACCAGTGCGGGCTGCCCAAGAAAATGGCTCTCGAGCTCTTCAAGCCTTTCATCTATCACAAGCTCGAAGCACAAGGGCACTGCACCACCATCAAGCAAGCCAAGGAAATGGTCGAGCAGCAAGAGCCGGTCGTTTGGGACATTCTCGAGGACGTCATCCGCGAGCATCCCGTGCTTCTCAACCGCGCTCCCACGCTTCACCGCCTGGGCATTCAAGCATTCGAACCGGTCCTCGTCGAAGGCAAAGCCATCCGTATTCACCCCCTCGTCTGCACCGCGTTCAACGCGGACTTTGACGGCGACCAGATGGCCGTGCACATTCCGCTTTCGCCGGAATCCCAGGTCGAAGCGTCTGTGCTCATGCTCAGCTCCCGCAATATCCTGTCGCCCGCGCACGGTCTGCCTCTCGCCGTTCCGTCGCAGGACATGGTCCTCGGCATCTATTACCTGACCAAGTCCAAGCCCGGCGCCAAGGGCGAAGGCCGCGTCTTCGGTCAATCGGATGAAGTTGTCCTGGCGCTCGAAGCCGGTGAAGTCGAACTGCTTACTCCCATCCGCTTGCGTTACAGCGGCGAAGTGATCGACCTCACCACTGCCTACGACGATCAGGACGTGCCGCACACCGAGCCCGTCAAGATGGAGCGCCAGTTCATTCAGACCACCGTCGGCCGCGTCATTTTCAATTCACACCTGCCGGCCAAATTCCCCTACGTGAACGGCCTTCTCAAAAAGAAGGGCGTTCAGCAGCTCGTCTATTACGCCTACTTGCGTTATGGCCTGGAAGACACTGTCGTTCTGCTCGATCATCTAAAGGATCTCGGCTTCACCTACGCCACGAAGTCCGGCATCTCCATCGGCATCGACGACATGCTCATCCCCAGCGACAAGTACAAGCTGGTCGAAAACGCCGAGAAGGAAGTCGTCAAGGTGCAGCAGCAATATCTCGACGGCGCTATCACCAACGGCGAGCGCTATAACAAAGTCATCGCCATCTGGGGCGACGTCACCGAAAGAGTCGCCGACGAAATGTTCAAGGCTCTCGAGAACCAGGACAAAGAGGGCAACATCAACCCCGTCTACGTCATGGCGGACTCCGGAGCCCGCGGTTCGAAACAGCAGATCCGCCAGCTTTCCGGCATGCGCGGTTTGATGGCCAAGCCCTCCGGCGAAGTCATCGAAACACCCATCACTTCCAACTTCCGCGAAGGCCTCACCGTGCTGCAATACTTCATCTCGACGCACGGCGCGCGCAAAGGCTTGGCGGATACGGCGCTCAAGACCGCCGATTCCGGCTACCTCACTCGCCGCCTCGTTGACGTGGCTCAAGACGTCATCATCAATGAGCGCGACTGCGGCACCTCGGATGGCATCTACGTCGAACCCATCATCGAAGCTGGCGTCGAAGTCGAGCCGTTGCGCGACCGCATCGTCGGCCGCGTCTCCCTCGACAAGATCAAGGACTTCGAAGGCACGGTCATCGTTGACGTCAACCAGGAAATCACCGAAGAGCTTGCCAATTCCGTGCAGGCCGCCGGTATCGAGCGCGTGCGCATTCGCTCCGTGCTCACCTGCGAGTCCCGCCGTGGAGTTTGCGCTCTCTGTTACGGCCGCAACCTCGCCTCCGGGCGCATGGTTGAGCTTGGCGAAGCCGTCGGCGTCATCGCGGCGCAATCCATTGGCGAGCCCGGCACTCAGTTGACCATGCGTACGTTCCACATCGGCGGAACCGCCACCCGCGTTTCCGAGCGTTCCACGCTCGAAGCGCGCAACAACGGCGTCGTCAAGTTCGTGGACCTCAAATTCGTCGAGGGCCGCGGTGGCACTTCCATCGCCATGAACCGCGCTGGCCTCATCGCCATCGTGGACGAAAAAGACCGCGAAAAGGAACGCTACCATGTCGTTTACGGCGCACGCCTCCGTGTGATCGACGGCGAACATGTCACCCACGGCCAGATTCTCGCCGAATGGGATCCGTTCACGTTCTCGATCCTTACTGAAACTGCCGGCTCCATCCGGTTTGACGACCTGAAAACCGGCGTGACCATCGAAGAGCAAGTGGACGAAGTGACCGGCCTCTCGCAGGATGTTGTCACTCTGCCCCCCGGCGATGAAAAGCATCAGCCCGCGATTCTTGTCCGCGATTCTTCGGGCAAGGTCCGCAAAAAGTACCTCATGCCTTCTCGCGCTCACTTGATGGTTAAGGATGGCGACGAAGTGCAAGCCGGAGACGTGCTCGCAAAGATTCCGCGCGAAACCACCAAGACGAAAGACATCACCGGTGGTCTCCCGCGCGTCGTCGAGCTATTCGAAACCCGTAAGCCCAAGGATCCCGCCGTCATCAGCGAAGTCGATGGCGTGGTTCGTTACGGCGATATCGCCAAGGGCATGCGCAAGGTTTACGTCGAAAGCGAAGACGGCAAGACCACCAAGGAATATTCCATCCCGCGCGGCGTGCACATCAACGTTCAGGAAGGCGATCACGTCAAGGCCGGCGAAGCCCTCATCGATGGCCCGCTCAATTTGCACGACTTGCTTGCCGTCCTCGGCGAGAAATTCACGCAGGCCTACTTGGTCAACGCCATTCAAGAGGTCTACCGCCTCCAGGGCGTCAACATCAACGACAAGCACATCGAGACGATCTCGCGCCAGATGATGCGCTGGGTCAAAGTCGAAGACGTTGGCGACACCACGTTCCTCCTCGAGGAGCAGGTGGATAAGTTCCGCTTCCGCGAGGAAAACGACCGCATCATCGCCGACGGTGGCCGCCCCGCAACTGGCCGTCCGCTGCTCCTCGGCATCACCAAGGCGTCGCTCTCGACCGATTCGTTCATCTCGGCCGCGAGCTTCCAAGAGACCACGCGCGTCCTCACCGAAGCGGCTGTCGCCGGCAAGGTGGACTACCTCCGCGGCCTCAAGGAAAACGTCATCATGGGCCGCCTCATTCCCGCTGGCACGGGCCTCGAGCACTACCGCAGCATTCAGTTGCTGACGGAAATGCCCGCACCCGCTCCCCTCGAGGAAATTCCGGAAGCCGCCGAGCTCACCGCGGAAGAAGCTGCGGCGCTCGACTTTCTCCAAAAAGACACCGAGGCCGACGCCGCGACAGAAGGTTAAACGGCCTCCGCGGCGGGTTTTCTTGCCTCCGACACGATTAAATCAGCAGAGCGTCCCGGTTCAACCCGGGACGCTTTGTTTTTTAGCCAATCCGTAACCTGTACCGTTCAGGCACTTCGCTCGGTCACCGTCATTGCCGAGGCGCGCTGCAATTTCTACAATGACTTGAGCGACTCTTGGGGGCTTCCTGCCTGGCTTCGTCAGGCGCTCCCTGCGTCTCCATGTCCAAAAACGACGAGTTCTCCTCAAGTTCGGCGAAAGATTCTCCCCCAGGCGGTGCAACCCGCTCCACGGTCTCCTCGCGCCTCGATCAATTCGAAAAACGCCAGCGGGAACTCTGGCGTGTGACTTTTCTTCTCCTTTTTTTAATCTCCATCGGCTTTGCGGTCGTCTCCTGGGGCACCATACGGAATCTCACGCAGCGCCTCGAACCTCTGCTTCCCGGACTTGTGGTGATCGTCGTTCTCTTCATTGCCTACGCCTGGAAACGCACTCAAGAAATCTCCGAACTCCGCGGCCTGGTCCGCGGCATCGAGCAACATGATGCGGCTCCGCCCAGCGACAGGCAGCTCGACCAGCTCTTCTCCGTCATCTCCCGTTCTCAGCAGGGCTACCGCGACCTCATCGATTCCTTCGACGACATTCTCCTCGCTATTTCCATGGAAGGCGAAATTCGCGCCGTGAATCGCAGCTTTGCGGATCTTGTCGGCGCCAGCTACCAGCAGATCATCGGTCGTCCCATTTCGGATTTCCTCGAAGAGGGCAGCGGCGAAGGCGCCGAACTTGTCCGCCGCGCCATGCCGCGCTTTCTCGAGCGCCGCCACTGGTCTGGGATCATCCAGGTCCGCCTCAAGAAGCAGAACTCCATCTGCTACTACGATTGCGTCGCCCACGCCATGACCCGCGACAACCAAGTTCACGGCCTCACCGTTCTCGGCCGCGACATCACCGCGCTGCGCAAAAATGAAGCTCGCTTCACCGAACTTTTCGAGACGCTCCAGGAAGGCATCTACATCACCACCCCCGACGGCAGCATCCTCGACGCTAACCCCGCGCTCGTCCGCATGCTTGGGTATGACTCCAAGGAAGAATTGCTTTCCAAACGGGTTCCGGATATCGTCCACGACCGCGCCGAGAGAAAATCGCTGGTCGAAGAAGTCGAGCGCCAACCCTCACCCCAGGGCCGTGAAATCAACGTGCTGCGCAAGGACGGCTCTCCCATCGTTTGTCTAAATACGACCACCGCCGTGCGCGACACCTCCGGCCGCGTCATTCGTTATCAGGGTTCCGTCTTGGACGTCACCGCCCGCCGCCAAATGGAGCGCCAGCTCCACAAGGAACAGGAATTCGCCCGCCGCCTCGTCGACAACTTCCCCGATCTGATCCTTGTCGTCGATGCCGCTTCGCATTACACTTTTATCAGCCCCCGCTGCACCGATATTCTCGGCTATGAGCTCGCCGAAACCGCAAACATGGAGCTCGGCGGCCGCACCCACGCCGAGGATCTCCCCAGCCTGCTCGCGCTCTTTGCCGATATTCTTGCCGGACGCCAGACTTTCGCTTCTCTCGAAATTCGCGTGCGTCACAAGCTGGGCGACTGGCGCCGTATCCGTTTCAATTTCAGCCCCCTCGCCGACGAAACCGGAAAAATCGAAGGCGTGGTCCTATCCGGCCGCGACGTTACCGAACTCAAACGCCTCGAAGAGCAGCTCATCCAGGCGGAAAAGCTCGCCGCCATGGGCCAGATGCTCGCCGGTGTCGCCCACGAGCTGAACAATCCCCTCACTGCCATCTTGGGTGTAACGGAACTGCTTCGCGAGGGCCAGACGGACCCGGAGGCCACCAAGCGCCAGCTCGAAATAACGCATCGCCAGGCGCGCCGCGCCGCTCGCATCGTTCAGAATCTTCTCGAATTCTCCCGCCCGGCCTCCCCGCAGAAAAAATCGGTCGATCTCAACAGCGTCATCGACCGCACCCTCCAGTTGCACGAACACTCACTCCGCCGAAATAACGTCGAAGTGGATTTCCGTCCTCAGCCCGATTTTCCCGGAGTCGTTGCCGACGCCAACCAGCTCATCCAGGTTTTTCTCAACCTAGTCACCAACGCCGAGCAAGCCATCCGCGAAGTTCGTGAGTCGGGCCGCATCCAGATCCGCCTTGCTCGCGTCGGTTCCCGCATCTCCGTTACCTTTCAGGATGACGGCATTGGCGTTCGTCCCGATTCGGTCCAGCGCCTCTTCGATCCCTTTTACACCACCAAGCGTCCCGGCGGCGGCACCGGCCTCGGTCTCAGCATCTGCTTGTCCATCGTTCGCGAACACGGCGGCACGATCGAAGCCGAAGCTCTCCCCGCGGGCGGCTCTGCCTTCACCGTCTATCTCCCCGCCGCTCTCAACCTAACCCCCGGTTCGTTGTCTGTCAGCCCCCTTCTGGCCAGCGCCACATCGCCCGGCCCGCTGGACCTCCTGAAAGGTCGTTCCGTTCTCGTGTTGGACGACGAAGAAAGCCTTCGCAGCCTCCTCTTTGAAGGCCTCACCGCCCGCGACTTGCATGTGGACTGTGCCGCCACCGTCGAGGAAGCGTTGGCCTTCGTCGCCAAGCGTTCTCCTGACGCCATCCTTTGCGATCTGAACCTCTCCCAGAATGGCGGCCCTCTCAGCGGCAAGCTGGCCGGGGAGCGCCTTCTGGCAGCTGCGGGAGACCGCCATCCGGCCCTGATCTATATGACGGGAGCGCTGATTGATACACCGGAAGCGCCAGCGAGTCCCGGCGGGCATCGCCACCTACAGAAACCGTTCCGCATTTCCGAGGTTCTCGCTTTGCTTCAGGAAGTCTTCGAAGATGCCCCAGCGGACACAACGCCCGGATGACGGCTTGCGCAGCTAAGCGGTCTACCTCCAGATTGGTTCTTTCGGAGCTATATGCAACCGACTAAGCAACCAATCGTGTTCGGCCAGTATTCTAAGTCCCCATGTTCGTTGATCGAGCGTTGTGTGTGGTATGCCCGGGGTAAGTCCGCCGTCGCGCCTGATGCGAAGGAAGCCTTGCGCCAAATCATAGAGGCCGTTTTAGTTCTCGTCATTCTTTTCTCGCCTGCCGTCACGTGGTCCCAGACACAAATTACGGACCAATGCAATCCGCTTGACAATGACCTGCAAAGCCCGGCATCACAAAGCAATCCGCCTCCCGCACCACCAAAGGATAGCGGCACCGCTTCGCAGCCGGACCAGGCTCCGCCGCCCAAAGAAAAAAAGGACGATTCCCAAGGTCAGCAAACCAATCGTATGTTCTGGCTCGTTCCCAATTTTGGTGCGGTGAACTCCAATACGCAGCTTCCACCACTGTCTACCCGCGAGAAATTCGTACTCGCCTCGCGCGATAGCGTCACGGATTACTCTTCGTTCACTTGGGCCGGAATCCTGGCTGGACAAGCCATGCTCCTAAATTCGGATCCGGAATTGGGGCACGGAATCGCCGGTTATGGACGCTATTATTGGCGCACCTTCACGGACGGAGTGTCGGGGACTTTTTTCACAGAGGCCATTGTCCCCGCGCTCACGCACGAGGACCCGCGCTATTACACCATGGGTAAGGGAGGTTTTTTTCACCGGACGAGCTACGCGATATCCCGTGCCTTCGTCACTAAGACAGATTCTGGAGGCACGAGCTTTAACTGGTCCGAGGTAGCCGGCAACGGACTGGAAGCTGCGTTGTCCAACGCTTATTATCCCCCTCAGGAGCGCGGCCTGAGCCAAACCGCCCTGAATTGGGGAACGCAGATGGAATCCGCTGTCCTGAATCACGTCTTCCAGGAATTCTGGCCTGACATCCGCAGGAAAGTTTTTTGCCGGAAATAGCTTGGCTCATGCCGCGAGCTTACGGCACACTCCTTTTTTCGCAAGCCTGAAATTCAGAGGGTTTCTTCGCGGATTCAAACCACAAGGTAGGCCGCCCCATAGTTTTTATTGCAGGGTGCCCCAGGTTCGTTTTTTGAACCTGGGTGTTGGGGTTGACGTCTATTTCGTGGTTTACCCGATCGAATCACGACTTGGGGTTACCTTCTCAATCCTCCGCGTAGATCGCGACGAGAACCGTTCCTTCCCAATAAAACCCCAACTGCTACACCGCCAGTCTCTCGGATGTTTCACCAATCCGCGAATCACCGGATTCGCGTGCATGTAATTCAGCTTTTCCATCTTCTTCCCCTTGCTGTACACATTGAAATCGTAAAACTGCGCCTGCCAAAACGCCCGCAGTGGCTCTGCCGTCTCCGCAAACGGCAATCGCATCTGTTCCGCGCCCACCGGCCTTCCGCGTTTCCGCAATTTTCGCGCCACGCGCAGCTTCAACTTCTGCAGCGCCGTCGAAGGCGTTCCCTGCTTCGGCTCGCTCATCAAAATATGCACATGCTCGGGCATCACCACATAACCGAGGAGATGGATCCCCATCTCGTCACGCACTCTTCCCAACTCTTTCACGAACAGGTCCCGCGCGCGCCGTCTTCAGCAGCGGCAGCCGCCGATAGCAGCTGAACGTAATAAAATGCAAATCACCTTTGCCGTAGTAGCGTCGCAGTCCCGCCGGCATCGCAATCCCCACAGAAAGAAACATCCACCCCAAGACCCAGGTTCAAACAACGAACCTGCGGCGCCCTCCGCTTCTCTATACTTCCCGAGAAGTTCCGCAGTAATATTCTCTCCACGATTCCGATGCCCACAAATATTAATTTTCCCATGTCCGGGCCACCCACTCCGTGGATAACTTCACCCAGAGCGGCCAAGACTTTTCTATGGGCCGCTTACGTAACGGCCTTCGGCCTTTTGCTCGCATTGTTATTAACCATCTTTTCCGGAGCTATCTTCAGGGACTCGGACGCCGTAACAGTAACGCCGGCGATAGGAATACTCTTCATGGTTTTAGTTGGCATTATGTTAGCGACGGGTATATACCTTTTGTCTGGCATGGTGTATTTCTTATTCAGGTACGACCTGCGCTCCTTGATCTCAAAATGCCTATTGCTGGCCCTCTTTGTAATTGGCACAACGCTAACCGCTACGTTGTACTTCTTCTTTGTCTACCGTCAGGCTCACCCGGCACGCTCGCAAGCTGGGAGCACCGGATAATCCAGAAGTGAGATGAGAGAGACAAAAAAAGAGAGGTTGACGATGACAGAAACAGTAAAATACTTACTCTGTCTAGGAGTCTTTGCAGCCGCGTTAGTTTCAGGCACTCCAGCGCAGCTGCGGCCTGAACAACTCGAAAGAGGCGGACAATGGTTGTCATGCAGCCAAAGCGAAAGAAACGCTTACGTCTACGGCGTTATCAGCGGCTACTTAACAGGCTCTCTCGAAGCATGCAATCCCGCAGACGATTTATTCGAAATCGGGCGGGTGGCGCAGAGATAAGGAAGGCGGCGAAATCTGTGCAGTTGTTTTTGACTCTGGGGGGTGCCGCGTTTGTCACCCTCGGCCAATTACAGAAATGGTATGCTCGTCCCGTGCGCTCCCGTCAAGAAGAAAAGCAATCTCTGCGCCGCCCGCCCGCATTGTTGCGACGAACGAGAGCACCACTGACTTTCGACAATAGTGAACGAATCCTTGGTAAGGATACTCTATGTTGGTAACTCCCTCGACGGACGAGCTGTTTTCACAGGTTGTGGATGTCATGCGAAAGTCCCCTTCATTAGAGGACTCAGAAATTGTCACACGCCTCGTTGACAATGGAGTTAAGCCAGTCGATGCAAAACGCTTGGTCGAATTCGTGCCAATTGCTTATTGTCGGTTGCTAATGGCAAACACGGGCGCACGATTTTCCTCCTCCTTCTGTAGAAAGTTCAAAGATGGAAACATCTCATCAGAGCAATTGTTTAGTTCAGAACCACTCTGGAACGCTGCGGTGGGCTTTGCCCAAAGAGAAATAGCTCGTGGTATTCCGGCGCCTCAGCTTCTCTCTGTCGCAGGGCGCAGCCCCGAATTTGAAGCCGCAAACAAGTTGCTTGAGAAGGGATCCCGTCTAGAAAATGTTGTCTTCACCCCTCCAATATTGAAGGCACCATAGCTGTAGATGGAACAAGAGGGAACAAGAGGGGACAGGAACGTGTGAAAAAATTGACGGACGTTCTCTGATAATCGTCAAAGCCGTTCAATGCTCCTAATGACAGTTCAACCCCGAAATTCGCCCATTCCCTGTAAAGTACTTGACCTTTCGGTACTCAGATGCTACCATCTCTCATGTTTCGCCCACGCCACTCCCTCCCGCGCCCTGTCCCTTCTCTTCCTTCGCCTTTCAACTTTGAACTGCCTGCCCTGAGTGGAGTCGAAGGGTTGATCAAACATCCCGACCCTATCGGGACTATCAGCTTCCCCTGGCTAAGTCCTTTCCCTGCCACTCTTACAGATCACTCGCAACTTATTGAAAATGCAATTACTTTAAGTCCCGTATTTGCCACTCTTACGAGCCGCGTCAAGCCTAACCCCTTTGTTTGCCGCTCTTACAAAAAACACCCGGGGTGGGGTTCACATCCTTCCAGCCAAATTTGCTCTTTCGTTATTCTAACCATTCTATACTCACTACTCGCTACTATCTCCCGTAGAATCCGCACTTACGAAAAACACACCCGTAACCCCTTTAGAATCCGCACTTCCAAAACACGGCACTTAAAGTCCTTTAGAATCCGCACTTACAAAAAACCCCCCGGGGGGCGGGGCCTCATTGCTAACCAGCAACTCCGAAATTCGGATTCAGTGCGGAGCAGCCTTGGAGGCGGGAGCCGCGTCCACACCAAAATCCCAAACGTACAAGTTCAAACCATCCTGCAAGATTTCCGCCAGCGCGTACTCTCCCGGAGGCAACGGCGCGCTCAACGTAAACCTGTATATATCCGGAGCCACCTCCCACCGCTGGATCACAATTTCGTCGCGGTCCTGGGAGATCTCCTGACCGAACTGGCTCCGTATGGACTCCAGCAATCGCTTGTTCCCCTTTACCTTCGCGCGCACAAGAGCGACCTCCGGGCCGGACTCTCCCTGCCGTCCGGTGCGCAGAACGGTGGAATCGTGGTCGGGATCTGGCGCCGGCTCGCGCAGATAAAACTCCGGCACCTGGCTCGTCAGCCGCACGGTAGCTCTGGTGCCCGGAATCTCAACGTTGCGTTTACTGGGAATAATCGGTATGGGCGAAAACACTCGCGCGATTGCGGTTTTCTTGTCCGTTTTCACCGCCGAACCGGCCTGCCCCAGCCGTTTGACTGACTTGCCCTCGATCGCGAACATGCCTTCGCCGTCAGGCAGGAACACCCCAGGCGCAACAGGCAGACTAGCATCCACATCCACGGGCGTTTCCGCCTTCGCGGCAGCCTCTTGGATCCGAACCTTCTCTAAAAGCGCGGACGTAGTTTTCACGTCGGCGGCTTCCGCCTTTTTCGTGGCGTCCCAGTCCACCATGGCCGCCGGTATCTCTTCCCAGGCGCCTCTTTCCACGCTGAAATAGCGCACTCGGTCGCCCTTCTTCTCGTAATCGCGCACGAGCTGGAAGCTTCCATCGGTTAGCACTAGCTTCTTTCCACGGGGAAGACTTCCCGGAGCGGCCACTCTAGCTGCCGCTTCGTCCACGGCCGTCTTGGTGCCTGGAGTATCCTGCTGCCGGGCGGAATCGGCCTCAGACCTCGCATGCGAGATCGCACCACCCCAGCTCAGCATTGCCGTTGGAAGGATCAAGACCAGTGTGAGTGCCAATCTCATGGCGTTTTATGGGCTATAAGATGCCGGATGGGGAACTCGGTTTGCCCTGGGTCGAGCATACCCCGCTACCCCAAGGTCCTGCAACTGTCCCAAAAAGCAAAAGGCTCTTTCCCGTATCCCGGAAAGAGCCTTTCTTGCACCGAATCTCGTGTTCTTAGTGCGTGCAACGGGGAAACAACGTTACCAGCACCATCAAATCAGACAGCGTAAACAGCCACTGGTCCGCCTGTTTGCCGGCCGCTTCCGCGGCCCGCGCGATGAAGCCCAGGTGCCGGCTCTTCGCAAAATTGCGGATGTGATCGACGCAAATGCCAGTCAGGTTGGCAATTTCCGCGTCGGTAAAAATCTTTTGGCTCGATTTCACGGTAACCATGGCCTTGTCCCTCGTACTGTCTGCCACACCGCGCTTCTACTTCTTGCTCCTACATTCGTTTGATGCTTTTTGTAGCGTAAATGATGCACCTTCTGTAGAGCAATAGTAGTTCCGTTCCTACAACCTAAAACGAATAGTCTAGTACTTTTGTTTCAAACTCCTGTGTAAAAAGACGTTAACCAAAATCAGGCTGATGATTGCCGTCTGGTACGAAGCTAAGAAAAGCAAAATTGGAGGGCAAAAATGTCTTACTTTTGCAAACTCTCTACGGATTTCGGTAGGTTCGCCGAGATTTCTCGCATCTGTTTTGTGTCCCGCACTTCGTGCGAGGCGATGAATTTCAGCCATTCGTAAATATTTAATGTCCCCAGCGCCGGATGGGCCCAGCAATATTCGCCCAAGTTCCGGCCTCTTGTTTCTTCCAAAAAGGCCAGGGAACGTTCCCGCACCGTGCGCAATTCCGCGAGCATGATCTCCTTATCGCGCAGCATCTCCGGCTCAACGGGCACTGGCGATTTGCGGCGAATCCAACGTGATTCCACCAACGCCATCGGCAGATGAATTCTCTTTAACAGAGGAATTCGCTTAGGCGACTTTTGCGCAACCCGGTCCGCCTTTCCGATGACCGCCCGCTCGATCATCATCAAATGCGCGACTAGCTCTGCTGCCGACCATCTCCCCTTGGCGGGGCTGGTTTTCCATTCCTCAGCGGGGAACGGCATCGGCTTCGGACAAAAGGCTTCTTTGTGATTTGGCCATACAGGCGATGATGGACTCGAGTTCAGGCGGCAAGCTAGCTTCCCATGCGGTTCATTATACGGAACCACCACCGGCCTGCTCGAAAGCATGTGCCAGCTGTAAAACACTGGCCTCGCCAAAGGCTGGGCCGAAGATTTGTAACCCCACAGGCAGCTTCCCGCCGATTTTGCCGCAAGGAACGGAGATGCCTGGCACGCCTGCCAAAGATCCTGTAACTGTATATATATCAGCAAGATACATCTGCAACGGATCGTTCGTTCGCTCGCCAAGCCGGAACGCCGGAACCGGCGACGTCGGCGTCACAATCACATCAACCTTCGAAAACGCATCACGAAAATCCTGCGCAATCAGCGCGCGGACTCTCTGCCCTTTGAGGTAATACGCATCGTAATAGCCCGCCGACAAAACATAGGTCCCCAACACAATGCGTCTCTTGACCTCGGCGCCGAATCCAGCTCCTCGCGTCTTGCGGTACATGGCCAGCAGGGAATCGTCATCCACCCTCAGGCCATACCTCACCCCGTCATACCGCGCCAGGTTCGAGCTCGCCTCGGCCGTCGCGATAATGTAATAGGTCGCAATCGCATAGTCCGTATGCGCCATGTGGATTTCGCGCAGCTCGCAGCCGAGCTTTTTCAATACTTCGATCCCCGCTTCGATCTTTTTTCGAACTTCGTCGTTTATTCCCGCGCCGAAATACTCCTTCGGGATTCCGATGCGCAGACCCTTGACCGGCTTCTCCATCAAGGCTCGGTAATCCGGCACCGGCGCAGTGGTTGACGTCGAATCGTTCGCATCGCGCCCGGCGATAACCTTTAGAAGCGCCGCAACGTCCCGTGTGTTGGTCGCAAACGGCCCAATTCGATCCAGAGAAGATGCGAATGCAATGAGCCCATACCGCGAAACCCGCCCGTAGCTTCCCATCATCGCGGGTATTCCACAGAACGACCCCGGCTGCCGAATGGAACCGCCCGTATCGGTACCCAAGGCAGCCACAGCCAAGCCAGCGGCCACCGCTGCCGCCGACCCGCCACTCGATCCCCCCGGCACGCGGTCCGGCGCTTCCGGGTTTCGCACGGCTCCGTATGCGGAGTTCTCGTTGGAGCTGCCCATGGCAAACTCGTCGCAATTGGTTTTACCCAGAATTACGGCTCCCGCTGTTTCGAGCCGCTCTACCGCCGTTGCGTCGTAAGACGGCACATAGTTCTCAAGAATCTTTGAGCCGCAGGTGGTTCGCACTCCCCGCGTGCTGATTACGTCCTTAATTGCGATGGGTACGCCAGCCAGCGCAGGCAGCGGTTTCCCAGCCGCAACCAGCGCATCCATGCGGTCTGCCTGCGCATAGGCGCGCTCTTCGGAAAGCGTCAGGTAGGCATTCAACTCTTCGTTGCGTTCCCCAATTCGCTTGTAAAAATCCGAGGCCAGCTCCCGCGCCGAAATCCTCTTCGCCGCCAGCGCCTCTCCCACGCCGTCGATTGTCCACGCGCCAGTCATCGTTCTATGACCTTCGGCACTCTAAAGTACGGCGCTTCCGGATCAGGGGCTTGCTTCAGAATTTCCACGGCTACTTTGCACGGCACCGCGACGTCCTCCCGCAGCGTTGCGTCCGCGGACTGGTCGTCTGCCAACACCTGGGCCATTGGCTCAACGCCTGTCGTGTCCAGTTCATTCAATTTCCCTATGTATTCCAGGATTTCGTCAATTTGGGTGCGGTACATCTCCAGCTCGGCCTCGCTCAAATCCAGATAGGCCAGCTCCGCCACTCTTTCCACGTCTGCACGGCTGATTTTCACGGTGATTTCCCGCCTTAAATTTGGTTCAGAACTGGCAAAATTCTAGCATATCCCCGCAGGCCGCCCGGGCAGCTACTGGACAACGTGGGACGCCTTTGGATCGGAGATAAACACAACGAAATCGTAACCGAAGATCACGCGCTCCAGTTCCGGGTCGATCTTGCCGTACTTCGAGAAGCCATCGCGCAGGGCACGCAAATCATAGAGCGTCCAGGAATTCTCGACCTGCGCGTCGAACAATGGCTTGAAAAAAAGAAATGGAGAGTCTTTGTCGCCCGCCAGATCGAGCGGTGCCGCCCCGGCTGGTTTTCCGATGCCGACAAAATGCAATTGTTCGCCTTTCACTCCCGCGATCAAAATATGAACGGATTTGAACTGGTTAGCCTCGGCCGCCTCGCTGATCAGGTTGCCCAGCTCGCTCGAATGCAACGGATTGATGCCGCGAAACATGTGATAGGCGCCGAACTTGAAAAAAACCTTTGGCAGCACTCCATCGTTTTGAGAAGAGGCCGCAAACGGCTCGGAGAAATTCTTTTTCATTAGTAGCGCGCGCTGCCGGTTGGATTTGTAGTAGTCGCCGCTCATATTCTTCTGATAGATCTCGCGGCTCTCCAGAAACGCGTCAAAGAGTTTCTGCGCCTCGGGCTTGCCCTGTTTCTTCAGCATGTCCCGCAGATGATCCAATTCCTCTTGTTTTGCCGTCATCATAAACAGATCGCCGGGGCTACCGCTCTTCGCCGCGGCGGCACGAGCTTCGCTCGTCTCTTTCAGAAGCGTTTCGACGGCGGCTTTTGCTTCGGGGCCAGGGTTCGTCGCCAGAATTCTGTCCGCCAGAAAGCCCGTCGCGCCCATAAACTCCTGATCCAACCCCCAAATCGTCATGTGCCCCGGCGAAGCCGCGCCCTCGCACTTTTGCAGCATGGCGAACTCTTCCTGCCAATTGTAGAACGCGAGCGTTTCGGGATATTTTTTATCGAACTCCGCGAGTTGCTTCGCTCCTTCCGCGCTGCGTGCCATTTTTTCGAGTTCCGTCGCAACGTAAGTCCCGATCTCAAGTCCCATATGGTGGAATCCGTGCGGAGCAAGCTCCGCGCAAAGCGCCGCCGCGAACTCGGGAATTTGCCGGATGCCGTGATCTTCTCCCAGCGCGACAAACTGCGCTTCCGCCAGCGCCGCCCGCAGAACTTCCGCGCTCGGCCCGGCGAGTTTTCCGTCCTGCACACTGATCGCTCCGCGATTTTTTTTCAACGCCTCCGTAAACTCCGCGTTTTGCGCGCGCAAGCAAGTTGCACATAAAAAATAAACGGCTAAAACCAGTGCCGCGGCGCGAGACTTTTTCATTTCTTCTCCGTCAGTGTGGTCAGGGCCCGTCTGGTTTATGCCCCGTCTGCTTTACGCATTGTAGAGAAGAAAGATTCCTCGTCAATCCTCAAGAGCGCAGCCCAGCACGTCAAGCCGGATTTTACCGTGCCTAGCGCTTTTCCCTCGGAAGACCAGCGGATTCCAGCTCGGCAATCGAGTGATGCATGCTCGCCATCCGCCAATGTCCTTCGGATTTCTTGCACATCGCCATGCCCCGCCCATGCAACTTGCCGCGCGCTGAATCGATCGTAAACTCGTACTCGTACCACACCGCCTCGCCAACAGGATGAAACGCGCTCTGGTGGATTTCCAGCCGCGCCGCCGGTTCCTGGTGAAAATAGCGCTGGCGGAAATACCCCACAACTTGTTCCCGTCCATAAAGCTCCGTATCGATCGAGAACAAAACAATTTTCGGATCCAGGCAGTCGCCAAACTTTTGTTCGTCGGAATCATTGAAAGCGTCGACGCAGCGATGCATCTCACGCTGCATCGCGGCCACCAGCTCCGCGCCATGCGCTTCGTCCGGCGTCGCAACATGAATCGTCTGGTCTTTCAGATTGATGCTGGCACCGAGTTTTCCCAAAAGATCGACGCCCAGGATGCCGTCGATTTTCCGCCCGCAGGTTTTCCCTATGGCCGAGAGATCGATAGCCGGCAATTTTACTTCGAGCAGTTTCGTGCGGCCCACACTCAAGTCCGGCAATGTCACTTCCTTCGCGCTGGTGGCCAGCGTGCCGCTCCACGACGTTACATGGATGGCCCGCGCCTGCCCCGTTGCAAACGATTCCAGATTCAGCATCGAGGTCGCCGCGGTATCCACCAGAAACCACTTGTGCAGTCCGGATACCTGCACTTCGATCATGGGAAGCACGTCACAGCGCTCCAGTGGAAGCTCCTGCGCACGCGCGACGTGGGTCAGAATCCCCGCATTGAAGAGAATCGCGCACAGCGTTGCAAGACGAACTAACCTGCGCCAGGGCGAGCGGTTATGTCGCCGCTGAGCGAATAGCGCCGCGAGATTGGCCCAAACCATTCCCCTGGGCGCGTATCGACTAAAACTCGCGCTGTGCGGCGTTGTTGACGAAAGAAGTGGACGGAGGACGACGGCATTTCCCATGAGCACACCTCAGGCGAAAGAGCATAGCACAATAAACGAACGTTCGTGCTTATTTTATGTCGTGTGTTACAGTATTTTCATGCTGCCCGCTCCGCGCTCCCGGTCCCGCAAAAAACGCGCCGGCAAGCCCCTTAACAGACCCGTCCTTCGCCGCCAGGCCAAAGGCCTGCGCACCCGCGAAGCTATCCTTGCACGCGCGGTTGATATCGCCTCCGCTCAAGGCCTCGAAGGTCTTACCGTCGGCTCCCTCGCCGAGCAGCTCGGAATGAGCAAGAGCGGCCTCTTCGCCCATTTCGGCTCCAAGGAAGAATTGCAGCTCGCCACGGTCGAGATGGCGCGCCAGGTTTTTATCGAAAAAGTGACGCTCCCGGCTATCGCCGCGCCAAAGGGCATGCCCCGTCTGTGGTCTTTGATTGATCACTGGCTGGTGCTCGTCGAAAAACGAGTCTTCGAGGGTGGATGCTTCTTTACCGCCGCCTCGTTTGAGTTCGACGGCCGCCTTGGTGTGGTGCGCGACCGCATAGCCGCGATCATGCACGAATGGATCGGCGCCATCACTCGCGCGGTGCAGGGAGCGCAAAAGGCCGGCCACCTCGACCCAAAACTCGACGCCACGCGCTTGGCCTTCGAGTTCCACGCCATCGCCATTGGAGCGCACTGGGCGCATCAATTGCTCGAGGACCGGCAGGCTTATTCACGCGCGCGCCAGATGGCGCTCGAAAAGATGCGCAGCGTCGCCACTCCCCAATCTCCTCGTTTGCCCTAATCTCGAACTAGAGTCTGTCGTGTTCCCGAAAACACCTCTGCACAAGTCTGCGACCATGCCTTTCCTCAGTTTGCGTTTTTAGAATTTCAGGTCAGCGGCTGGCAGGAATAACTTCTGCGGTCTTGCGGGGATATTTTTTCGCGATGTAATTATCGACGAGCGCCTGGAACGCCACCGCTAGCTCGTCGTAATTTCCTTCGAGCGTCACATCTTTCTTTCCATCAATATATATTGGACAACGCGGCGCCTCGCCGGTCCCTGGCAAACTGATGCCAATATTCGCGGCCTTCGATTCGCCCGGGCCGTTTACGATGCAGCCCATCACTGCGAGCGTCATCGTTTCCACGCCTTCGTACTGCGTCTTCCAGATGGGCATGCTCTCTCGGATGTAGTCCTGAACGCGTTCCGCAAGCTCCTGGAAAGTCGTGCTGGTGGTGCGGCCGCAACCGGGGCAAGCTGTCACGCTTGGCGAAAACGAACGCAGCCCCAGAGCTTGAAGCAGTTCGCACGCCGCATACACCTCTTCACGACGATCGCCGCCCGGTTTCGGAGTCAGTGAAATGCGAATCGTGTCGCCAATCCCTTCATAGAGCAAAACGCCCAGCGACGCCGCGGACCAGATCTGCCCCTTCATTCCCATCCCCGCTTCGGTCAAGCCGAGATGCAGGGGCTGCTCCGTCTTGCTGGACAAATCGCGATACACCGTAATCAAATCGCGCGGCCGCGAAGTCTTGCATGAAATAATAATTTGATCGTGGCGCAGGCCGCACTCGAGCGCCAATTCCGTCGACTGCAGCGCCGAGAGCACCATGCAATCATTAATAATCTCTTCAGACTCCTTGCCCAGGTTCTTGTCCGTGTTCTCCTGCATCTTGTGCATGACCAGCTCTTGATTCAGCGAGCCGCCATTCACGCCGATGCGCACGGGTTTTCCGTTGTCGCGCGCAATTTTGCAAATCATGGAAAACTGTTCATCGCGACGCTGGCCAGCACCCACGTTGCCCGGATTGATGCGGTACTTGTCCAGGGCCTTCGCGCATTCCGGATACTTGGTAAGCAGCACATGCCCGTTGTAATGAAAATCTCCAATGATCGGCGCGTTGCAACCGGCATCGAGCAGGCGCTTTTTGATCTCCGGCACAGTCGCCGCAGCTTCCGGCACGTTGACCGTCCAGCGCACAATTTCCGAGCCGGCTTCCGCAAGCTCCATGGTCTGTTTGAACGTCGTCGCCACGTCGGCAGTATCCGTGTTCGTCATGGACTGCACGACAATCGGCGCGCCTCCGCCCACTAGCACGTGGCCAACGCGCACGCCATAAGTCTTACGCCGTGGCCGCCCACTACCGGCCGCATCTGTTCCGTTAATCTGTGTAAGCATTACCCTTCTATTTTAGCCTGACTTCGATTCGAATACGAATTCCGATGTACGATTCCTGCCCATAACGTCCATATTCTCGTGAGGTTCCTCTCGTCGCTCAATTTTTAGGCGCATGGGAATAAACAACCGATGAAAGCAGTTTTACGTTGAGACAACCATAAATTTCTTCAAGTCCAGCTCAAAGCCACAACTCGGCCCGTTCCGCGGGAAGCGACATACGTTTCATTTTTTTGCTTTCTATGAATCTGTCGTTGACACCGCCAGACTCTTGGAGTAAAGAGTGCCCCATCTTTAGTGGCGGGGGCCCTGCGAGTGGTTAGCCAACGATTTTTCATCTCAGCCGTATGTCTAGGTTTGTCTTTCCGTAGGGTGTGCCCGGTTCTATCCAGGTAGCTGGGCATTATTCTCGCTCGACGGGAACTGCCGCCCGTCGGCGTTCTGAGATGACGTACGAAGGACCACTCCGCGGTTGATTAGCCAACTAAAGCAGGGGGTTGATTATGAAACTCTTCATTCATTTTCTTTTTGCAGGATTTTTGGTTCTGGCAGTCTTATCGCTCGGTATCTCTGCTGAAGCACAATCCGCGGCGACTGGTGCAGTGCTGGGCACGGTTACAGATCCTCAACAGGCGGCTGTTGAAGGAGCTGGCGTGGAGTTGCGCAGCACAGCCACTAACGAGGTACGCACGCAGACAACCAATTCGGCGGGGCAGTATTCGTTTCCCGGAGTAATTCCAGGGGTGTACAAGATATCGGTCACTCGAACGGGATTCAAAGGCAATACACTCGATAACTTCCATATCGACGTCAACAAGAGCTATACCGTGGATTTCAAGATGGAACTTGGGCAGACCTCCGAGGTAGTGCGCGTGGAGTCCACGCTCCAAGCGGAGTTGCAGACCACCGACGCACAGGTCGGCAACGACGTTTCGAGCGCAGAGATCATGAATCTGCCGACTCTGCGTCGAAATGCTGCTGCGCTTCTGACGTTGCAGCCGGGAGTATCCCCTGGTAACGGCTCTTTCCCCCGTGTGGGCATGCGCGTCGCTGGAGCGATTGATGACCAGAACGTCTTCACGCTGGACGGCATCGATGTTTCGGACAATGTAATCGGCGGAATTGACGCACAGACCATCGCTTCCATCCCGCTTGGTGCAGAATCAGTGGAGGAGTACCGGGTCGGAGTGAACAATCCGAACGCCACTTTTGGGCGTGCATCTGGCGGCCAGATCGCGGTGATCTCCAAGACCGGGACGAACAATTTTCACGGAGCGGCGTATTGGTTTCACCAGAATTCGGCACTCAATGCGAACCAATGGGAGTTGAACCACACGTTCAATCCGAAAACCGGCCAGCCGTTTACCCCCATTCCCAAGCAGCATGATAATCGTTTCGGTGCACGACTCGGGGGGCCTATTTGGCATGACAAGACCTTCTTTTTCTTCGATTACGAAGGGCGGCGGTTCCCGCAGCAGACGACATTTAACCGTCTGATGCCTACGCCTAGTCTCCGGGCTGGGATTCTAAAATTCAGGGACGCTGCTGGGAATATTGTTTCGTACGACTTAAAGACTTCGACGCTATGCGGAACGGGTACTACGGCCTGCGACCCGCGGGCCCTGGGGATCAGCCCGTCGGTCGCAGCGTTGTGGGCGTTGGATCCACAGGGCTCGGACCCCACTGTGGCTGGGGCCGACGGCCTGAATACGCTTGGCTTCGTAGGGACGGCCTCCGCGCCGCTCTCGACGAACTTTTACACCGCGCGTTTTGACCATGAGATCACAAACAAATGGCATTTCAATGGCAGCTATACTTATTACCAGACAAAGGTGGTCTCAGGGGGACAAGGCGCGCAATACGATCTGCGTGGAGGAACGCCGAAGGCGACATCGACGGCACCGACGGACCGTGATGCGATCATCGCCGGACTGACGGGTCAGATAACGCCGCACCTGCTCAACACTTTTCGGTTCGGATGGGTTCGGGATCGTGAAACATTCAATAGATTGGCGCCTTCGGCAACCGCAGCGCTCGAGAACATTGCCGGAACCGGCTCGTCGGCTGGTGCGATTGCACTCGCGCCAGGTCAGGCGCAGACAAACCTTGTGGATGCGCCCATCGAAGTAGATACGCAGCGGGCACGCTTTCAGAACATCACTGGACGCAACATTCAGTATGTGGATGACGTGAGCTGGATCAAAGGGTCCCACACGCTCCAATTCGGCGGGAACCTCCGGCACATCCCGACCCTCCATATCCGCAACGACAAAGTAGTCGGTTCGCTGGCATCCCTTGAAGTATTGTCGGACGCCGACGTGAGTACATTCCTATCATCAATTCCTGGTTCCGAGCGTCCACCCACGTGTTCCGCGTCACTGACTACAAATTGTTTACAGAGCAGCGACACACAGCGTTGGGACCGCCTTTATGCTTCAACTTTGGGCTTGGTGGACAACATCGGAATCCTGACCACCCGCGATGGCAGCTTGAATCCATTGCCATTTGGAACCCCTCTGATCAACGACACTACACTAAATGCTTTTGAGTTTTATGCGGCTGACGTATGGCGCGTTAAACCCAATCTAACCTTCAGTTACGGCCTCTCTTACGGCTGGCAGACGCCCCCGAAGGAAAAGCTCAACCGGCAAACGCTAGTGGTGGATGCAAGCACACTTAAGTCACTGACCGGCCCGGGCTACATCGCGGCGAAGCAAGCGGCAGCGCTGGCCGGACAAACGTTTAACCCAACACTGGGGTTCGAGCCGGTGAAGGCCGCGGGAAGAACCGTATTTAATACAGACTACGGTGACGTGGCTCCGCGAGTTGCGGTGGCCTGGACGCCGGGATTCAACTCAGGCTTCCTCGGTCGGCTAACCGGCGGGAATCACAAGACGGTAATCCGCGGCGGCTTCGGCCTCGTCTATGACCGGACAAACACAGTGCAGAGCGTGATCATTCCGATGCTGGGCGTAGGTTTCGCCCAGACGATCACCGTCGGTGCCCCACTGTGCAATGCCTCGGGATCGCCGGGCGCTGGCTGCAATTCTGCGGTTGGGGCAGGCAGCCCGGGGGCAGCGTCGTTCCGCGTGGGCGTGGATGGTAACCTCCCCGTGCCGACCGTGCCGACCGTGTCTCAGCCGATCGTGCCAGGGACTTTCGGCGAGTTGTTCAGCTTCCAGGACGACCCGGAGGTGAAAGTCGGCCGAAGCAAGGTGTTTGACCTGACAATTCAACGGGAGATCCCGGGGAATATGATCCTGGAAGTCGGATGGACGGGGCGGTGGTCCGACCGATTGCCGCAAGGCGTCAACTTTAACTCCGCGCCGTATTTCTTCACCGATTCGGCATCGAAGCAAACCTTCGCGCAGGCATACGACACCGTAGCGGCGTCACTCTTGGCGGGACAAACTCCGGCAACCCAGCCCTTCTTCGAAAACCAGCTGCCCTTTGCCGCCATTGCCTCGCTGACCGGTGGTTGTGCGCAAAAGCTCGGCACCGCGACCAATACCACGCAGTTTCTGGCGAATGCGGCCACGTCAAACTTCACAACGGGGCTAGTCAGTTCGCTATTCTCCAGGATGGATGGATTGAGAACATGCCTGGGTTTGCCGACATACCAGAACCGGCAGCTATTCGACCTGCATATGCGCACGTACATCGGCCAGTCGAATTATAACGGCCTAATCGCCACGCTGCGCAAGCGAACCTCGCACGGACTGACGGGTCAAGTCAGCTACACTTTCTCGAAAACCCTCGACCAGAACATCTCGAACCAAAACCAGGCGGGGATCTACTCAAACAGCTACTTCCCGAACGTGGATTACGGCCCGTCGCTGTTTGACCGCAAGCATATTTTCAACGCCTCCTACGTGTACGAACTGCCCATGGGAACCGGTCACCGTTTCGGCGCAGGAGGTCTCGGCAATCGCCTCCTTGGCGGCTGGTTTACGTCGGGGATCTTCACGGCGTTTAGCGGGCTGCCCCTCTTTGTAACGGAAAGCAGCCAGGTGTGGGGCGGGGGAAGCATCTTCGGATTCGCTGTGGGTATGATCCCGACGGTAGATCCGAGCACATTCGGGAACTCCACGCACGGCGGAATCTGCAGCTCCGGAGGCGTTGGGTCATCAGGCGACGGTCCCAACTGTGCCGCGGCTGGTAAGGGTACGGGCATAAATCTTTTCGCCAATCCTGCAGCCGTGTTCGCAGATTTCCGCAATGTCCAGATCAGCACGGACGGGCGGACAGGCCGCTCGCGGCCGGTTCGTGGCCTGCCCTTCTGGAACCTGGATACGTCGCTAGGAAAGAAGACGGCCATTACGGAAAAAGTATCCATGAGCTTCTCGGCCGACTTCTTCAACCTCTTCAACCACGTCAACTTTGCTGACCCGAATTTGAACATCAACCAACGGGCCAGCTTTGGCGTCATCTCGACCCAGCTGGTACCAACCAGCAGGGACACTTCCGGAGCGCGCTGGATTCAGCTCGGTCTGCGGTTCGATTTCTAGTTCCGAAGGTTCTTAGCCAGGTCCGGGGGGCGGGATTCGTCCCGCCTCCTTTCCTTTTAGCGCCGACCGGTGCGGACGCTACATGTGTTTCAGTGTCATCTCGACTTGTTGAATTCCCCGAGTCCGCACGTAGCTTTGAATCGAATCGCCATGCTTTGCTCTCTTTCTGCAAGTCTTCAGAAGCAATAATTAGATACGTTCCCCCGGGAACCAACGGCTGTTTCATTTTTTGTTCCTATGAATCTGTCGTTGACACCACCAGACTTTTTGGAGTAAAGAGTGCCTCATCTTTAGTGGTGGGGGGACCCTGCGAGTGGTCAGCCATCGTTTTTTCATCTCAGCCGTCTGTCTATTTTTGTTTCTCAAGCAAGACAGGTTTGCCCTTTTTCTATAGATAGCGGGCATTACTCTCGCTGGACGGGAACTGCCGCCCAGCGGCGTTCTGAGATGACGTACGAAGGACCACTCCGCGGTTGATCAGCCAACTAAAGCGGGGGGGGAATATGAAACTGCTGGTTCGTTTTCTCTTTGCTGCACTCTTGGTTCTTGGAGTCTTATCGCTTGGCATTACCGCTGATGCGCAATCCTCGAATTCCGGCATTGTACTAGGGACTGTGACGGATCCGGCCGGTGCCGTTGTGCCCGACGCTAAAGTTGACCTAACGAACACCGCGACGAACGAGACGAGGAATTCGACGACGAACGCGGTCGGGCAATTCACATTTCCAAGTATTGCGCCGGGCACCTACAAAGTCACCGTCACCAAGGCGGGCTTTGCCACTTATGTCGTGGCAAATCTAGCCGTCGATGTAAACAAAAGCTACAGCGTTGATATCAAGATGGAAATCCGCTCTTCCAACGAAATTGTGGAAGTTTCGGCGGGCGCGCAAGCGGAACTGCAAACGGCAGACGCGGTAGTCGGAAACGTCGTGAGTGGCCAGATGCTCACCCGCCTCCCGACTCTCAATCGCGATGCGACCGAGTTACTCACCCTGCAACCCGGCTCCACTCCTTACGACGCGACAGGCTTCGGGAACAACGGCGGTACTATTGCAGGCGCACGTAGCGATCAAAACACCGTCTCAATTGATGGCATCGACGTCACAGATAACGTCATTGCTGGCGGCGCCAACGAAGCCCCGATCATTCCCGCCGGTGTGGATGCTGTTGATGAGTTTCGCGTGGGTGTCACGAACAATAACGCTTCGTTTGGTCGCTCTTCCGGTGGCCAGATCACCCTGGTAAGCCATAGCGGCACCAACGATTTCCACGGCACTATGTACTGGTTCCATCAGAACTCAGCTCTAAACGCTAATACTTGGGAAAATAATCACACTGCGGACGGCAAAGGTGATTTGTTCACACCCAAACCGCAGCAGAGAGACAACCGCGGCGGCGTAAGCTTCGGTGGCCCGATTAAGAAAAACAAAACCTTCTTCTTCGGGAACTATGAGCTTCGTCGATTCTTCCAGTCCATCGAGTTTACTCGGCTGATTCCAAGCCCAAGCTTGATGCAAGGCATTCTTACGTTTAAGGATGCCACAGGTAATAAAGTGGCGTACCCACTGGCGACTTCAACGTTGTGCGGTGGCGGCACCACAGCGTGTGATCCGCGCGGCCTCGGCATCAGCCCAACGGTACAAGCTCTATGGAGCAAGATTACAGAGACCGGAAATGACAACACGGTACCCGGAGCAGATGGATTGAACATCCTCGGTCTTCGCGGAAACGTGGCGGCCCCTCAAAAGAGCGACGCGGTTTCCTTTAAACTCGACCATGCTTTCACTAGCAAGGTCCGCTTTTTTGGCCGGTGGTCCTATTACCGCAATTTGACCCCAAACGGTGGCCAAATTGACCTGCTGGGGGGAACCCCGTCGAATCCGAGTGATTCCAATATTCGCGGCGACTCCAGCATCGGCGGACTCGATTGGGAAATACGCCCCAATCTCCTGAATACCTTCCGCGGCGGATGGGTCCGCAGTCGTCAGGACTTCACGGTCATTCGACCGAGCACATCCGCCCAACAGTTGGCTCTCGCAGGCACCGCCTCGAGCGCCTCTCCCACTGGATTCATCGCCCTTGCTCCCGGCTTAGCAACCGGAGCCGGCTTCCTCGATACCGCCGTGGACGTCGACACCCAGAGAGCGCGCCACCAGGCGATTTACGACAGCAACAAGCAGTACGGAGATTCCCTGACGTGGATCAAGGGCAAACACACGATCGTCGGTGGCGGCGAAATCCGGTGGCTCCCGACAATCCACGACCGGGACGACAAGGTAATCGGATCGTTGAACTCCCTCGTCGCTGCAGTTGACGGAGATCACAACTTTGGCGTACCCGGGGCAAACAGGCCCCCGGGTTGTCCGGCGGGTAGCACCACTGCCACCAATTGCCTTCTAAGCAGCGACACCTCGCGCTGGGATCGGCTCTACGCAGCTTCGCTTGGTCTGGTTGATAACGTTGGCATTCTCACCGCCAGCGACGGGCAGCTAAACCCACTTCCGTTCGGGTCAACTTTAGTTGCTCATGCCACACTGCGTTCTTATAACTTCTTCTGGCAAGACACATGGCGGATCAAACCTTCGCTTACATTGACCTATGGGCTTTCCTACGGTTGGCAAACAACACCCCAAGAGAGAAACGGCAAACAAACTTTTATGGTGGACACCGGCAATGGAAACAAAATCTTCACCGCGAAGGATTACTTGGGGGCTAAGGCTCAGGCCGCAGCCAACGGGGACTTCTACGATCCCACTATCGGCTACCTTCCGATTCGAGATTCTGGCCGGAACAATGTGTTTAATGTGGATTACGGAGATGTTGCTCCGAGGTTTTCCATTGCCTGGAATCCTTCCTCTCATGGCGGGTTCCTCGGACGCATCTTGGGAGACCGCAAGACGGTGATTCGTTCGGGTTACGGCATTGCCTATGATCGCATCAACACGGTTGGAAGCGTGATCATCCCGATGCTCGGCGTTGGCTTCGCTCAGACGCTCAGTGTGGTCGCTCCCGTCTGTACTGCCAACGGGGCCGGGACGGGTGGACCAAAATGCGGTGTAAATGGGACTCCGGGAGGCTCGATATTTCGTGTCGGTATAGATGGAGCGATTCCGACCCCCGCGCCGCTCACTACGCAAACGGCTCCTGTGACCCCCAATGCACCGTTTTCAGAGACGCTGAGCTTTGCCAACGATCCCGACTTTAAGGTTGGTCGCAGCCATATGGTGGACTTCACCATCCAGCGCGAAATGCGCGGCAATTTGTTGCTCGAAGTCGGCTACATCGGACGCTATGCCCGCGACCTTCTGAACAACGTCAACTTCAATTCGTCTCCGATCTTCTTCAAGGATAAGATCTCTGGTCAGACATTTGCTCAGGCTTACGATGCACTGAGTGCCCAAGTTCGAGGCAATAGGCCCATCACGGCCCAGCCCTGGTTTGAAAATCTAGTACCACTCGGCGCTTGCCAGGCTGCTCTGGGTGTCTCTGCCACATCCTCAAGCAGCTGCCTGGCACAGGGTGATACCGGAGACTTCACGGGGTTCAACGTGTCCAGTCTGTTTTTGAACATGGACATAATCAGAGGACTTGTGGCGGGCTTGCCGACCTTCAACAACCTGAACATCCTTGACATGTTCGTCCGCACGCACCGTGACTTTTCCAACTATCACGCTGCGTTCATTGCTTTGCACAATCGTGGTTGGCACGGTTTGCAGTTTGATGCTAACTACACCTTCTCCCGATCCCTCGACCAGATTGGAACCGTACAGAACTCAGCTAGTTACTTTGCGTCGAGCTTCAATCCGTCCTACGAATATGGGCCGTCCTTCTTCGATAGGACCCATGTTTTCAACCTTACATATGGTTATGATCTCCCCTTCGGCGGCAGTCATCGCCTTAACAGTAGTCACAGCTTTGTAAATAAAATCATCGGAGGCTGGTATACCGCGGGCATTTTCCGCGCCAACAGCGGCGCGCCTCTCACCGTCGTAGAGGGCCAATCAGGAAGCTCGCTCGGCGGTGGGCTCATCTTCGGCGTAGCACAAGCGGCCATCCCGATAGTGAATCCCAGCTCACTCGGCGGCGGCGTCCACAGCGGCGGATGCAGCACCTCTGGAGGCGTAGGTTCGACGGGCGACGGGCCCAACTGTTCTCATCCACCGAATACGCCAGCCCCCACAGGCACTGGCCTCAATTACTTCGCGGATCCGGCGGCTGCCCTGAATGGTTTTCGGCCGATCCTCCTGGCTTCGGACGGGCGCACGGGCAGAGGTCGGCCACTGCGCGGTTTCGGTCTCTGGAATCTCGATACCCGTATTGGAAAACAGACTAGATTCCACGAGCGCTATGGGTTCGAATTTACGGCTGATTTTTTCAATACCTTCAACCACGTAAACTTTTTGGACCCAACCCTGGACCTTACAAACCTGCCAACATTCGGCGTCGTGTCCCAATCGCTGACTCCAGCAAACCGGCTCGCGAGTAGCCGGTGGATTCAACTTGGTTTGCGCGTCGATTTCTAAAGTAACTTCTTAAATAAATAAGAGGAGAGGCCAATAGGCCTCTCCTTTTTTTATTCTAGCCTGCGCATGACGAGGCTGGATCCAGATCCATCCCGCGTCTCTTCCAAAATTTAGTTGCTCCGCTCGTCCGTGTTAGCTCTTGCAGTTCCGACCAATTGGAGGATTGGCCAGGCATTGGCCCTGACTCTGGCCGCGGAGGCTGCCGCTCTTCCTAGTGCTGAGTGCTCGTCGTAAGAATTGCTGGGTTAGGTCGCCGTCCGCTCTAAAATGCCGTATCATTGCAACGGCTTTGCCGGTCTCGGCACGTTGAATTCGGGGCGTCTAAAATCGTGCGGCTTGAAACCATGGCCGCAAGGGAGCGAAATTGATCCCACGTTATACCCGCAAAGAGATGGGTCAAGTCTGGAGCGATGCGAATCGATTTCAGAAGTGGCTTGATGTTGAGTTGGCTGCCACGGAGACGTTGGCCGACGCGGGCCTCGTGCCTAAAGACGCTGCTGCGACGATTCGTGCGCGCGCCCAAGTGGATGTCCCGCGCATTCACGAACTCGAAGCCCGCGTGAAGCACGACGTCATTGCGTTTACAATGAATGTCGGCGAATCCATCGGAGATCCAGCCTCTGCGCGCTGGCTCCACTATGGGTTGACTTCCAACGATGTCGTCGACACCGCGCAGGCGCTGCAGATTCGCGATGCTTCCCACATTATTGAGCGGGCGCTTGTTCTTTTCGGCGAAGTGCTTGACCTGCGCGCGCATCAGTTTCGCAACACGCCGCAAATCGGCCGCACTCACGGTGTTCATGCCGAGCCGATTACGTTTGGACTAAAAATAGCTAACTGGTTTTCAGAGAATCAGCGCAACATCGGGCGTTTCCGCGCCGCCGCCGCACAGATGGCGGTCGGAAAAATTTCCGGCGCGGTCGGCAACGCCTCGCATCTCGGTCCGGAAATGGAAGAACGCATCTGCAAAAAACTCGGGCTGAGCGCCGCGCCCGTCGCTTCGCAAGTTATTCAGCGCGATCGCCATGCGCAGTATCTCAGCGCGCTTGCGCTTATCGCTGCCACGCTGGAAACGATTGCGTTGGAAATTCGCCACCTTCAGCGCACGGAAGTTCGCGAAGCCGAAGAGCCATTCGGTGGCGAGCAGCGCGGCAGTTCCGCCATGCCTCACAAACGCAATCCAGTCACGTGCGAGCAAATCTGCGGACTTGCCCGGCTCGTGCGTTCGAACATGCTCGCCGCATTCGAAAACGTCGCACTCTGGCACGAGCGCGACATTTCACACAGCTCTGTCGAGCGCATCATCTTGCCGGATTCCACGATCCTCGTGGACTACATGCTCGCCAAAATGACCACGATCATCGCCGACATGCGCGTTTTTCCCGAGCGCATGATGCGCAACCTCGAATCCACGCACGGACTCGTGTACTCCGGACAATTGCTCCAAGACCTGGTCGAGAAGGGCATGCCGCGCGATGACGCGTATAAAGCCGTACAGGAAAACGCCATGGCCGCTTGGGAAACGGACTCGAGTTTTCAGGAGCGCGTGGCGAAAGACCTTCGAATCACAAAGTTTCTCGATGCGAATGGGCTTGCGCATACCTTCGACCTTCAGCGCCAGCTTCGCTACGTCGACGCCATTTTCGACCGCGTGTTCGGCGCGCATCCCGCCGGCGAAAAATCCGCAGCCAACAAAGCCTAAAGAAAAAAGAAATTGCCGGACGCCATTCTCCGCATGTGGAGTGCGGCAGCTCTGCTGCCGCTTTTTCTTTTGTGTCGCGCTATTTCTCTGAGGTCAAATTCCACGACTCGACGGCCAAAGAAAACGAAGAGCCCTGGTTGCCCGGGGCTCTTTCGCCTCTTCTAATTTTCGCTCGCGCGGAAATTAGCTGCGGAGGCGGAAAACCAAAAAACATGAAAGCTAAAACCGAAAAAAAACTTCAAGCCAAGAAAACCGAATTCCTCAGTCCTGTCCCGCGACATTACCTCACGCGAATATTCCAAGCAACTATTTCGTGCGACTACTTCACTTAACTATTCCACGCGTTGGACGTAGCGCGCTTCCGTAGTATCCACTTTCACTCGGTCGCCGGAATTTACGAACGGCGGCACTTGAATCACCAGGCCCGTCTCAAGCGTCGCGGGCTTCATCACCGAGCTGGCTGTGGCTTTTTGCAGCGTCGGCTCGGTTTCCAGAACTTTCAATTCCATCGTGTCCGGCAAGTCGACGCCGATCGGCTTTTCCTCGAAGAATTCGATCTTCACGGTGGTGTTCGGAATGAGATAGTACACCGTTTCGCCCAACTCTTCGCGGGTCATCTGCATTTGTTCGTAGGTTTGCGTGTTCATGAAGTGAAATTCGTCGCCCTCGTTATAGAGGTATTCAAATTCCACTTCGTCGAGAATCGCGCGGTCCACGAATTCTTCGGCGCGGAACCGGTAGTCGATCATGACGCCGCTGCGGAGATTTTTCATGCGCGTCTGCATCGAGCCGCGCTTGTTGCCGGGCGTGCGGTGATCGACGCTAAAAACTGTAAAGAGCTGGCCCTCGTGCTGAATGACCATGCCGGGGCGGAGTTGTGTGGCTTTGACGCTGCTCATATGCTCCCTGAACGATTGCGAATTTCGGAAATTCCTGCAGGCAGCCCGCTCTGCGGTGCGGGGCACGCGGAATGACTCGAGGCACGCTGGGCCGAATGTCGCGCCCCAACGCGAAATAACAGTATAAAGGGCCATGTTCGAGCCGGTCAATCATCTCCCTTCTTGGATTCCTTGGCGCGTTGAGCATCGGCTTCGGCCATAATTCTTTCGATTTCATCCGGGTTGCGGGGGAGGCGTTCGCTCAGGAATTTGTAGCCCGTTTCGGTGATGAGAATGTCGTCCTCGATGCGCACGCCGAGATTTTCTTCGGGGATGTAAATGCCCGGCTCTACCGTCACGACCATGCCGGGCTCGAGCGGTTTGCAGTATTCGCCGGGATCGTGGACGTCGAGACCGATGTCGTGGCCGAGGCCGTGAATGAAATACTGGCCGAGCGATTTGCCGTGAAGGTCTTTGCCGTGGGAATTGATGTAGTCGTAAGCGATTTTGTAGACGCTTTTGGAACCTCTTTGGCAATAGTCCCTGCCGGGCTTGATGGCTGCTAGTGCGGCATTTTGCGCGCCCAGGACAATTTCATAAATTTCGCGCTGGCGCGGCGTGAACTTGCCGTTGGCGGGAAGCGTGCGCGTGATGTCGGCGGAGTAGCCGGAATATTGCGCGCCGACGTCGAGGACTACGATGTCTCCATCTTCGATTTTGCGGGCGAGCTTGTCGTAGTGCAGCACGGTGGAATTCGGGCCGGCACCGACGATGGGGGCGTAGCCTTCGGCTTCCGACCCGCCCCTGGCGTGAACTTCCACCATTTTGGCGGCAATCTCATATTCGTGGAGTCCGGGACGCATCATGCGCATGGCGGCGAGCTGCGCGTCCAGCGAGAGCTCGATGGCCTGCGTCAGGAAAGCAATTTCGCCGGGTGATTTGATTTGTCGCAATGTGTTGATGCTCTGCCGTATGTCCTTTGTTTTGGCCTGCGGTACGGCCATTTGAATCCAATCGACTACGGCTTTTTCGTGCGGGTAGCCACCATTTTCTTTTTCGTAGGGAAGGATGGTGTAGATCGTGGGATAAATTTTCGCGAGCCTTTCGAGATTGGCGCGCAGTTCGGGGTATGGCTGGACCGAAACGAAACCGGTTCGGGATTGGATGCCGGGATCGCTCGGGGACAAGCGTAAGCCGTTCCATTTTTCCTTGGCGGGATTCTTCGCGGGGAGAAAAAGCATTTCCTGCGGAGCATCGGGTGATGCAGCGCTTGAATTGTTCGGACCGTTTGAACCGTTTTTCGGGGCCGGAAGAATAATCAGCCCGGCTCCTTCTTCGTTGTGGCCGGTGAGGTAGTAGAAGTTGTCTTCCTGCGCGAAGATGTAGGCTTGCGCTGATTCTTCCCGGCCGGTGAAACCCCAGAGCAGGATCGGGGAATCGACTTGTGCGGCGAGTTTGGCGCGTCGTGCGGCGTAGACGCTGTTGGGTTCGCGCTCGCGGCGTTCCTGGGCTTGCGCTTGGCAGGGCAGAGAAGCGAGGCCGAGAAAAATTAGAGTGAGGGCGAGGAGTGGAGCGAGCTTTCCGCATACGTCGGGCGCTTGCTGGAGAGGCAAGAAAGCGGAAGGCCAGCGTGGGGACGGAAGGAGACAGGCAGGAATGTCTGTCCAACTTTGACAGCGAACTTGCTTCGGACGACCGGTCATGCGTTCTCCTCGAGAGAAGCGAGCAGAGGATTGTACCGGAAGGGAAGCGGTTGGCAAAGGAAGCGGCGCCGAAACGGGATACCCTGAGGTTGTCCCCTTGAGTGAGACACGCAGTTAAGAGGTGGTTTGCTGTTCGCTGCTTTTTGATTGTACTGCCCAAAGCGTTTCCCGCACTATGCGCGACGGCTGGTGAAGCGGA